>Ga0302322_100000683_pt1 | contig 26479 bp, 37 predicted proteins | sample Fen_T0_2_FD_203757 | JGI IMG/M metagenome (GOLD analysis project Ga0302322, IMG submission 203757) | Peat permafrost microbial communities from Stordalen Mire near Abisko, Sweden - Fen_T0_2 | ecosystem: Environmental > Terrestrial > Soil > Wetlands > Permafrost | place: Sweden: Abisko...
GGGATTGGCGTGAACACAGGTCCAGATGGTATCCTCAAGAATCACCAGAGCCCGCTTCGTGTGTGCTGGGGACACGAATTGCGTGTGTGCCCGATGAATCTCAGCACCAAATTCTGTGACCACCGCTGCGCACCCCTGCGAAACGATGTTGCCGTGCGAATGCCGATGGATCTTGCCAATCCAGATCTCGCCCTTCTTCATGAACACCGACCGCATGTAGACGCCGGGAGCGAACACATGCTCTGTAGGCAAGTCTTTGGGTGTGAGTTTCTGCTCAACCCCCAACTGGTTCATATGATGCTCAAGAATGCAGATATTACGCCTGACCTCCAGCGGGTCCGGGTTTGTCACAAGCTCCGACAGAAGAATGGGAAGCTGAGTAGACATGCTGGGGTAGCATACCACGCGGGGCGTGTGGAATGCAAGGCGAATTTACACGCTGTCGCCAAACTCCGCAGTAGGTACGCTGAATCCTGAATTGTAACGGGATACACCGGGGGTAAATCTAACATCGTCTATGTATCCAGCAGACCAGGATGTGGCTCCTGATCGCGCACCGATCTGAAGGTCTGTGTACGTGAAACTCTTAAGTACAGTCGTACTGGCTCCGACCTGAACACCATTCAGGAATAACCTATACTGCGAACCATTTTTAGTCAACGCAATGTGGTTCCATGCGGCTGCGGTAGGTGTCCCCGCAACTCCAGAAATATTATTGATACTACTATCACCCACATACCACCCACCGCTGAACCATTCGATATAGAGATCATCCCCCGCAACACCGAAACATAGTGGTATGAAGTTACCTGCCGCATCTGGACGGAACCAACATTCAACTGTCCACAGGCTTAGAGTACCTAGATTGACGCTAGTAATCGGACACTGAAGGTACTTACCCACATCTACCCGAATAGATGAAGGGCTCCACTGATACTGTGCGGTGCTACGTGTGACGCGACCTACTGGGTTTACGAGATGGTGAGCAGAACTATGGTCGTAAAACGGATCACATCCTGCGGTGTTGTTAGTGTGAATCAGAAGGTCTACTGACGCGAAATCAGCATCGTGCAGGCCATTCCCAGCGGGGGGTACAAACGCAGCTTCATCCCATGCCTGAAACCCGTCAGGCAAGTATGACATTTCTGATGCTAGCGTGCGGATGGTGCATACCTCAGCTGTCCCGCCATTTGCACCCTGAAAGAACGGGTACAACGGAGCCACGTTCATTGCCCCCTGACGGTTTAGAATTCCGTTTTTATCGACCCCGATGTACTGTCCGAAGCTACACCGGAACCCCATGATGTCACCCGCCGCAGTGCCGCCGAACCCCGACAGAAAGTTTCCTGCTACCCACACGAGGTTCGCATACAGAGAGACCGTAGCATCGTCAGCCCCCGGTGAATAAGTTAATGCGAGGGCAGTAGATCCGTGGACACCCACAGCTTGTCCAGACCCGCCGCCTAACGAATTTGCGAAAAATTCAAGATACCAGTTTCCTGACGAATGTGACGTTAGTCCGCGCCCAGCAAACGCACCCGTTGGACCTGATGCGACGGTTAAGTAGTGACCATTAGAGAATGTGCCCGCGACAGCAGCATTGACGTCCGAGGGGTTCCACCCACGAGATACGAACGACTGCGGGACCGGAGCAGTGGACCCTCGTGGCGTGAATACCTTGACTGCCAGCCGCCCCGCCTGATCCGAGAATTCGTCTGGCCTCGTTGGCGACCTGCGAGCTACCCGGATATCCTGAGGCGGCAGTATCGCGGTGGTGAGGTTCCCAAACGTCCGGCTGGCTATCTGCTTGTTCGCAATAGCTAGGTCAACCGGCCGAAAGGGGGAGTGGCTCATTACGAAATACGGTTCACGTACCCGCCGATGTTGATGGCGCTGGCGGTGCCAGAAAACGCACGGCAGACCAGACCGTTCTGCAGAACCTGCCCCGTGGCGATAGGGATTGGTGCAGAGTTGGCGGGAATGCTGTACTGCTTCACCATGTGGTCGCCGGGATCGGTCACACCACCCCATTCAAGCGTCAGCGTAGCCGCCGAGCCGGTGACGTTCGACGCCCACAGGTAGATTTCATCGAACGACGCAGTTCCTGCGATTGCCGTGTGGAGCAGAGTGCCGGGTGTGGCTGTCGCAGCAACAGGGATTTCCCGCCCGTTCGTGCTGCCCGAGAGGAGTTGCCGTGAATAGGTTGACATGATTACGCTCCAAAAATCTGGGTTGGAAGAATCTGCTGGGAGTCAGCAGTGACTATCGGTGGGGGTGGGGGTGGTCTTGTCATCGCCTTCTGCGCGATGACAAGGCTTGCATCGTCCACCACTACCGCAGGGGCGGACGCTGGCGCAGAAGCTGACGATGTCGAGCGGCTCAGGGCGCGCTGGGCGAGTACAAGGCTAGAATCATCTACTACGACCACCCCCGGAGCGCCAGCCACGCCGACAGCGGCAGGAGCAGGTCGGAAGAATGACCGCTGAGCCAGTACGAGGCTAGAGTTCTCAGTAAACCCCAGCGTAGCTGCATTCAGTGTAGTGAACGTTCCTGCGGCTGGTGTTGTTGCCCCGATAACTGAGTTATCAATGTTGTTGATGACCGCCTTACTGACAGACAGTGTGTTGCTCGCCTTGTTGTACGTGAACGCAGACGATCCGCCGAACGTACCGGAGTCATTGAACTGAACATACGTATTCACCCCGCCCGGTGAAGTAGCTGGGGGCGCTGGCGCTGGAGGAGACGGAGCAGGTGCTGCGGATAATGCACGAACCGTAGTGGATAGTTCGTTTATCCACCGTTTCCACGCCTGATCGAACTGCTTGTCCGGCCCCGCAACAGAGGCATTCAGCGGGGCGGGACTAAGTGGCGTGGTCACTGCATCGCCTCAGTGCCGGGGGATATGACTGCCTCCCCGAGCGTGATAACCCACTGCACTGGATCAGTCATGGTAAAGCGGAACACGAAGTCTCTGGCTGAACCAATGCGGTCCCAGTTGACTTGTTTACGGAACTGCCCCTGTCTGCCAAGAGATTTCCAGCGTTCAGGACCGAAAGTCTTTCCACCGTCGATGCTAACCTGCATCATGATCTGTGGGTTAGACCCCTGCCCCACCGTCAGCGCGCCGCCGACTTCAACTTCAAGATTGATGTCTGATATAGCGAACTCATTACCATCAAGTCGCACATGACGAGACGTGACCATGCGTTTGATAGCCGCACCGCTCTCAGTGAATAGACTAGCTGAAAGCTGATACCCAACGCCAGAATTAGCATCGCTGACGTAGTTCTCAGTGTGAAATACAATGCCCAGATTAGCGAAGTGGCGCACATTATCGCCCACTCCGCTCTGAGTCTCGTACCACATGCCAGTGAGCGAATCAAACAGGAACGAGCGGTTAGCTGAAGGAAACGTGAGCTGATACATGGGATGACCGTCCACCATGTATGTCAGCCCCAGCGCATCGCTGAACACAGTGAAGCTAGTGATGATATTCTCTATGTCCGAAGTGCTCACCCGATGCGGAACGTAGTTGTTCAGCGTCATCACCTGCACGCCCCCCTGAGGGTTCTGCGCAAGAAAAATCATCGAGTTGTTCAGCAGCGCACGGCTATACTTCGCTGCGAGACCCCACGTTTGGCTCAAGCCATTGACACGCGAGTATGGGTTGGGAGACGTTCCGATGTCCTGCCAACACTCCATGTTTTTCGGCCCCCACAGAATCAGCATACCATTCAGCACATCGACTGCAATCAACAAGTCGCTGGAATTCTCTTTCGTACCAAAGATGATAGGCGTCCACAGGGTAACGTCAAGTTGAGAACTGACGTAATACGACCGAGAATTTGGAACTTCGCAGATGGCACGGGTGTTCAGAACTGCGACCGTCGTAGCACCATTCGGGAAGTTAGCATCCGTGATTAGCGTGGGGGCACCGGCTGGCAACGCGAGCGCATATCCCCGACTACCGTCCACGAAGATCAGCTGGATGCTGTTGTCATCCATCGTGACATACTGCCCCGTGTTACTGATGGTGCCCAGTATAGAGAACGAGTGGTCGTTCGCAACCAGGAACACTGTGCTGCCCGCGACGACGTACTTGTAATCGCCTACCACCCGCCAGCCACGAATGGGGCCGTCTGTCAGCGTGTACTGAGAGAACGATCCCGGCGTACCACGAATGACAATCTTCGACTTGTCTTCGTCAGCGCGAATATCGTAGAAACAGTTGATCCGCCGCTGCGCGGTGATCGTAGAACTCAGGGACTTAATCCCCGTACCGAACAGCGGAATCGGCTTCATTACGGTTCCTCAGCGTTCGCAACGAAGAATAGGCTGGAGAACTCAGCATCTTTCTGCTGTGCAATGCGCAGCGAAGTGATGAAGTTCTCTTGCATCAGTGGGGTCCAGATGCGGTTGAACATCGGGCAAATCAACTTGGAGAGCCCCCAACTCAGTGGAAGGAACCACTCCTGAGGATAGCTCGGGGTGTCCAGTGGGTTGATCAAATCTTGAATCGGCTCCATGTACGTGAGCACCAGATGCTTGGTCACGTCCTGCGCCGCGCCGCCATCTGTATAGAGATACGAGTTGCCCAGTTGATTCTCGTAGTAGATGGACGTCGGATCCTGCATGTTGGTGACGTCAGTCTTATTCGGCAGGATGTCGTACTCCTGCGTCGTCTTGAATATCCGAATAGGTGTGTCCACCGACCAGATGTCACGTAGAACCGCAGCCTCGATGAACAGGGGTTGCTGAGCAGTCGTCGTGTACGTGAACACCACATTGGTCGCGGATGCACCACTCGGCAAGCCAGTGGCAATCGTGATCGTTGTAGACGGCAGCGTTAGCACGGTAGTCCAGAACAGCTCCCCGCTGTCCAGTTCAATGCCTATCTTGTCCCCAATGACCAGCCCTGTGATGCTGTTCAGCACCAAGGACGTCGCGGCAGCGGCAGCGGCAGCGGCCAGAGTTCTACCCGTGTAGCTGTTCGTCCACCCCGTAGCTCCCGGCCCGACGGTGTACTGCCCCGTAGTGTTGGAGAGGAACAGGTGACCCCTCTTGCGCGTCCAGACCTTCAAGCCGGGTGCGAAGTCAGCCTTCCCCATCCACTGCTTGCACATCATGTTCAGCATCAGCCCGATGTCAGCAGTCTGAACTGCATCCGGCGTATCGTACGCCCCCAGCTTGCCGATGTTCAACATCGACTGACGGATGAGGTCATCCCGCGTGACCGAGAACGAGTAGACGCCAGAAGTAGTCATGCTAGAACCTCACCATAGCCTTGCCGCCACGAGTCTTATCGATGACCCACCCAGTCTCTTCCAGCGCAGCCGTCGCCCCCGCGAGCAGCCACACATCGTCGAATACCATCTTGCCGCCCTGAACCATCATAGGGCCAAGAACGGCGCATGCATCCTTGATGGACTGATATTGGTCCGCGTCGATGTGCGCGAATGCAATGGGGGGCATGGGTACGACGGAAGCCGGAAACACACCCTGAACTACAGTAGCGTAGGGAATCGCAGAACGGACGAAATCTACGCTGGTATCCCCGAAATCGCCAACTGGGTGCGGATCAAGCGAACCCTGCATCGGTATGCCGGTGAACGTGTCGTACAGGTAGATTTCACGATCTTGGTACGCAGCGATTTTGGATAGGTGCCACGCAGTCCCGCCCCGGTACACACCTAGCTCTACGAAACAGCCTGCGGGGGTAGATTCAGCTTCCTCGCACAGGAAGTAAATCTGGTCTTGACCGACTACCGACATCGGAATACGCTCTTCAGTCATGCCGCTTCCTTCTGACGCAGCCATGCGGCGAGTGGCGCGGCGACAGCATGCCACACTTCCTCAACTGAGATTTCAGCTTGGCAGATAGCCGTACTGGTCTCTGGATCTTGCGTGCAAGTATCCCAGCCGTAGTGCATCATGTGACAGGCTGGAGCTTCATCTTGACCCCGTCCCTTGCAGTGCGTTCCCTTGCTGCTGAGTGAAGTGGTGTTGACCCAGTCCCGAGTGAGGTTTTCTTCCGTCGAATGCGATAGAAATACAATCTTCGGAACGGGCATGCACGCGGCAGCATTCAGCACGCCAGTCTCAGGCCCGATAATCAGATTACACTGAGACAAGAAGCTGAGCGACTGTCGGATGCTCCACTTGCCCGATGTCTTGTGAATGCGGGGCTCTTTCTCCCAGCCCTGCTCCAGAATGACGCACTCCGGACCGCCGACCAAGACGACTTCACACGTGGGAAACTGCACCATCAGGCTGGCGAGGATATTGTCCAATCCTGCCCACGTTTTGTGAACAGAACTACCCGCCAGTGACCACATGATGATGGGGCCGGTGCCCATACGCTGACGAGTTTTGCGTGCCCACGCACGCTCGTCATTCGTAGAGTAGAAGCGCACCTGAGGAACGTGCGGCACCCCTGCCAGCGCATGCTGGAACTCGAGGTAATTCCGGTTCATCATGCTGTGGCGCACGCTCGGGGTCCACCCGCCCTGCGCACGTGTCGGCATTGCCAGCAGGGTGCCTTCGACCGACTCGCTCAGGTTGACGAATCGGTCATACTTCTTGCGCTGCCACGCCCAGAAATCCACGAGATTGGCGTTTGGCACCTGATCCTTGTCAAACAGGATCAGGTTATCGATGTTGGGGTCGTGCTCGATGGCGTCACTTCCGGGCTTGGAGCAGTGGAAGGTAACGTGGAATCCTTGATCCTTAAGCCCGCGAACCACGCTGCTAGCCTGTAGCACATCACCGAAGGCTCCGTATCTGACCACAAGAGCGGTCTTGTGTGGTCGCACTGAGTTCCAGGAGTGGAGCCGGAGTTTCCCGGAGAGTTTCTTGAACACCAGCAGGAAAGAGTACTCCATGCCATCGTTCCGCTCCTGCTGTGAGACCAAGTCCCACCCATCAGGCATTGCGGCAACGACTTCGTGTGGCAGGAAATCGCGCTTGTGGTCAGGGTTGGCCCCCGGCTCACCCATGTTCGGGTAGTAGTCCTTGTGCGGGAGGTACATGACCAGATACCCACCCTGCTTGACCAGCCGCCACCACTCCTTCAGCGTGGCGTGCATGTCCTCCACGTGTTCCAGCGTGTGGCTGGAATAGACCCAATCCATCGAGCAGGAGGCAAACATATCCAGCTTAGATGCGTCAGCCACGATGTCGGGCTTCTGCGTGAAGCCGAACGCAACGTGGTTCAAGTTGTCCACGCTGATGGCATGCGGAAGGATCTTGAAATCTCCCGCGCCGATGTCAACCCCACGACCTCGAAGGTACGGAGCGACCTCCCAAACGATCTTTTTGGACTCGTTGCACTGGGGATCTGTCGCTCTCCAAACCATCTGAATCTCCTGTGTTGCAGTGCCTGTAGTGTAGCCTACTCCACCGGCTCTGACAACCTCCACATTTCAGATTGTTTGAACTTGAATTTCATCACGTTCAACGCAATGGACGCGTCCTTGACTGCGTCCCACGGCTGATTGTTGTTCTCAGCTTCTTTGTAGAGCGTAGCCTTGGACACTGCGCCGGACGCCAGCACGTTCTTAAGGAATTCCTGCGCGCTGACCAGTTGATCCGTCTGGATGAGGTTGTGCTCTTCCACGGATTTCGCGACCGTGGGGGGCGTACCGAGAAGATTCCCCGCGCCATCGTATAGCAGACCATCCTGTTCGTAGCTGGCTCGTGGATGACCCGCGATTGCCGCATAGGGCTTACTTCTGTTCAGCGTGCTCATTGCGTTCTCCTAAATCACGTAGGCTGAGGCTTCCTTGATCTTACCCAGCACGACATCCTTGACTGCCCGTATGTCGTCGGCCTGTCGGGAGCGGGTGGCGTGCATCATCGGCGACTTGATTTCGGCGATCAGTGCCTCGATGAAGTCGTCCAGCGGGCATTCTAGCCCGATGCTGTCGTCGCGGATGGTGACTGTGATTTGCGGGCTGTGCCAGTGGCGGGAAATCACGACCGCCTGCTTTCTGATCTCGGACATGGCTACCCCTGATCGATTGCGGACACGATGCTCGCAAGCCCGGCGAGGGCGGTATTGATCTGCACTATGCCGTTGTAGATTGCGGTGCCCGACCCAGCGGGCATGGAGGACTCCAGCGAGGACTCCAGCAACGCCGGAGACGCCCCGGCGTTGGTGATCTGGTCTGCAATGGCTTTCAGCCGGGATGCATCGTTGGATGCTTGGATGATTTCATTGTTCAGCCCGAGGAGCTTTCGCCCAACGAGGGTGTTTTGCGGAACTACGATACGGCTCATGTATATCCCCTAGGTCAGAAGTCCAAAATCACGCAGCGCCTTCACAATCTGCGCTATCGTGTACCCATCAAACGTAGAAACATCCTGAACGGCTGCACCCGCCCCCGCCACGAAAGTTGCCGACGCGGACCCGGTAGTAGGTTTGGCTATCGGAGTAGCGGCGTAGAATCCCAGCTTCACGGCGGACAGGTCATCAGATATTTTTAGCCCGACCCCAAGTGCGGTTTCCAGCGTCACCACGCCGTTCGCGGTAGTGCCCGCCCCACCCTTTAGCTTCACCGCCCCGCCGACGCCAGAAGCCCCGGTCCCTGCGCCGCCGACTACAGACCCAGCGCCCCCGGTCACATTCGCGGACCCCCCGGTCATCGATACCGCGCCAGCCGTCATGGTTGATGTCGCAGACCCGCCAGTGATGATTACACCACCGGATGACGTATTAACCCCCACCCCGCCCGTGATGGTCACTCCGCCGCCCGCGCCACCACCCGCACCCGCAGCACCCCCAGTGATAGCTGTAGGGCCTCCGGGGGATCCATCCCCACCGGATAGAGTCAGTGTGCCCCCCGGGGTTACAACACCCCCGCCAGCCCTGACGATGAGCCCCTTTCCATTGGTCACAAATATTGATATCGGGGTGCTCGCGCCCGTAAATTGCAGGCCATCCACTGTGAGGATTGACGACCCGCCGCCTAGGTACTTGAACTGGGATTCCGCAGCGAACAAACCGTTGGAGTTGTATTGGATCATCTGGGCTGAGCCAGCCGGTAGCGTCACACTGGAGATAGCCATGCTACTGGTACTCCTGAATCGATGCCGTGGTCCCTGCGGCGCTTATGGCGTGAATCGCAGCGGTGGTGAACGTGTACTCGTCCATCTGCCAAGTGGAGCCGGGGTATAGGCAGATGCCCTTATTGTTCACTGCTGCGGCCCCGTCACCGATGAATAGTGTATTCACACCGACATTTGCGATCAGCAGCATCTTCCGGCTTGCGTTCGCAGCCACGATGGTCGAGTCCACCCCGGTTACAGATGCCGTGGCTGCGGCCATCGCGATGCCGCGCTGCCTAAATACCGCGATTAGGCCGCGCAGCTTGGCCGATAATGTGCCCGCACTGTCGCCGTACACCGCCGCATCAGCAATGGCACCTTGAGTTACGTCTGCCCCGTCAGCTACTGTGACAGCACCACCCCCGCCCCCGCCCCCGCCCTGAGTTGCCTTGACCCACTGGAGGGTGCCCGTGTCCCAGACCGTAGTGGCGACGTAATTCACCTCCTCCGTCTGCGTCCCATCGGGCGCAGTCAGTATGGTGCGGTGAATATAGGCGCTGAGGGGCAGGCCCACGGACTAGATCCGGTCGAGGTAGTTGTTCCGTTCGACGAAGCCGCCCGCGTCACCGTAGAACTGGTCCACGTGTTCGCCCGTGTACTGGTCGTCGGTGCCCTTCTGCTCGCGCTTGGTGAACCCGTTGGCGAATGCAGTGGGGTTCGTGTCCTTGGACACATCACCCTCGCCAGACATCACGAACGGCATACGGTTGATCTCCGTCGAGCACTGGTTGTTGAGTTCCATGCCGGGGGGCATCATGTTGAACTTGTTGCCGTCCAAGTCCTGATTGGTACGACCCTTGAAGCTGGGTACACCTGCCTGCGAGTCACGCGCTGACTCGAAACTGGCCCAGCCTTCGGCGGGCTCTGCGTCCTTGGTCGGGACGGTGATCTGAATTTTCTCTTGAAGTGGATTCCGCACGCTGTTCTCCTTGATGGAAGTGCGGGGGCACGATGGCCCCCGCAGGTCTACTCACTCACGAAGTGCCGGGGATTATTCCGGCATGTCACGCGGCGTGGGCGACCAGCCGTCGCCGGGGTACGACTCGGCGACCAGCTTCACCAGCGGCATGTCGTGAATCTCAGCGTTCTCTTGGTTGCTGATGTTCATGCCGGGCGGCAGGAAGTTGAACTTCGCTGCTTCACCGAACGGAGTGGACTGCTTGTCCAGATACCCCGTGGTGATGAACCCCGACATTTCGCCGATGTCGTTGTGCAGACCTTCGATGCCAGTGATCTGAGCGCTCACTTCGCCCAAGGGCTCAGCGAACTTCTCGGGCATCGAGTTTCCGCGCATCTGTCCTGCGCTGTCTCCCCCGTAGTTTCTGGCGTGCGGACCCTTGCCAGTCCGCGTGACGTCGGCGGGCAGGTTGTCCGCGATTCTGTTGAACTGCTTCTTGGTGCTGTTCGTTGCCATGATGGTCCTCCTTAGACCGTGACGTTGGCGAGGGGCACGATTGCCAACTCGACCGTAGCCGCGAACGTGGTGGTGGCGTCAGCACCCTTCTGCACCCACCACGTGTCGCCCTGTTGGAGCGAAACTTGGCTGGCCGGGCTGGCCGGCGTCAGGTTGCTGAGATACGCGGCGGAGCCGTGCGTCCCGTAGACCTGAGTCGTGGTGGTCGTGTTGGTGCCGTTCGTGCCGGTCACCTTCACGATGCTGACGATGTCTGCCCCGGTGCTCAGCACGAGGGCAGCAAGCGTGATGCTCTTGACTTGCAGCGCGGTGAACGCTGCAAATTTCGTGCTCAAGCCTGCCGCCCCCGTGAGAGTGCCGGAGTTTTGCGGGATGACCGCGAGGTACGCCGGATGGTCGTACGCCATGTTTTTCGCAACCATGTGCCTTCTCCTTAAGCGAGTGAATCCCACTTCACGATGCGAGCGTTCGCAGCGAGAGTGTGGACGATGCCGAAGCCGCCGAGGTAGTACCACGCGACACCCTTGGAACGACCGTAGTCGCTCGGGATCTTGCCGCGCATTTCCTCGGGAACCGCGATGGCCTCGGCGACGGTGTCGTTGCCGAAGAAGAACATCCAGTCCGACTTGCCGTTGACCCACACGGTCTGGGTGATGCCGTCAGTGCCGGACCCCTTCGCGATGTTGGTCTGCTCGACGTAACGAACGTTCTCGTAGCGGCCGATTTCGCCGTTCATGATCAACTTGAACCCGGTGTCCGAGTACTGGTGGATCGTTTCGAGGTTGTTCTTGAACGAACGCAGCGTCGTCGGCCATGCCAGCGCGTAGTAGTCGTCACCGAGGTAGGCCGGAATGTTCCGTTCCTTCATCAGGTCGACCACCGACTTCGCGTGGGCGTTGCCGTAGGCGATGGAGTTCGTGCCGGTGACGGTGCCGCCAGTGAACAGGGTGATTGCCGCCGTGTCCGTGCCGCCCGTGGGGATGGCACGCAGAGGGGTCTGGTTGAACTGCGTCCAGGCCAGCCGGTCGAAGGTCTTGACCGCGTCGTTCTTCAGCACCTTCTGGATCAGTTCCATGACCGGGAACTTGGACAGGTTGTCCAGCTTGCCCGAGTACGGCACCGAGTTGCCAGCTTCAGTCACGGTCAGGGTGCCCTGAACGATGGTGAAGTTGGTTTCCGGCATCGTGTTGGTTTCTGCCAACACACCGCCTGACTGAGCGACGTCCGAGAAGACGTCCCAGGTGAAGATGTCACCCTTCTTCTTGCCTTGTTGTGACGCATCGCGAACGTCCGCGAATTGCCGGAACTTCACCAGCGGCTGAACCGCCATGCGAAGCACGTTGCTCAACTGACGCGAGTACATGAACCCGCCGAGCGAGTTGACCGCCCATACCTGACCTGCCATTTCGATCTCCTAGGCTTTCATCCACTGTGGCCCGCCGCGAGCTTTCGCGATGTTGGCGATCACAGAGGACGCATCTTCTTCACCATCGTCTTCGTCTGGCTTGACCTGCTGGACTTTCTTGGTGGCGGAGACCGGGACGGTGGGCGCAGCGGCTTTCTTGGCCTTCTTCGCTTCCATACCAGTTTCCACAGGTTCCTTGACCTCTGGCTCCTTCGCAGGAGCCGGGGACAGGCTTTCCTTCCAAGCGCGGAGTTCCTTACCGATCTGCTCGTAACGTTCGGCATAGGGCCGAGCGTCACCAGATGCGATCAGCTCATTGTCCCGCTGTTGGGCGAGAGTGTTGAGCAGTGGATCCCCCGAGATGTCCGAGTAGTCACTCCGAAACTTCGAGATGGCTTCATTGAAAGCGAGGCGTTCATCGATGGCCCGAGACATGTCGTCCGTTGTGACGGATGGACGCGCTCTGCGCTCGTCAAGCTTGCGTACCGCTTGGAGAGCTTCCTCTTCCGTGCCCATTTGTATCGCGCGGACAATCGCGCGGTCTTCTGCGTCCCGAGCGGCTTGGAGTTCCGCTTCCGTAGGACCAGCCGGGGCTGCGGGTTGCGCCGCAGCCTCGCGCTTCTGGCGAGCCGCGTCGGCGAGATACTCGTCCGCCGACGCAACCTTCTGTGCTCTGGCAATAAGCTCTTCTTCCGTGAACTCAAGCTCCTTGCCGTTGACCTTGACTTTGAACTTGCGGACTGGCTCGTCGTCAGCCTCAGGCTCTGCTATCTCTTTCGGGGGTACTTCTTCCGGAACGACTTCAGCCGCATCGCCCTCCACAAGAAACGGGGTGGTCGTACCGTCATCATTGACGTCCGCCAGTTCCTCCGCGTTGCTTGCATCATTCGCATCGTTGATAGCGTCGAGGCGGGCCAGCCGCTCGTCGTTGCCGGTGCCAATCGCACCAGACCCAGCACTACTATCGCCAGTGTCCGCTTCGCCGCCACCAGCGTCAACTGGATCGGGGTCACGTTTGAAACAGAACTTGCGACGGTAGTTGATCATTCATCTTCTCCTGGGTTTTCGATGAGGTCCAATGCCTTGAGGCCATCCATGATTGCCTCCGACATCCAACGTTCTAGCGTCTCTGCCTTCCAAACATCCCCCTGCGCCCGGACTATTTTCTTCACATCCGTAGGGTCTACATTCTTTAACAAGTCCACGGCGTTAGTGTAGCACTCCTGCGCACGGTTGCGCAAGTACTCGCCCACTGCTGATGCCCAAAATAATTCCACCTGCTTGCCGAAGGCAGCGCGGGCATACAGTTCCTCATTTTCCACTGCTCTTCTCCTTGGTGTTCGCCATGTGCAGAGCGGCGAAGTGGGTGGCTAGCGAACGCTTGTTCTCGTTCTCTTCCTGGATTACAACCTGCTGTAGCTTGGTCTGGTTGGTCTCGCGAGTCTTCTGCAGACCGACCATGTGACCAGTCATGCGCTCCTTCTTCTCGGCCTCCAGCTTCTGGATCATGCCCTGCGCCTGCTGAAGTTGGCCCTGCAACGCAGTGATCTGTGGGTTGTCAGTGGTGAAGAACCGAGAGCCGTCCGAGTAGCCCAGATGTCCAAAGATCTCCTTGCCAATCTCCACCATGTTGGCCCCCGGAATGGGGTTCTTCAGCATGTTGGTGAATGCGCTCATCGCACTGAGGAACTTCTGAAGTTTCTGCGTGGGGTCTGTGGCACCCATGCCGACGTTCACGTTTACCGTGATCTCCTGATTCAGAAGTTCGTCGGTAATCTCGTCTACGCCGAACTTTTGGTACAACTGGGCGTTCTTCGCGCACAGGCCCAGAATGACAGTATCCGTCTCGTAGTGCTGCTCGAGAAGAACAAGCTGACGCAGTACAGGCTGCACGAATGTCTCGACGTAAGTGCGGATCAAGTACTCAACGAGCGTGCCCGTGCTGGAGTTCAGCATCGCCATGTTCCGCGCCGGGGCATGGCCCGCACCGCTGGTCATCAACCCCGCTGGGTTGAAGTTGCCCAGCAGTTCGTCCATGTCGAGATTGATGCGGTTCTGCTCCTCGTAGGCACTGCCGGTCACATCCGGCCAGCTGATTTCTCGGACGTCGTTGATGGGGTCGTTCATCATGACCACACCACCGGGAACGTTCCGCACCAGCCCGGAGAGGTCAACGTCCACGCCACGCTTTGCGAACCATTTCTTGTTCAGCGCGAACTTGACGTTGTCGATGCGTGAGTTCGCCACTTCATTGGCTTCATCAGCTAGTCCTCGGGCAAGCTGGGGAACTCCGCTGGGGATGACCTTGTGGGTTTCAAGGATGCAGCACCCCATGATGTACGGTCGCCGCCCGTGGAAAACAGACTCTTGGAGCGGGCGAGGATCAGATAGGAGAGCATGTTCTCCCAATGTATAGAACTCAACGTCGGCTCCGTTTCTTCTGTGGATGTGTCGCTGAACCCAGACGATGTCATAGTCCGTTACTCCTCTGGATTCTTGGCCGTATGGGTCTTCACGATCTTTACCGCGTGCCGTGCGAGTGCTGTCCATATTGGACGCCTGCGCAAACGTGATTTCCATTTCCTTCCAGTCGCCGGAGACCATCTTGGCCTTGACGTCCATGGAGTACATGGGGATGCAGTGAATCCAGTATGGGCTGGTGTTCACTGGGTCGATCCAGTTGGCGCTGGGGTCGAACCGACAATTCTCGATCGGCAGCAAGTCAACGACAGGAACGTCGCGACCTGAAGTGTCCCAGTAGGCGTGCGCAACAGCGCAGCCCACGGTTTGCGCGTCCTGTAGCCCTCCCAGCACGGTCTGGAACCACGGGATGGTGCGTGTCAATCTATATTGAATGAGTTGCTTGTTGATTTCGGCGCTGGCGATCTGTACCTTGTCGCTCTGGTCGCCCGCCTCCATGCTAACCACATCCATATTTGAGAAGAACGCAGCAGCGGCGGCTGATTCATTCTTACGAATGACACTGCGGACCTTCGGACGATACAGTTTGGAGCGCTTATCGTAAGCGGGAGCAGAATACTTTGAATCGCTGGGGTGCTGATTGTTGAATGCACGGATGCCATCTTCAAACCCCTTACGGAAGTTCGAGTCCATATAGTTCGTACTGGCCCGATACGCTGACCGTGCCAGCGTCAGATAGTTTGTCTGGTCCCGAGTTTCGCCGTCTGAGGCATCTCGGTCAGTAGGCTCCGCGACTTGCGCCGTCGGCGGCTGCGGGCGACCCATTATTTCTGCCATGTCAGAACTCCAAGAATATCTGAAAACGGTCGGTTTTCTTTCATGCACTCTATGAATGCGAACCTGGACTGCCTTGGAGCATCCCAGCGTAACCTTTGCCCTCGGGACATTCTTTTCTTGGCTTCGTCACCGTACGAAAATCCAATGGAGCCTTCTCCGCCGTCAGTTAGGTTGTACCCCTTAGGGAACTTAGTTCCCCACTTGTCAATAGCTTCAACTTCAGCGAGTGCTAGAAGTTCTTTATCTGCATCACCCGAGTACAGTACGCTAACTTCAAAGCTATCTGCGCCGTACTTTCTAATGGCCCTGGACACTGCGTAATCAACTTCAGTGCTGCGGGCTACCGAAATGTGCTTCAGAACCCGGCCCCTAGGTGTCGGGTCTACTGATTTCCCAATGTAGCATTCCCCGCTTGGAAATTTAAGCTGATAGATGCAACTCATTTTGCCCAGACCTGCCTCTCGTGTTCTGGGTCCGTTTCGCCCGTGTTGCGCTTGACCTGAACGGCCCTGTCATCGTAGAGCGCCTGCATGTGGCGATCTTTGGTGTTCGTGATGGGCAGGATCTGCCCAAGGTGTTCCTTCATCCACTTGCGGATGGCGGGGCTCGGCGTGCGGGCAGTGAACAGCCGGACATCCTTGCCATCAGCCAGCCACTTCCTCACTCTCGTCACCATCTTGTCAATGGGCGCCCCAACGTGATCTGTCCCACGATAGTGGTCGTAGTGGGCCAGCGTGCCGTCAAAGTCTACGCCAATCCACCCATTGCCCTGATCGCGGGGGTCAGAGGTCATCGAACTCCCGCCGCTTGTTCGACAGCTCTTTCTCAAGGGTGGCGACAGCTTCCGCAGACAGCAGGTTGAACATACTCTTGGTGATCCCCGCCTTCGGCATGTACATCTGGTCGCCACAAAACGCAGCGGGTACGAATTCGACCTTCTTCCAGTTCGCAATGCTGGTCTCCAGGTCGCGGATGTCGCAACGGAGTTCGATAGCCTTCGCCATTGTTTCCGCCTTCATTTCTTGCCACCTTTCTTCTTACCGAAGTTGGAGAATTGCGCTTGGCTCATTTGAAACTCGCCGGGAAGCTGGCCCGCGTCACGGCCCTTCTTCGGGTCTTGCTCTGCCGCTTCCTCGCGCTTCTGAGCGATCTTCTTCGGGTTCAGCAGCGCGTCCTTGAGTGTGTCGTCAGCCATGTCGTTCTCCTAGAGACCGTGAAGGTGCCGGGGGTCGGCTCCCTCCACGTGGGTTGCAAACTCTCCGTTCCACTCACCACGCTTGAAGCCGCATCGCTCCAGAAGTTCACCCCCCGCCAGCATGGCGAGGTGAGCAAGCTCGCTGGAAGTGGCGATCTTCGTGCCGTCGATGGTATACCCGTAGTTCCCGGGGATTGCCATGTTCTTGACGCACAGAGTCAGACCCGGCATCCAGCCTACCGACCATAGGTGCGCGGGGTAGTGCTGGACCAGAGTCTCGGCGACGGCTTTCGCCCACGCCTCCATCTGGATCGACTCGTGGTCGATGCTTGTGACTTCGACTGTTTGGATGTCGTCGGTTTCGCGCATGGTCAGGGTCCGAATGTTGGGAATAGAGTTGTGGGTGGGGTGAAGTTGCCGCTGTAGCGTGCCAGTCCACGTGTGATTCGGTACTGATCAAAGTTAAAGTCTTCATTGCTACCGATGCCACCCATTCGTCCAATAGACGGAGGGAGTGTAACTGGACTCACGGGATCATTGACAGACACTGGAGGAGTTGGTCCGCTAGACGTGTACCCCACTCCGTTGATATACGTGGTGACAACCTGCCCAATCTTTTGCAGTGCAAGGTGATACACTGTGCCCTTGGCCAGTGCGGGCTGTGACCCCACCCCCCCGACAGACGTGTTATTCCAATCTTCTCGCATGAGCCCGGTAGATTCATCATTCGCCCAGAGCAATCCACTGCTCCGGTATGCATACTCATCGCCATAGATAATGTTCCCGCCTGTAGGGGCGACGGCCGAGTTCTGCCTAAAGAATAGCTCAATGCAAAGTGGGCCAGACCCGTACACAAGTTCTGGAGTACTGACCGCATTGAAGGCCCAGCTTAGTCCAGCCGCATTACTAACCAGAGATCCAACTACGCGGATGCTATTTCCGCTAGGCGTGGCTGCGGGATCTACCGTGGTAACGCCACCGATGACCGTCAGTGCCCGACCGTAGCTAGACCTATCTTGAACTACACCGTTCTGGATCAACAAGACCACATACGGGAATAGTGGGTCAGGCGTGCTGGGTGCCTGAGTGCTCCAGAACAGATTCCCGATCTGCGTGCGGCGAGTCTTCAATGTGGGGCCAGAGCCTTGATTCACAAGCGTGTAGTCGCTCGCATTCACACTGGATGCCAGCGGCAGCTGAGACAGCCAGAGATCTACTGGATTCGTCATGGCACGAACGGCAGTGTGAACGGGGCCACGGGCGGAGTAAACGCACCCACGTAGACCGCCTGCCCGATGATGCAGCGGCACTCGTCTGCGAATGGCACCACCGTCTGGACCGCCGCACCGTTCGGGCTCAGCAGAGCAAGTGTGATGGCCGCGACGGTAGAGAACGCGCAGACTAGCGACGCGACGACAGCGCCAGCCACGAACATGCGCAGCGTAGTGCCATCGTGCGTCAGGGCCACATGCGCCCACTGATTCGTCAGCGCGTAGGCATACGGAGTGGTCGAGAATGAACCTGCGGGGGACGAAATAGTCCCTGTCAACTGGCTGGAGTTTCCCAGCACTACGCTGATGCTACCGCCCCCCGTCACGGACCAAGTCAGGGTGTCACTAGCCCCCGCACCTGACGGCCACCAGATGAAGCCCTCCATGCAAAACTTCGTTGCCGCTGCCGGGGCGTTCAGCACGGAGGTCTGGATCGAACAGGTGAATGGGGTAGGCATGTTAGCTCGACATCGACCCGGAGCCGAACTTGGCCTTTGCCGTGGAGGTGACCACATCGCGGTGACCACCGACTATCGGACTCTCGGCCCACGCATTCGATGTGACGTCGTCTGCGAACGTAGTACCAGCATTCGCTCCGTCGAAGTGTAACTGGTAGATCACCGCCCAGTTCGGCGCGGTAATCAGCTGACTAATCTGCGCCAGCCGTGTGGTGTAATTCGGCCCAGTCTGATCTACGACGATGTAGTCGTTCAGGTATACAGCAGTCGCCACCGGCAGGCTGTCGATATGTATCGGCCCGCGCATCTGCGGGGGGACAGGCAGAATCTGTCCTGAGGACACCGTAGCTGCTGCTTGAATGAGTGCCTGCGTAGCCTTGCGAGCAATCGGTGGGCTACCCTGAATGACAATGAAGAAATCGCCCGGCGAGAGCAGCGGGGCGATTTCTAGTGCAGCTATCAGTCGGCTCAAGGGATCCTCGGATCTGGGTTGAGCTCTTGGTAGCTGCCGAACCCATTGTTCGCAGCACCGGGGATGACACCGACTCCGGCGATGATGCCGTCACGCATGTCAGGGTACTGCGTGCCGTCCAGAAGCAGGAGGGTGTTGCCCTGAACTCCGTAGAGCCCGGTGGTGCCCCGGTCAGTCGAGTCCTTATTGTTCCCGCCCGAGAACTTGTATATGTTCCGGTCTGGTTGACCCCACTCGCTGCCCCACGCTCGGTGGCACAGATCAGCCCACGAGGTAGATCGGGTGGTGACCTTTCCACCTAGGTTGTTCGGGTCTACTGCCATGCGTGGCAGTATAGGCTGGAGCCTGCACTGAACGCAAGCCCTATTTACACGTACTCGGGCTCGATGTACCCCGGCTCCTTGAAGCTCGGGGCGTGTGGCTCCATGTCGTAGATGCGGGACGTTGCGTCGATCACGTCTTTCTTGCCGCCGAATGGGAAGAAGTGCGCCTGCAAGCGGAGTTCCTTGGCAAGGTCGTAGATCTTCTTGCTCTCGTCCTGTCTGCGGATGGGCTGCGCTACTCGGTAGGCATACCCAGTGTTGATCAACTTGCGCTGTGTGGACGTCAGATTCTTCTCGTCGGTCTCATAGGGCAAGAAGAACTTGTGCAGGCGGAAGTCAGGGCCGAGGCGCTGCACCCGGTCGTTCTTCGCTCCTTCTCCATCGCGGGGCCATGCAAGCTCCTCGATGTTGAAGTACCCACCACCCTGAGGAGTAGCCATCTGCTCCTTGAAGTAGTCGAGGTCGGCCTGCGCGCCGAAGGACTCATAGCCGAACTTGACGTTCTGCACTCCCGTGGCTCGCTTCCACTTGTGGTACATCTGTGCGCTGCGCACCCACCGCTCGCGGAGATCCATCCGGTGGTTGAAGCCATCCAGAAGATACTTGTTGTTCGCGTAGTCCAGACCCAGCACAACGATGGCAGTCTTGTCACTTCCCTTCTTCACACTGCGTGCGGGGTCAACCATGATGTAGACGTTGAGTGTCTCGGGGCGTACCTCGTAGACGCCAAGGTCTGCCACGTTGAACATGCGCTGCTGACCAGCCAGCGGGTTCTGCAACATCTGGCAGGAGATAGTAGCCTCGCCCTGCGCGATGACCTTCGCGGCCCAGACCTCGCGAGTGAAGAATACTGGCTCGCCGGTGAATGTGCCGTCGTCCGTGGCGGGGTACATGCGGATCTTCACAGCCTTGCGCTGGATCATCGTCTCGTACGTATCTGCGTACGAGTACCGGGTGCCGATGTGCCACTTCCGCCCGCCAGCCTTTCCCAAGTTGTCAGATAGCTCCCACGCAGATGTGGTCTTCTGGATCTGCTCGGGGGTGCTGACACTGCCCTCGGTCACGACGTCATCGTACACGAGGAGTTCAAAGTGCTTGGAGACTGGCTGGCCGTCCACGAGGCCGTGAGCCTCTATGGTACGTTCCTTCGGATTGCTTGCGCGCCTGACGGTCAACCCGTTGTCTAGAGACCAGCTAGGCGAGTCCTTCTGAGGATTGGCGTAGAACGTAGTCGGGAAGAGGGAGATGAGGTCTTGGTTCTTCTCAAGCTCTTGCTGAATCTGTGCGAGGAATGCCTTAGCAATGGGCTTCGTGTGGGAAAATATGCCGATCGTGATCTCAGGATTCCTGCAGACTTCCTGAATAATGCCAGCATACGTGATGATTGTTGACTTGTAGTGCTCGCGTGCCCAGAGATCCAGATGTCCATCCGGACTGGCCTCGACTTCGCGACAACGGGCATAGAGCCACGGGTGAACAGCGTCCAGTCGGTGAAGTACCCGAACGAGAAGATAGTATCTATCGTGGAGGGCGAGCCACGCTCGGGTTTCCGGACCTGGAACTGCCGCCTCGAGGATCTTCCAGAGGTCGGCAATATCCTTGAACTCTGCGGCATGTAGCCTCTCGCTAATTTCCTGGGGAAACATCGATTACCTCCCCGAGTGTAGACTCGGATGCCGAGCCCTTGCGCTTCATGACCAAGTCGAACTTGCCAAGGATCTTGTCGATGTCGGACTGACCCGGCTGGGTGTCTGGGGGGCGCTCAGGATCCTCCAGCGCACCGACGATGCCGAACGCTTGCCGCTCCAGCAGGATCTGATTCTTCAGCGCACTGGACAGCTTGAGGTTGATGTCGGCCCGTGATGGCAGGTCGATGATCTTCCGGTACATGTCGTTCAGCCTGTCCTTGCCCTGCTCGTTCTCGTTGCGCAGCAGGAAGCCCAGATCGTCCAGGTTCTCCTCCTGGTCCATCAGCGCCTCAAGCTCGTCGAACAGGCGCTGCGTGAGCGTGCGGGCGCGGCGTACATCTCTGCGGTGCTCAACCAGAATGCGGGCCTGCATCTCTGCGTTGACGCGCTCTGCCTTGTCTCGTTCAACGAGCAGTCTCTCGTTGTCCTCGATTTCCTTGGCTACCTTCAACTCAGTAAGGTGCTGGGTGCGTGCCTCGGGATTCTTCGTCCAACCCTCGTTGGAGGAGCGGGCGAAGAAAGATGTGGTGCTTACGCCGATCTCGTCGGCGATGAGCTTGGCTGACTTGATGCCCGCCTCGTACTGGGCACGGGCGTACACCCAATCACGGGCGTGCTCAGGTAAAAGAGCGACACGACTGGTTGGATAGTCGTGTCGCTGCTTCGGTTTCGCAGAATAAGGCCCGCGCTCGGCGGGCCTCATCTCCTCAGCCATGCTGAGCGATTGCTCAGGGGGCCGGGGGCACCGTGGCGACGGCGGCGGCGAGCGCGTCGGCGTTCGCGGTGATGTCGGCTGTCAATGCGGCCAGTGCGACGGGGTCGGTGCCAGCGGCAGCAAGGCGAGCGGCGATGCCGTTCAGAAGGGTGACAGCGCCGGAGATGACGGTATCAGAAGCGGCGACTGCGGCTTGCAGGTCGGTGAGTGCGGTCATGATGGTTCCTTGAGTTGTGATGACAGGGTGGAGAACTTCCGCGAGAACTTCCCGCAAAAGATTGCGAAGGCTTTCAGCGCCTCCGAATTGGATTGTGATGATCACGGAGTTGTGGTCTCCGGCGGGGGCGGGGGCGGGGGCGGATCAGCTTGACCAGCCTCGTAGATGGCGCGCAGTGCCGCCTCGTGAGACTCTCGGTGAGCCTCCTTGTAGATCTGGCCCAGCGTTGCGTCGTCCATCACTCGTCACCCCCGTAGCCGTCGTATCCGTCGTACGCAGTGCGGGGGCCGTAGCTGACTGCGCCGCTGGTCCGGCAGTCACCGGCGTAGAACGCCAGCCGCGACTCCATGTCCTTGTTCTTGTTGGCGTGGATGACCGCGTCCAACTCAAAACTTCCCGTGATGTTCGGCGTGTGCCGGAACTCCGCTGGGCAGACAGAGTGCATTGGGGTTCCCTTGGGATACTTCATGGATGGCCTCCTAGGAAGGCCGAGGTCGGCCCGCCGCCTAGTATATGCGCGGCGCAGGCCGAATGCAAGCCCTAAAAAATTTTTCGAAAATTTCGAACGGGATTCTTGGCCCTTCTTCGGCCAGCTAAAGGAAAGTCACAGAAGTTAACTCCGGCCAGCTAAAGGAAAGGCGACAGACTCCGCCCCATGCTCCCGCCGCCACCAGATTGGATTGACCCAAGTCGCCTCGGCTCAGCATGGGACCCGACCCGATCTGGTGCGCCCCAATCTGGTTCACGCTCAGGTTCAGTGCCCCAGGCACCATCGTGGTGCGCAGGTGCCGTAGGCTGGCACAATGTGACGCAGCACGTCACCCCTAGGCTTGCTGGCATGCCCTAATGTGGCGCAGTCTGTCACATATACCCCCTAAATGGCATGGCATGGGGCTTGCATGTACTGTGGGCTGCAATGTTGCAGTGACCTAGTGTGAGGTGCCTAACATGGCAAAGACCCGCAATACCCCCCCGGCCCCCGTGGCTGACGTAGTGGTGGCTGACGCCGCCCCCGTGGCTGACGCCGCCCCCGTGGCTGACGTAGTGGTGGCTGACGTAGTGGTGGCTGACGCACTGGCTAGCATGGCTGGTGTGCTGGCTGCACCGGCAAGCGTGGCTTTGGTTGACAAGCGCGCAGCCGCAGCCGCAGCCGCAGCGGCCAAAACCCCTGCGCTGGCGCAGGCCATCAGTGCAGCCGTGGCCGGTACTGTGCCGCGTCACATCCTTGCAAGCTTTGGTACGCTGGCTACCGCTACCGTCCCCACTGACATGCGGGGTAAGCTTGTGGTGCGTGGCCGGGACTACAACGCCCGTCAACATAACGCCACGTGGGCCGCAGCCATGCAAGCTTGCGTAGATGCCGCAGGCCCTGCTGGCGCACCCGTAGAGGCATGCGTGCAGGCCGTGCTGGCTAGCAGCGTGCCGGGTAGCGGATGGCATAGCGTGCGGGCTTACCTTGAGCGGGGTTGGTTTAAGGTAGCCTAAGCCCGCTAGTCTGCACCCTAAGCCCCGCTAGCTTGCGCTAGCGGGGCTTTTCTACGTCTGGTGCTGGCCTGCTGGCCTAGGCTGCGCATCGGCGCTGGCCTGCTGGCCTGCTGGCCTGCTGGCCTGCTGGCCTAGGCTGCGCATCGGCGCTGGCCTGCTGGCCTGCTGGTCTAGGCTGCGCACCAGACTTGAACAGACCCAGAACTGAGCGCACCGAAACTGACCAGTACAGATTCTGTACTGAGCCGAGCAGAACTGAACTGATCAGTATGGACTCAGAATCTGGGTGATCAGGTCTGATTTCTTTTTTCGCTTATGAATATCCGATAACTCGCGCATGTGCGAGATCAGAATCCATCTGGTCAGCTCTTGTTTTCCGTCCTGGATCAAGGTGGTCCGACCCCGGACAGATTTGGGGACATTTTGGAGCATACATTCACTCTACATTGGAGAGAAGATGTACTCTTTTTGCCCACTCTATCCCTCCTATCAAGCGACAAATTGTCCCATCGGTCTTCTCTAAAACAGTGCTCGATAGGGGAAACCCTTACATCATACAGTGCCCACTATCGGGGACGTTATACGCAACGTATACCGCTAAGTTGTTGTTTTATAAGGGTTTTTAGTGTCGGTTATATGTTATACGTTGGCAAAAAACCGCAGCACACGGCGGCGCGGGTGCGCGGGTGCGGGTATATATAGTTTTAGATAATATAACAATATAACGTATAACCGAGCCAAAAACTCCAATAAAAACAAGCACTTGACGTTATACCATGCGTTATACGGAACTCTATGCCATATAACGAACACTGGCCGTGTTATACTGGCCTTGCCAGCGCATGCTGGCGCACCCGTGAAGGATAGACCATGAAGCTCAACCCCCATCCCTCCACACATGCGATTCCAGAGAATCGCCGTGGCACTCGTACTTACCGTGGCTATGCGCGGCACTGCGCAGCAGGCAACGGACTCGCAGGCGGCATGGCCGCACTGCTGGCCTCCCCCAAGCAGGAAGCCGCTGCCCGCAAGCTGTACGAACGCGGCACACGCCCCAGCCAAGTGAATGGCCGCGTGCTGCGCGCCGTGCTTGCGAGCATGCACCAGTTCTACGACTTCGACGACATCCCCTTCTAACCGGAGCAGACCATGATCAGCAAGCAATATCGCATCTCCAAGCTCCCCTTCAAGGTGAAGGGTGAGCAGTTCTATCGTGTAGACGTCACCCACGGTCTGCTTGACACCGAGCCGCTGGGCGTGCTGCCCACATACGCATCTGCCCGCCAGACCGCGATTGCCCACGCCAAGCGCACCGGCGTGAACCCCCTGATCCTGACAGGAGCCTGAGGGCTCTACGAAGCCTGCTCAACCACTGATTGACCTGATGCTCAAAAAGGTCGCAGCATTCCACTTCGTTCGCAACCCCGTGTTCGTGTTCGGCTACAAGTGGCCGAACGTGACAGCGAGTGCTAGCAGATTCGTGATGACTCCACCCCGCAAGCTGGATCGCGTGGGCTGGAGGGGCTCTACGAGGGTTACGAGCTTGCCCTGCGCGCTGCACCCATACAGGCCAGCACACGACGCTCCACCAAGCCCTCCAACCAGCCCTAGGAGCGCTCAAACCCCGCTGGGCTAGGCTACCCCCTAGGCTACCCCCTACAAACGCCTCCTAGCCCACTATGACCAACATCAGATTCTACATGAAGAAGGGGCGCTGGCGGGTGACTGCCACTACCAAGACTGTCCCCGCGAATGAGTGGTGGGCCGCCATAAACCATGTGAAGTGCTTGAACCACAAGCTGCGCATGGCTGAGAGTCACTTGAAGAATTGCCTGAGGTGACTGGAGCAAGTCTTGGCATCGCTCCAATCGTCATCCCGACGACGGACTACCCAGAAGCGAGCCTGCACTCCGTCACGACCCTGAGGCTTGAGTGGGTTCCCCCCGTTCGCCAGAGAGAATCCTTGATTCTTTAGGGCATTGGTCAGGCTCTTACTCCTGCCATGTGTGATCTCGCTTTCTGAGCACCCCCAGTAAATCATGGCGAGCTCCTTAGCTGACCACAATGCGCGGCCCTGTCCAATAAGTGGAAGTATGAACTCGGGGTCACGCCACAGATCTTTAGCCCACAGATCCATGGGAGACATACCAGCCTCAGTAATCTCGTCCTTCCACTCGGTGTGTGGTGCCCACGCATGGGGGTCGAAGCCAGAGGCTTTGATGTCCCACTCCAATAGGAACTGATACAGAGCCGCTGGACCTTCGTTCTCTGACCATCGCACATATTCTACCCAGTATGGCTGATCCCCTCTGTGGTCCACATCTGCCGACTGTGGCTCCCACTTGATTACGCAGGCCCGCCGGTCGTCTTGATCGAGCTTGATACAGTCATGATAGTTAGACGTCAACGCTAGATTCGCGCAGTTGCGAACCTCATACTCAGGCTGGTTCTTCGTGTTGACAGTGATCTTCTTCGAGGTCGTAAGCAGTTTGATCTTCTGCATCGCGAGCCCGCCGCTGTCAGCGAAGTCTGAGCGCACGCGGGGGAGCTCATCCACATGCACGAGTTGCTTCTTGGAGTAGACAGAGTTGAACGCAGACCTCAGATTCTCCTCACTGATTAGCACTGCGTTGTCGCCGTATATCGCGCGCAGCGGGTCTAGGAAGAGGTTCTTGCCCACCCCACTGGGGCCGAACAGCAGCAGGAGCGAGTTCATCTTGGAGCCTAGATTCTGGAGTGGGTACGCACACCACGAGATAATCCAGTTCCGGAGCCATTCGTCCCCGACGTTGTTGGTGAGTAACCGCAACCAGACGTCTACATCCCCCGGCTCTGGCTCGCACCCCATCCCCTTCCACAGATTAAGCTTGCGCGGCCCGCCACCCACATCCACATCGATACGCTCGTGCCCCGGCATGTACGCGATGCTCTCAACCTCTACTCGCCGAGTATCCGTAATCCAAATCTTGGGGACGTTAGCCATCCGTACATCATCCCCATGAGGGACTTCGGCCATGTAGTGCGCGAAGTTCACGTCTGTGAACGTCGCCCTACTCATGAGCGTGCCAGTCTCTTGCTCAGCAATGCGTCCTATGTCGCGCACGACGCAGACCTCGCTATTCAGCTTTACTAGCATCTGCTCAAGCTGCGAGACATCGATTGGCTCACCAGCCCCCTCTAGGAACTCCAGCGCCACGCGGTCGCCTACGGACATTCGGAAGTCGTCGAAGCCCTGATCTCCCAGAGGCACAGCATCGGGATGTGGGACACGGAGCGCGACTGCCGACCGGCCTGTGATAGCGAACAGCTTCGCAGCTAATCGATTCTCCGCAGCCTGCACCTGCCAATTCGTGCGTGCATTCGCGTCGAACACAATGACTGGCTCCAACGCCCGCGCCTTCCAAGGCAAGTCTCTCAACTCCGCGATAAGTGCTATCTCATTCTTCTGGGATGTCCACCCCCACACCCCGTTG
>Ga0302322_100000684_pt1 | contig 26477 bp, 22 predicted proteins | sample Fen_T0_2_FD_203757 | JGI IMG/M metagenome (GOLD analysis project Ga0302322, IMG submission 203757) | Peat permafrost microbial communities from Stordalen Mire near Abisko, Sweden - Fen_T0_2 | ecosystem: Environmental > Terrestrial > Soil > Wetlands > Permafrost | place: Sweden: Abisko...
GGGGGGTTCCCCCCCCCACCGATCTTGTTCACCATCGGCATCGTGAACGAGCCCAACTGGAACATCTTCAAGGGTCAGAACACCACGTTGTCGCAGCAGATCTTCCTCAACGCGACCAGCCCGTTCGCACCCGCCCAGGACCGTGCGTGGGCGGCGGCGCTCACGCTGATCCTCATCGTCTTCGTCGTCACCATCCTGGCGCGGCTCGTGACCGCGTTCTTCTCCCGCCGGCAGGGCGCATGAGCGCCGAGGAGCCGTCCATGGAAACCATCACCGAAACCCCCAGTAGCGTCGGCGAGGTGACCGACACCAGCTCGTCGGTGCCCGGCGTCGACACCCCCGACGCCGCCGCGCCGCCGGAACTGCCCGAGCGCGAGCGCGAACTCGTGTTCGAACTGCGCGACCTCGAGATCCGCTACAGCGGCCACACCGCGGTGCGCGAGGTGAACCTGGAGGTCGCGGCGAAGGAGATCACCGCCTTCATCGGCCCGTCGGGCTGTGGCAAGACGACGGTGCTGCGGTCGTTGAATCGCATGCACGACATCACGCCGGGCGCGACCGTGCACGGGTCGGTGCGCTACCACGGCGAGGACCTCTACGGTCCGAAGGTCGACGCCGCCGAGGTGCGCCGCCGCATCGGCATGGTGTTCCAGAAGCCGAACCCGTTCCCGAAGACGATCTTCCACAACGTCGCGTACGGCCCGAAGATCAACGGCCGCAAGCGCTCCGAGATGCAGGACATCGTGGAGCGTGCGCTCACCCGCGCCGCGCTGTGGGACGAGGTCAAGGACAAGCTCAACAAGAGCGCGCTCGGCCTCTCCGGCGGTCAGCAGCAGCGGCTCTGCATCGCGCGTGCGCTGGCGGTCGAGCCCGACGTGCTGCTCATGGACGAGCCGTGTTCCGCGCTCGACCCGATCGCCACCGCGCGCATCGAGGACCTCATGGAGGAGCTCAAGCGCGACTTCACGATCGTGATCGTCACCCACAACATGCAGCAGGCCGCGCGCACCTCCGACCGCACCGCGTTCTTCACCGCGGAGATCGACGACGAGGGCAAGCGCGTCGGCCGGTTGGTCGAGTACGACGCCACCGAGAAGATCTTCACCGCGCCGAGTGACCCCCGCACCGAGGGGTACATCACCGGCCGGTTCGGCTGAGGCGGGCGGACGATGAGCCCCCGACGGCGGGATCCGGCGGTCGAGGAGGCCAGCTCCTCGGTGGCCGAGTTCCTGCTGCAGGTCCAGAGCGTCAGCGCCGAACGCGATCGGCTGGCCGACACACTGTCGGCATCGGCCGAGGGAATCGTCGTGGTCGATCCCGACGGTCGCGAGATCTTCCGCAACGCCGCGGCCGAGCGCTTCCGCGACGCCCGTCACTCCGACGCCGTGGCCGCGGGAGCGATCGAGGCGCTGCTCGCCCAGGCGTTGCGGGGTGATGCCTCCGAGCGTGATCTCCAGCTCTTCGGCCCCCCGCGGTCCTTGCTCCACCTCCGCGCGGTGCCGCTGGCCGAAGGCCGGGGTGGTGCCGCGGTGTTCGTCGACGACATCTCGGAGATCAAGCGGATCGAGAGCGTGCGCCGAGATTTCGTGGCGAACGTGAGCCACGAGCTCAAGACTCCGATCGGCGCGCTCGAACTGCTGGCGGAGACGATCGCGACCGAGGCCGACCCCGCCGTCACCAGACCGCTCGCCGAGCGCATGGTGAAGGAGGCTGAGCGGCTCGGTCGCATCGTCGACGACCTCCTCGACCTCAGCCTCATCGAAACGCAGGAAGCGCCGACTCGTGACCTCATCCCGGTGAGCGCACTGGTCGACGAGGCCGTCGACCGGTTGCGCCCGGCGGCGATGATCGGCGGGCTCGAGCTCGAGGTGCACCACGGCACCGACGCGCTGCTGCTGTGCGATCGACGACAGGTGGTGAGCGCGATCTCCAACCTGCTCGACAACGCGGTCAAGTACACCGAGAAGGGCGGTCGCATCGAGGTGGGCACGAGCTGCACGCTCGGGCGCATCGTGGTCGCGGTGTCCGACAGCGGCATCGGCGTGCCCGGTCGCGACCTCGAGCGGATCTTCGAACGCTTCTACCGCGTCGACCAGGCGCGTAGCCGCGACACGGGCGGCACCGGACTCGGCCTCGCGATCGTGCGCCACGTCGCGCAGGCTCACGGGGGCGAGGTGTCGGTCACGTCGATGGAGGGCCAGGGCTCCACGTTCACCATCGTTCTCCCTGCCGACGACCCGTCGGCAGATGGCCTCGCACAGGAGATTGCCTGACATGGCCGAATCACCGTTGATCCTCGTCGTCGACGACGAACAGTCCTATCGCGACGCTTTGCGGGTCGCGCTCGAGCGTGAAGGGTTCCGCGTCGAGACCGCGGCCGACGGCGCGGAGGCGGTCGAGAAGTTCGACGCGTACAAGCCGGCGCTCGTGCTCCTCGACGTGATGCTCCCGCGCATCTCCGGCGTCGATGTGTGTCGTGAGCTGCGCACGCGCTCGCAAGTGCCGATCATCATGGTCACCGCGCGCACCGCCGAGATCGACGCGGTCGTCGGGCTGGAGGTCGGCGCCGACGACTACGTCACCAAGCCGTTCCGCCTGCGCGAACTCGTCGCGCGGGTGCGCGCGGCGTTGCGACGGGGCCGCGGCGAGGATGCCGCGGCAGTAGCGTACGGCGATGTCATCGAGGTGGGCGACGTGCGCCTCGACGCCGGCCGTCACGAGGTGGCGGTGCGGGGCGAGCGGGTGGCGCTGCCGCTCAAGGAGTTCGAGTTGCTCGAGCTCCTGCTGGCGAACGCCGGGCGCGTGCTCACACGCGACGTGCTCATCGACCGGGTGTGGGGTCCCAACTACTACGGCGACACCAAGACCCTCGACGTGCACGTGAAGCGTCTCCGCTCGAAGGTGGAGGAGGACCCGGCCACCCCCGAGCGCATCGTCACCGTGCGCGGTGTCGGGTACCGCTACGAGAAGGTCTGAGGCCGGAGCCCGGGAGCGGGCTCGTTTCCCATCTGTTCACCTTCTCTGATCCGTCTGTGTCATCGCAAACGGAGGGTGACGTGCCGATGAACGGATGTGCACGCAACCTGGGTGAAGCTGGTGGCGGAGACCGCCGTGAGCCTGGCGCTGGTGATCGGCGTCGGGGACACGAGCGGCCCGGGCACCGCCAACGGGACGGAGCCGACAGCGACCCCCGAGGTCGTGCTCGCTGCGAACGCCGCCGTTGCGGCGACGCCCTTGCGGGCCGGCTCCGAGCTCGACCCGGTGACGGCACCCCTGACCCCGCCGGGCGCGGGTGACCAGCCCCTCGCCCTGACCATCGGCGACGGGCCGCTCACGGTGTTGCACGGCCAGCAGTCGTTCGACCTGGTGCGCGACCCGGCGACAAACCGGTACACCGCGACGGTACGGGGCATCGTGCTGGTCGATGCCCGGGGAACGGATGCCGGTTGGCACCTGCAGGTGCAGGTGCTGTTGCCCGGCCGCGAGGACACCACGACCTGGGTGCAGGTGGCGTCGATGCGGGCGTTCGCCCGGTCGCTCGAGGGGCTCGACGCCGGGAGGCGCCGGGTGCGCCCCGGGAGTTGGGCGACCGTCGCTGCCGCGGCAGCCGGCAACTCGGCGGGCAGCTTCGCGGTGACGATCGCGGTGACGGGGGACGGCCCGGTGAGCAGGCCGTCCCCCGTGCACGGGACGCTGGTCGCACGCGCTGCATGAGGCGCGCGGCATGACGCCGACCGACCGCTACAGCGCGGCGAGCGCCTCGTCGTACGCGCTCTTCGAGCGCGCGGTGCCGAGGTCGGGTGACGAGAACGTCGCCGTGACCTTGCCCTCGGCGTCGATCACGAACGTGGCGCGGTTGGCGCAGCCGAGTGCCTCGTTGAACACGCCGTAGGCCTTGGCGACCTCGCCGTGCGGCCAGAAGTCGGAGAGGAGCGGGAAGGTGTAGCCCTGCTGCTCCGACCAGATGCGCTGCGCGTGGCGCGTGTCGCACGAGATCGCGAGCACCTGGGCGCCGGCGCGCTCGTAGGCCGACGGATCATCGCGGATCTCGCAGAGTTCGCCCTCGCATACGCCAGTGAAGGTGAAGGGGTAGAACACGACCACGACGGGCTGGCCGCGGAAGCTCGACAGGGTGACTTCGTCGCCCTGGGCGTTCTTGAGTGTGAAGTCGGGTGCGATGTCGCCGACGGCAACCATGGTGTCTCCTGGGGGCTCGGGGGTGGGCCATGCAGGCTACCGGTCGGGACCCCGGCGGAGACCGTGCCGGTCAGTACGCGTCGAGGACGTCGACCACGTACACGAGTGTCTCTGTACCGGAGACGCCGAGACGGGCGTCACCGTCGGACCCGTAGCCCTCTGCGGGCGGGACGACCAGGAGCACCCGAGAGCCGACGGGTTGGCCGACGAGCCCGTCGAAGGCGGGGAGCGTCTGCGAGGACCCGAGGGTCACGTCGACGGGAGCACCCCGAACCCAGGTGGTCTCGACGATCTGCCCGTTCGTCCAGCGGAACCCCGTGTACTGGAGCTCGACGTTCTGCCCGGGCGCGACCGTCGGTCCGGTGCCCGCGATCAGCGGCTCGACCACGGGTCCACTCGGCGGTGCGTCCGGCGAAGCGCCGAGGAGCGGCCGCAGCTTCGCGTCGGTCCTCACCGCTGGCAGTCCGGCGACCGGCGCAACCTCGGTGCCGGTGGCACGAGTGAGCTTCGGGTGGAGCGTGCGGACCTGCACGAGCGCGAGCAGCGTGTCGTCGGGAGCGGCGCCGAGCGGGGCCATTCGCTTCGCGACCCCTTCCAGCGGTGCGATGGCCAGCACCGTGGTGCTCCCGGCGCGTGAGCGTGCGACGGTGCGGCCGATCGGGTCGGTCAGGTTGCGGGCCGCGATGGTCGACGTCGGGTGCTTGCCGGACGTGGTCTGGAGCACGCGACCGTCGCGCGCGTCGACGAGGGTGAAGTCGTACGACACCCGTTGGCCGCGTGAAGGCTTCCGGCCGAGGCCGGGGTTGATCACGCGTGTTGCGGTCATTCGGGTCGACAGCGGTGGTGTGAACCGAAGCGTCGCCGCTCCGTCGCCTCCCGTGACCACGTTCACCTCGGCGAGGGGTGCCGACACTGCGCCACTGGGCGGTGTTGCGACGACGAGGAGCGCCGCGGTCGTCGCGATCGTGAGGAGACAGGCGACGAGCGTCGCGATCCGAGCGCGCACGCTCGTCCTTCCTTCGTTCAGGGCGAGAGTCCGCCCGACGGTCACGACGACCGATGGTAACGACGCGACGGGCTCGCCCAAGCCGGTCGAACCCCGCCTCGCGATGGTTCGCCTGCTGTCCACCAACTGTTTGGTATCCCGCGACCGCGTGTTCAGTGCGTACGGGCCTGCCGTTCACCGGGCCTTCGTACAGTCCGATCCCACGAAGAGGGGCGGCGCGTAGGGCGACCCCGCGACCGGGCGGCGATCACAAGGGTGATGACACGGATACTGGTGATCGAACGCCGGGACTCGGCGCGGGCCGGGGGCGTGCTCGCGCAGGAGGGCTTCGTCGTCTTCACTGCGTTGCACCCGAGTGAGACCACCACCGCGATCTCGGCGTCGCGGCCGAACCTCGTGCTGCTCGAGACGACCGCGCCACACAGCACCGATCTCGAGCTGTGCACGATTGCGCGCGCCATGATCGACGTCCCGATCGTGTTGCTCGCGCACACGTGCAGTGAACGCGACGCAATCGCTGCATTCGCCGCGGGTGTGGACATGTTGGTGCGCGAGCCGGTGGGTGACCACGAGCTCGTCGCCCGGGTGCGCGCGCAACTCCGTCGGTCGCCGCGTCCCGCAGAGACCGAACGCGACGTGTTGGTGGTCGGGCCGGTCGCGCTCGACCGTGCGAAGCGCGAGCTCCTGGTGTGCGGGGAGGTCGTCCGCCTCCCGCGTCGCGAGTTCGACATCGCCGAGCTGCTGATGCGCCACGCGGGCCGCGTCGTGCCCCGCAGCGAGATCGTCCGGGAGATCTGGGGATCATTGCGGGACACGAAGAGCCTCGACGTGCAGGTCGGCCGACTGCGGATGCGCCTGGCGGTGGCCGAGGGTCGTCGCCGCATCGTCACCGTCCGGGGGATCGGCTATCGGATGCTGACCGACGACGACTCCGAATTGGAGCCGCTTCCGGCGCCGGCGTTCGCGGCCATGCCCGTGCTGCCCACCGGTGGTTGACGCGCCCGCGCTCCGGCGCACCCTGCACGTGGTGACTGTGCTCACCGTCGGTGCCGGTGTCATCGTCGGTACCCGGACGTGGGAGCCGCCCACCAGATCGCGCAACGTCGCCGAGGTGTCGACCGGGCTGCCCCCGTACGCGCAGTGGCGCGAGCCGCCGGACGTGCCCGCCCCGACGGGCCCGTCCGCGACGATGGTGCCGGCAGCCGTGCCGACCGCGAGCGCGGCCACGCGTGCCGAGGCCGTGACCGCCCCGGCCCTGCCTGCCGCGACGACCTCGACCACCCCGACCGGTCCGTCCCCCGCGCCGCCGGTCGCGACGCTCGCCACGCCCGACGAGCGCCTGCCCGAAGTCGGCGCGCGTCTCCTTGCGACGTCCGTGGTCGTACGTGCACAGCCGGGTTCGGGGACAGCAGTTGCGCTTCGCGGCGCGACAGAGTTCGGCAACCCGCGGGTCCTCCCCGTCACTGCGCTCGGCGGCGACTGGTTGCAGGTGATGCTGCCCTCGCGGCCGAACGGCAGCATCGGATGGATCCGCGCGCGTGATGCGGAGTTGCAGCCACTGAGCGACCAGATCCAGATCGACCTGCAAGCGCGCACGGTGACCTGGTTGCACGGCGGCGTTGTCGTGCTGTCGACGACGGCCGGGATCGGCGCGCCGGCGACACCGACGCCAACTGGCACCTTCTTCGTCACCGATGTGCTCCCCGACGATCCCGGCGGACCGCACGGCGCGTTCGTCGTCGCGCTCGATGCGCACTCCGACGCGTACACCACTTTCGAAGGTGGCGATGCCCGGATCGCCATTCACGGCACCGATGCGCCCAGCAGCATCGGCGCCGACGTGTCGAACGGGTGCCTGCGCATCGCGCCGGATCCTCTGCGCACACTCGCGTCGGGAATTCCCCTCGGCACCCCGGTGGTGATCCGGTGACCGGCGCGACGACCCAACATTTGCGCACCGGCCAACTCGTGTTCACCTGCGCGTTCCGGTCGTCTGGCTTCAATCGTTGCGACGTGGAGACTCGACGATGGATGCCCTGACCGCGACGGACGAGACCGTACGCGACGCGCCGCTCGCCACGATCGAGCGGTCGCCTCGTCGCGTCTTCGAGCAGCCTGCCCGCGTCGACCGGGTCTTCAACCGGCTCATGCTCGCCGCCGGGATCGTGGTCCTGGTGCTGCTCACGCTCGTCGGTCTGTTCCTGCTGCTGCGCAGCAAGGAAGCGCTCAGCGAATCAGGCATCTGGAACTTCCTGACCCGAGAGGGCTGGCGCACCGACGTCCATCCACCGGCGATCGGTGTGCTCGGGCTGCTGACCGGCACCGTGCTCGTCGCGATCGTCGCGGTCACGCTCGCCGTGCCGTTCAGCGTGATGGCCGCACTGTTCATCACTGAGTACTCGACCGCCCGCACCCGGCAGTACCTGACCGCAGTGGTCGACCTGATGGCCGCGATCCCGAGCCTGCTGTTCGGCATCTGGGGGTTCCTCTACCTCTCCGATCAGGTCGTTCCGCTCTCGTCGTGGCTGACCCGCCACCTCGGGTGGATCCCGATCTTCGCGACCGACCCGGGCGCGCGTCTGACCGGATCGATCTTCATCGCCGGCATCGTCGTGGCGCTGATGGTGATGCCGATCATCACCTCGGTCGTGCGCGAGGTGTTCAGTCAGACGCCCGCCGGCGAGAAAGAGGCCGCGCTCGCGCTCGGCAGCACCCGGTGGGGCATGATCCGCACGGTCGTGCTGCCCTATGGCAAGGGGGGCATCGTCGGCGGCAGCATGCTCGGCCTCGGCCGCGCGCTCGGCGAGACCATCGCGGTGGCGTTGCTCCTCCCGCAGGTGCCGACCGTCAGCGCCAAGATCCTCCAGAACGGCGGCGGCACCATCGCCGGGTTCATCGCGCAGCGCGCCGGGGGTGACGCGTTCACCGTCTCGGGGTTGATGGCGGCAGGACTGGTGCTGTTCGTGGTGACGCTCGGCACGAACATGATCGCGTCGGTGGTGGTCTCCCGAAGCCGCTCGGGCGCGGGAGTGGACCTGTGACCGACGTCTCGCAGCGACCGCTCGACGTGGCCGCTGACATCGATCTCACCACTACGGATCCTGCACCCACGAACGGCCAGGGCCTGCCCGGCGCCGTGAGGGAGCCGACGGCGCTCGGCGCACCCGGAGCGGTGATCCCGCGCTCGCCGCGCGTCGTGCGCACGCCGCGCCGCCCGCGTGAGCTCAACACCGCCGACCTGATGACGATCGTCGGCTCCTTCGTCAGCGCGGTGTGCCTGTGCTGGCTGATCTTCAGCATTCTCACCAAAGGCGTGGGCTGGCTCGGCTACGGCCTCAGCGTCTTCGTCGTGTTCCTCGCGCTGGTCTGGATCGTCACTGCGGATCGGCTCGGTGCGAATGCCGCGACCGACCGGGTGGTGTCGACGGTCATCTTCACGAGTGCCTTCGTGATCATGGTGCCGCTCGTGTGGCTCATCGTGTTCGTGATCCAGAAGGGCTGGCCCGCGATCTCGCACACGTTCTTCGTGAAGGACCAGCGCGGCATCACGCCGACGCAACCGTCGACGGCCGGAGGTGCCGCCCACGCGATCGTCGGCACGATCGAGCAGGTGGGTCTCGCCCTGTTGTGGTCGTTGCCGCTCGGCGTGCTCACCGCGGTGTTCCTCAACGAGTCGCGCAGCAAATGGCGGCGCCCCGTCCGCATCGTCGTCGACGCGATGAGCGGCCTTCCCTCGATCGTCGCCGGCCTCTTCATCTACGCCGTGTTCATCCTGCCGTACGCCCGGACGATCCCCCTGTTCGGCTTCAACGGGTTCATGGCGAGCCTCGCGCTGGCGATGATCATGCTCCCGACGATCACCCGCACCGTCGAGGTGGTGCTCCGTCTCGTGCCCGACGGTCTGCGCGAGGCGAGCCTCGCCATGGGGTCGTCGCGGGCGCGCACAGTGTGGTCGGTCGTGTTGCCGACGGCTCGCACCGGCATGACCACGGCCGTCGTGCTCGGCATCGCGCGCGCGGTTGGCGAGACCGCGCCGCTGCTGTTCACGGCGTTCGGCTACGACCTGATGAACACCAACCCGTTCAAGGGTGCGCAGGAGAGTCTCCCGCTCTTCGTGTACCGGAACATCAAGAAGCCCGCAATCTCGGCGGTCGAGCGCGGCTTCGCGGGTGCTCTCGTGCTCATGGGTCTGGTGTTGATCCTCTTCATGGTCGCCCGGTTCATCGGCCGCGACCGCAGCAAGAGTCAGGCCCGCCGCAATCGCCGTCGCGCCGTCGCGCAATGGATCGAGGAGCAGGAAGCATCGTGAGTGACACACACGTGAACGTCGACCCGTTGTTCGCCGGCATCCCGGACGTGCCCGGCCTGGACCCGACGCAGCCGCACCACTACGTCGCCGAGCCCACGTGGGTCGACGCGGGCACCGACACCCCGTCGCTCGACGGCAGCGCGTCCGCGCCGGTTGACGTGCCGCTCGACGCGCAGGAACGGGCGGTCGCGACGAAGGAGATCCGCCTCGACGGTGGTCCACCTCCTGGCGCGGCGACCCTCGAGTCGCGCGAGGCCTGCGCGTGGTTCGGCGGACGGCTGGTGCTCGAAGGGGTGAACCTCGTCATGCCCGCCGGTGAGGTGACCGCGCTCATCGGCCCGTCGGGGTGCGGCAAGTCGACGTTCCTCCGGCTCCTCAACCGCATGCACGAGCTCGTGCCGGGCGCGCAGCTCGACGGCGAGATCCTGCTCGACGGCGAGGACATCTACGACCGCAACATGCGCGCGCAGCAGGTGCGGATGCGCATCGGGATGGTGTTCCAGAAGCCCAACCCGTTCCCGGCGATGACGATCAAGGAGAACGTGCTCTCGGGGCTCAAGCTCGGGCGCATCAAGTGCAGCGACAAAGACGCGCTCGTCGAGCAGTCGCTGATCCGCGCCGGCCTCTGGAAGGAGGTGCGCGACCGCCTGCACGAACCCGGTGGCGGGCTCTCGGGTGGTCAGCAGCAGCGGCTCTGCATCGCACGGTCGTTGGCCGTGCACCCGAACGTCCTGCTGATGGACGAGCCGTGCTCCGCGCTCGACCCGACGTCGACCCGTCGCGTGGAGGAGACGATCGCCGAACTGCGCGGCAATGTCACCGTGGTGATCGTCACCCACAACATGCAACAGGCGCACCGGGTGTCGGACAAGTGCGCGTTCTTCCTCGCCGCGGAGAACAAGCCTGGCGTGGTCGTCGAGCAGGGGCTGACCGCGAAGCTCTTCTCCGAGCCGGACGACCCGCGCACCTTCGACTACGTCACGGGGCAGTTCGGTTGATGATGCGACTGAACGAACTGCGATCCGGCTACGCGCGGCTCGGCCTGAGCCGGCGCACCCACCTCCAGGCCCTGCTGGTGGTCGTGGTCGCCCTTGCGATGGTGGCGCGGTCCTCCCCGACGGCCATCGCCTCCCCGGCGAAGATCAACGGTTCGGGCTCCAGCTACGTCGCGCTGGCGATGCAGCAGTGGGTCGCCGATGCGCAGACCAGCGGACTTTCCGTGAACTACCTCCCCACGGGTTCGCCCGACGGACTGAACTCGTTCTCGGCCGGCCTCACGGACTTCGCCGGGACCGAGGCGGAGTACTCGGCCCTCGGTGCCGGCACCGGCGCCGACCGCGGATTCCAGTACGTGCCCGACGTCGCCGGCGCGGTGGCGATCATGTACAACGTCAGCGACAAGGCCGGCGGCAACGTCGACTACCTGCACCTGTCGCCGCGCACGATCGCGCGGATCTTCACGGGCGACATCTCCAAGTGGTCGGATCCGGCGATCAGTGCCGACAACAAAGGGCTGGTGCTCCCCGACGAGCCCATCACGGTGGTGTATCGCGGCGGGCAGTCGGGCACCACCGCACTGTTCTATGACTTCGTCCAGCATGTCGCGCAGGACGTGTTCGACCCGTGGGCGGCGCGCAACAGCTTCCCCACGAGCGTCCGCATCGTGCAGCTCGACTCGTCGCCGTCGTTCGCGCCGAAGACCTACGCCCTCGGCAGCTCGGACGCGATCGCGCAGTTCGTGGCGAGCGGCGCGGGCAAGTGGAGCATCGCCTACGACGAGTTCGGATACGCCAAGGTGTACGGCGCCGCGGCGGCATGGGTGCAGAACGCGTCGGGGAACTGGGTGCTGCCCTTCGCGCAGAACATCTCGGCCGCGCTCGAGGGTGCGACCCTACGTCCCGACCTGAGCCAGGAGCTCTCCGGTGTGTACGCGAGCGGCAACCCGCTGGCGTATCCGATCTCGGCCTACAGCTACATGGTGTCGCAGTGCGCTCCGGGGGACCGTCCGACGTGCAAGGGCGCCTACCCCAATCCCGGGATCACCGAGACCCTGCAGAAGTGGTGGCGCTACATCGCGTGCGACGGCCAGGTCAACATGGCGCGCATCGGCTACTCGCCCCTGCCGCCGAACCTGTCGCAAGAGATCGCGAATGCATTGGGGCGGCTCAACGGCTCGGCGCCCGAGCAGCTCAACCAGGGCAACTGCGCGAACCCGCGCTTCGCGGGCAACCTCGGCGACGGCTCCGCGCCGCCCACCGACCCGCTCGCCAACGTCGCGAGCATCGGTGGGGGCGGCGGTGGCGACGCGGCAGCGGCCGCGAGCACCGACACCGGCGCGGCGACCGCCGCCGGCTCGGGCACCGCGGCCGCCTCCGCCGGCGCGACGGGCAAGGCCGGCAGTGCGATCAAGTCGGCGGGTGGCGGTTCGACCGACTGGCGGACCGCGAAGCCGGTGGCCTACGTGCGCGGCGGCAAGACGATTCCCGACTCCTCGCCGATGCCGCTGTACGCGCTGCTCGCGGTGCTCGCGGTGCCACCCGCGGTCGCATGGCTGGTGCGGCGGCGCAAGGCCGAGGCATGACCCCGATCGCCGGCCCGTTTCGGTGCTGTTCGCCAAAGCTTCACGGCCTCACCCGTGTTCCGTTTCTTCGCCATCTCTCAGCATGCGGGTTACCGGTGAAGGACCGGCTCGGTGCGCCCACCACGGGTGCGCCGACGGGGCGAAACGGAAGGAAGTAACCAGGTGCGAAGTTCCCTCTTCAGGAGAGCCTTCATTGCGTCGGCTCTCGTGCTGGGCGTCGGAGCGCCCATCGTCGCGATCGCTGCGCAGCCGGCTTCGGCTGCCGGCGACCAGATCGCGGCCGCGGGCTCCGACACGACCCAGGACGTGATGGACCAAATTCTTGCGGGAACGGGTGCGGTCAACGTGCACGTGCCCAAGACGAACACTGCCGCCGGTCAGACGGTGGCAGCAGACACGTACTGCAACAGCGTCACCTACAACAACGGCACCGCCGGGACCGACGGCGCCGGCAACGCGAAGATCACCGCTCCGGCGAACTCGGGTGAGGGTCGCAACGCCCTCTCCGGCAGCCAGGCGAGGACCTACCCCACTGCCGCCTCGGGCTTCGCCTACACGGGCATCGCCTCCACGACCGGTGGCTGCATCGACATCGCCCGCAGCTCCAGCAAGGGCGGCGCCGGTTTCGAGAACTACGCGTTCGGTCTGGATGCCGTGGCTCAGGGCACGCTCTCGCTGAGCGCGCCCTCGACCCTGACCCTCGCGCAGGTGCGTGAGATCTGGAACTGCCAGGTGAACGACTGGAGCCAGGTCGGCGGTGCGCCCGGCGCGATCCAGCGGGTGCTGCCGAAGTTCGGTTCCGGCACGCGGAAGTACTTCATCAACAGCGTGCTCGGCAACACGAGCGAGACCGACTCCGTCCCGGTGTCGCTGAACAACTCGGGCACACTGCACAACGACGGCGTCACACCCGTCACCTGCCCCGCCGTCATCGGGCAGAGCACGGGTGGGGTCGAGGAGAACAACGGCAACGAGTTCACCAACCCGACCAACCGTCTGCTCGCGCAGCAGTACGTGTTCCCGTACTCGGCGGGCAAGTGGGTGCAGCAGGCGACCGGCGCGGGCAACCCGTCGATCGACATTCGCAACGGCGTGCGCATGATCGCCATCGCGGGCAACCAGACCGTCTCCGGCAACTACTCGCCGGCGTACGCGGTTCGTTGGACCGGCACGGCGTGGCGCCTCAACGACGGCCAGGTGCTCACCGGTGCGACGGGTCAGCGCAGCCAGGCGGGCGTGAACGCAGCGGCCCAGTTCGCCCCCTCGCTCACCGGCATTGCCGGCACGTTCTCGGCCACTGACGTGGGCAAGCAGGTGCAGGGCACGGGTATCAACGACGGCACCACCATCCTCTCGGTGGCGGTCGACGGTTCGTCGGCGACCATCAGCCCCGGTGCGAAGGCAGCCATCGTCAACGGCACCGTCAGCATCGGCTGGGCGGTCGTGAGCGAGAAGAACCCGGTCATCGCAGCGCAGACCAACACCGAGTACCCCGGTGTTCGGTTCGTCTACAACATCCTGTCGACCTCAGGTCTCCCGACCAGCAGCTACACGGCGGCGCAGCACCTCGTGGGCTTCGACGACACGCAGGCGGCCGGCTTCGTGAGCGACGTCTGCAACGGCAACGACCAGGGCCTCATCGAGGACGCGGGCTTCCTCTCGCTGCCTGCGCTCCTGCCCGCGGTCAACACGACTCCGGTGAGCTGCCGGAAGCTCTAGCGACACCAGCACTTTCTTCCCGGTGGGAGGGGGCCGCGGGCGCCCCCTCCCACACCCGGGAACCACGAGTCGCAACTCCCCCCGCACACACGTCAATCATTCAGATCGCTTCTGCACCTCTCGAGGAGGAACGGTGTCCAGAACCACGAAGCTCCGCCGAGGCCGGCTGCGCGCAGCGTTGCTGCTCGCGGCGACGAGCCTCGCATCCGCAGCGCTGCTCGCAGCGCCTGCGCACGCAGGTACCCCGAGTTACCAGGACCCGGGCAACGTGACGATCACCGCGTCGCCCACCGACGGTCTCACCAACGGGACCACGATCAACTACACGGTCAACACGACGGGTGGCGCCAAGCTCCAGGGCCCCATCACCACCCACCTCTGCAAGCACATCACGCCGGTCCCGACCTACAGCGCGACCACCTTCGGGTACAGCGGCTCGACGGCCAACCGGTGCATCTACTCCGCGGGCATCACGAGCCAGACCGGCTTCGCCGGCGCTGACCTCGAGAAGGTCACCTCGCCCTTCGCGGGCACGGAGACCACCTCGGGCCCGCAGACCTTCGTGGCGGGCACCGGCTCGATCACGTGGGGCAACGTCACGGGTTCCGGCCCGTTCACCGCGGCCGCCGACTCGAGCAACCCGCTCGACCTCGTCATCCAGGTGAACCTGACCGGCGGCTCCGTCCCCGTGACCTACATCGTGCTGCCGCTGAGCTACGCCGGTCAGCCCGGAGCTCCCACGAGCCTCCTGGCGACGGCCGGTGACAACTCGGCCCACGTCACGTGGTCGGCTCCGGCCAACACCGGCAATGGCACGATCAACCACTACCACGTGGTGGCGACGCCGGCCTCGGGTCCGGTCGTGACGTTCGACACGCTGAACGCAACGCCGGTCGCGGATCTCACGCTGCAGAACTTCTCCGTGTACAGCATCGCGGTGCAGACGGTGATCAGCGAGCTGCCCGGTACGCCCAGCGCGGCCGCCACGGTCGCCGGGGTCAACCCGCTGCCTCCGGCTCCGACCGGTGTGTCGGGTCTCGGCGGTGACGGCAAGGTCACGGTCAGCTGGACGGCTCCGGTGTCGACCTCGACGCCCACCTCCTACGAAGTGACCGCGCACGACGGCACGTCGGCCCTGCCCGACTCAGTGCAGTGCACGGGCAGCACGACCCCCAGCTACCTGTTCCAGCCCCTGGCCAACGGCACGCCCTGGCAGTTCAAGGTGCGCGCTTACTACGGCAGTGGTGCCTGCACCAACGCCGCGTTGTTCGGTCCGTTCTCGGGTTCGTCGTCCGGCGTGACGCCGACCGGCTTCGAGATCGACCAGCTGATCCAGGTCAGCCGCCCGACCGGTGCGCTCGTGCTCACCCAGGCGTGCGACGCCACCTACCCCCGCCTCACCCCTGGTGGGACCACGCGCAACCCGGCCTTCTCGGCGGGCGACCCGTACCCTCAGGACCCCACCACGGGCGCTACGCCCAACGGTGACGTGCTCTACCCGACGCCGTCGGTCGTTGCCGGTACCCCCGGCGCGCTCGGCAGCTGCTCGGTGAACCTCGGTGCGGCCAAGCTCATCACCGGTCCGGACAGCTCGGCCATCAACCCCGGCGCGGGCTACCCGTCGGTGTTCGAGGGCCAGTTCTTCAAGGCCGACGGTGCGCTGCACCAGGTGACGGTGGTCAACGCCCGTGAGACGAACGAGGCGTTCGTGATCAACGGCAAGCTGGCGGCGGACTTCGTCGACGGCACCGGCGACACGCTCTCGGGTACCTCGCTGGGTTGGCAGCCGGTGGTCACCGACAAGACCCCCGACTTCCAGACCCCCGGCATGGCAACCCCGTACCACAACGACACCACCAAGGGTGCCGACGTCCTGCCGGCGAACACGCCTGCTGGCCTCGGTCTCAAGGTGGCCCAGCCCCTGGCGAGCGCGACGCACGGCCTCGGTGAGGCCCACCTCGACGCTGCGCTCCACATCCTGATCCCGGTGACCACCGCGCACGGCACCTACACGGCGCTGCTGCAGATCACCGCGATCTAGCACCACCCACAACCGAACATCCCCGCAACCGGCCCGGTGTGGGGGCGAGCTCCGGCTCGTCCTCACATCGGGCAGCGGGCTTCACAGGAACACAGAGCACACGTGGCGCATCGCGACGACAACATCATGTACCGGATCCCCTCGAGGGCCGCGCGTCTCCTGACGGCGCTGGCCCTCGTCGCTGCGTTCGCGCTCGCGCTGACGCCGGCGCTCGGGTCGGCGCGGGCGGACGCGCAGACGGCGGCCGACCAGGCCCAGACGCCGGACCCGAATGCGGTCGTCAACAGCTGGGCGCTCACGCCGTGCGGCGACGACCCGACGCAGCCCGGCGCCCGGCCCACCTTCTCCTACACGCTCGCGCCCGGCGCGACACAGGCTGACTGCCTCACCGTGTGGAACTACGGCAACACGCAGCTCACTTTCCATGTGTATGCCGCCGACGCGCTCAACAACGCGACCGGTGCGTTCGACCTCGTCGACGAGGGCGCCAAGTCCAAGGACGCGGGCTCCTGGGTAAAGGTCGGGCAGGACTACGTGACCCTCCCCGCATCGAGTTCGATCCGCCTCCCGGTGACCATCACGGTGCCCGCGAACGCGACGCCAGGTGACCACACTGCCGGCCTCGTCGCTTCGTCGCAGACACCGGCGCGCGACCAGAAGGGCGGGCAGGTGCTGCTCAATCGGCGCGTGGGCTCCCGCGTGTACCTGCGCGTGACCGGCGCGACCAATCCCGCGCTGACTACCGAGAACCTCTCCACTGACTACAGCTCGTCGTTGAACCCGCTCGACGGCAGCCTCGACGTCACCTACACGATCCGCAACAACGGCAACATCCGGCTCGGCGCAAAACAGAAGGTCACCGTGCACGACGTGTTCGGCGACGTTGCCGAGCGCACTCCGAAGGCCATCCCCGAGCTCCTGCCCGGCAACTCGGTCACGATCACGCAGCACTTCACCGGCGTCGCGGCCACCGTGCGCGTCGGCGCCGACGTGGCGCTCGAGCCGTTCGTGCCCGGCGCCTCGGGCAAGGCCGCGAAGTCCGACGCGCAGGTGACGACCGCGTCGGCGAGCACCTGGGCCATCCCGTGGTCGCTCCTCCTGGTGCTGCTCGCGATCCTGGTGATCGTCCTCCTGGTGCGCCGCCGCCGGAGCGCCGCCGGCAGCGGCGGCCGGCCGCCGTCCGATCCCGCCGGTCCGGCACCCTTGCCGCAGTCTCCGGTGGGCGTGGGCGCCAGCCACGGCGGCTCGGGCGGCTCGCCCTTCGATTACGGGGTGGACCGCGGGTGACGCGCCCGTCCGCGATCGTCGCGGAGCTCGTGCTCGTCGGGTTCGCGTTGTCGTTGGCCCTCGGGCCGGCGCGCGCGGATGCCGCGTCGTCCAAACCGGCGATCAGCATCGATCCGGTGAACAGCGCGTCGGCCGGCGACGTCGTGCTCGTGCGCTTCAGCGGATGGCCGCAGGGTCCGGTCGCGATGAGCGTGTGCGGCAACGAGGCGCGCCGCGGTACTGAGGACTGCGCGGTGATGTACAGCCAGGCGCTGACCGTCACCAACGACCAGCCACGTGTTGTCGGCCTCACGATCGTGGTGCCGCCGGTGCCGTGTCCGTGCGTGATCCGCGCGACCACTCCCACCAACGACCTGGTTGCGATCGTGCCGATCGACATCCGCGGCGCGCCGATTGGCCAACCCATCGACCCGACCGGTCCGGCCGACCCACAGCAGCTCGTTGTGCACGCCTCGGTCGCCCGGGTCGACGAGCAGTTCCCTCGTTCGGCGTACGGCGCGTTCGGCGGCCCGACGAAGCAGGTGCTCGTCATCCGGTTGCACAACACGGGCACGACGAAGGTCACCGATCTGCGGGTCGTCTCCTCCGTCGGTCGGTCGTCGTCGTCGGGTGATCCGATCGTCGCACGCAAGGTCGCCGAGATCGCGGCCGGGGCAACGCGCACGATCCGCGCGCCGTTCACGCTCGACGCGCCGAACTACGGCAACTACACGGTACGCGGCACGGTCTACGGGCTCACCGCCCCCGTGAGCTTCCAGACCGAGACCGACAACGATCCGTGGGCGCTCGTACTGGTCGCGCCGATCGCGCTGCTCGGCTACGCGCAGGTGGTGCGGGCCCGGGAGCGCCGGTTGCGGCGCGCCGAGCAGGCGGCAACGGCTGGCCGTCCGCAGGGTGAATTCATCGCAAACACGACGGGGTCGACCGGGCTCGCGGCCGCGACCAGCGTCGACAATCGAGACCACGAGATCGTGCTCGATCACGGCGCCTCCACCGCGCCCGTGTCCACCGAGCCGGTTCCCGACGAACAGCCCATCCCGGTGGGCGCGACCGGAGGGTCGCTCACATGATCGTTCGCCAGCTCAGGAAGCACGCCGGACTGCTCGCCGCAGTCGCCGCGATCCTCGCGGTCGCCGTCCAGTTCGGCTGGTCGTCGGCCGTCACCGCAACCGGGCCGGTGCCCGCGACGACGAACGCCGTCACGCTCAGTGCTTCCCCGGTCGACGGCCTCACCGACGGTACGGCCGTCAATTTCACCGTGGCGACGAGCGGCAGCACCAAGCTCATCGGCAACTTGACCGCGCACATCTGCAAGCACGGCTTCACGTCGTACACCGCCTCGCAGTTCGGCTACAGCGGTTCCCAGGCGGCGCGTTGCGTCTACCAAGCCGGCATCGTGTCCGGTGGGCTCGCGGGCGGCGACTACGAGTTCGTCACACAGACGCCGTTCGGCGGCACGGAGAGCACGAGCGGGCAGATCGCGTTCAAGGCCGGCACCGGCAGCCTCGTCTGGGGCAACGTCACCGGGAACGGCCCGTTCAACATCACGTGCGACGGCGCGAACCCGTGCGATCTGGTGATCCAGGTCGGCCTCGCCGGCGACTCGGTCGCGACGACGTACTTCATCCAGCCGCTCGGCTACGCAGGTGGTCCGGTGTCCACCACGACCACAACCTCGTCCACCACGACGACGACATCGCCCGCTACGACGACGACATCGTCCACCACCACCACGACCGCGCCGGGCACGACCACCACGACCAAGGCGCCCTCCACGACCACGACCACGACCACGGCCGCGCCCACCACGACCACCACCGTGAACCCGAACGGTTCGGTGACGCCCTCGACCGTCGCGCCGAACGGTGTGATCACCGTGGCGTCGACCGGTTGGAACGCGAGCAGTGTGGTCAAGGTGACCCTGCACTCCGATCCCGTGGTCCTCGGCACGCTCACGGCCACCGGCGCCGGCTCGGTCTCCGGTCAGTTCTCGATCCCCGCCGGAACGGCGACGGGTGATCACACGATCGAACTCACCTACAACGACCCGTCAGTCGGGTCGCGTACTGTGAGCCTGCCGATCACGGTTGCGGCCACCACGACCACGACGGTCGCCGGCGGCACGGGGACGACCGGAGGGACCGGCACCACCGGAACGAGCACCGCGGGTGCGCTCGCCTTCACCGGCGGCAACGTGCGCAACCTCGCGTCGCTCGCATTGCTGCTCCTCGCGGCCGGCTTGTTCATCCTCGGCCGGCTCGCCCGCCGACCGGCGAGCTCGGCTGCGGACATGCTGTGAGGGCATCGGCCCACCTGCATCGCTGGAGCCGACGTCACGTCGGCATCCTCCTGGCCGTGGCCGCGATTCTGTGCGCGGGCATGTACGTGTCGCGCGTCGGTGCCACGAACTCGCTGCCCACGCCCGGTTGGCTGCTGACGGCGGCACCGACCACCAACCTGACCGACGGTCAGCAGGTGACGCTGAACATCCGGGCCAACCCCGACGTCGCGATCGCGAAGATCGTGATTCGGCAGTGTCGCTTCGGGCCCACCTACACGTCCGACGCGGACATGGATCCGACCAACCTGAACTGCTCGCCGATCCCCGTGTCGTCGTCACAGCAGTTCCTCTTCGTCGAGCGCAGCGCATCGGCCGGGCTCGCCACACTGGCGCGCACCGACAAGGGCGCAGCGATCCCCTACTACGTCGGCGAGGGTGTCGCCGCGTGGAGCGACGCCGCCGGCACGACGCTCACCTGCGACGCGACGAACCCGTGCGCGCTGGTGGCGAAGGTGATCGCGAACGGGACCACTGCCTTCCAGGCGATCAAGATCAGCTTCACCGACAGCGACCCGGTGGCAGCGTGCGGCGGCGCCGCCACCGGTGCGCTCAACACCGCAGCCGGTGACGAGGTGAGCGACGCCTGGGCGAACTGGACGCGCAACCTCTGTCAGCAACAAGCGGGGGGTGCGGCCTCGCGTGCGGCATTCACTGGCGAGGGCGCCGCCGTCAGCACCTTCGCCCAGGGCGACGTCGATCTCGCATACACATCGGCCGGCTACAGCGACGCGGTCGGCCTCTCGACCATTGCCGCCGACTCGCGGCGCAAGGCCGTGGCCGTCCCCGTCGCGATCAATGCCGCCGTCATCGCCACCGGCGGCGGTCAGCACCAATTCGTGAACGGCCAGCCGAGTGGTGACAAGGCGCCGTACGCCGAAGGTTCGCTTGCCCTCAGCGCGGGCGAGGTGGCCGCGATGCTCGGCGGCGGGCAACAGTGGTTGGGCCGCCTCGATGGCCCCTATGTCAAGAGCGTGCCGGCGCGGAACCCCGATCTCGCAGGGATCCTGTACTCCCTCGACGGCAACATCCAGGCACCTTCGCAGACCGCAGGCAGCACCTACTTCCTGACCGACTACCTGCACACACTGGTTCCGAACGAGTTCGTCGATCCGTTCCAGGCGCCGCCGCCGAAGCACGTGGCGAATCCGAGCCTGGCGCTGGCGCAGCCCGCGTACGGCAACATTGCGCTGTACACGGGCCGCCCGGCGCTGCGGAAGGTCGTGATCCCGGCCAGCCTCTCCGCGAACGACGGCCCGCTGTGGACGATGACGGACCTCGCATCGGCCCGGGCGCTCGGCCTCACGCCCGTGTCGCTGCCCGGTGCGGGTGGGCAGCTCGTGTTCCCCACCAAGGAATCGATGCAGGCTGCAGTCGCCGACATGAAGTCCGACACCAGCGGCGTGTTGCTGCCGGACGCGACGAAGTCGGCCGAGATCACCGGCACTGCGACCGCCACCGCCAACGCCACCGTGTCGGGCGCGTACCCCCTCGCCTATGTCGTCTATGCGCTCGTGCCCGCCGAGCCCCTCGTGAACACCGACACCTGCACGTTGCGCAACGACTCGCAGGCGCTGCTGCAGAAGTGGCTCACCTACGTGACGGCGGACGGTCAGCAGAACCTGCCCGACGGCATGGCGCCCCTGACGCCGGCACTGCAGGCGCAGGCGCAGGCGCTCGTCGCCACGGTCGGCACCGCGCCGGTGACCGGCAAGTGCGCGGGGCTGACCTCGGCGGCTGCCGGCAGCGCCACGGGGACGGGCGCAGGCGCCGGTGTGTCGAGCAGCGGCTCGTCCTCCTCGGGCAGCGCGAACTCCTTCAACAACCTCAACAAGCCGACGACGGTGGCCGGCGCGGCCACCGGCACGGGCGCCGCGTCCGGCGCCAAGGACGACAAGACGGTTGCCGCGGTGGCGGTGCCCGCCTTCGCGGGGCGAAGCACGCCGGACCCTCTGAGCGGCGTGATCGCGCTGCTCGGGATCGTGCTGCTGACGACGCTCGGGGCCTGGGTCACCGCGGGTGGTGAGCTCGGCGGCAGCCTGCCTGCCGGTGGTGCCGGGCCGCTCACCCCGCGCCGCGTCGGGTCGCTCGCCCTGCTCTGGACCGCGGTCGCGGTTTCGGGTGTCGCGCTCGTGATGTTCCAACTCGGCCCGATGCTCGAGCAGCGCGACCAGCAGTCCCTGCTGTCGCAGTACAAGAGCGACATCCGTCACGCCGCTGCGCAGAGCGGCACGTTGCAAGGCGTGCAGACCGCCACCGCCGCGCCGGAGAGCGGGGCGCCGGTGGGCATCCTCGAGATCGGCACGCTCAAGGTCCAGGACGTCGTGGTCGAGGGGGTCAAGCCGTCGCAGACCCGCGCCGGTCCCGGCCACGTGCCGGGCACCTCCGGCCTCGGCCAGTCGGGCAACGCCGTCGTGCTCGCTCGCCGCAACGGCTACGGCGGCTCCTTCGCGAAGATCGGCTCGTTGCGCAAGGGCGAGCGCATCGTCGTCACCACGACGCAGGGCCAGTCGGTGTACGCGGTCGCCCGGGTGTGCACGGCTTCGTTGGAGGAGTCCACCGCGGCGTCGGATGCTGCCGGTGGCTCGAGCGCGGGTGGCTCGGGTTCCAACCAGTTCGCGTCTGCCGACTCGGCCGCCGTGACCACGACCGACGATGTCTGCGCCGCATCGGGCAAGTCGGCCAAGGCGACTACCTCGGGGTCGAACACGACCGCGCCCACCACGACGTCCGCCACGTCGACCACCGCCACGTCGACCACCGCCACGTCCACCACCGCCACGTCCACCACGACGTCCGCCACGTCGACACCAGTTCCAGGAGCTGCCACCTCGACGACCTCGGGTGTGCAGCCGGCATCGTCGAATGGTCCCGTGGGCTCGTCGAAGGTGACGGTCGCGGCGCTCTACGGCGCGTCGACGGGCGACCAGCTCACGCTGGTGACCTCGGCGGCGCGAACGCCGTGGAACTCCAGCGAGGGCACCGTGGTCGTGGCGAAGTTGTTGACCAAGCCGTTCGCACCCACGCCACAGGGGGCACGCAGCAGCGAGCAGACGGGCCTCCACGGCGACTCGGGTGCCTGGGCCACGGTCGTACTTGCGCTTCTCGGCTTCGCCGGTGTCGTCGTCGCGAGTGTCTTCCTCTACCGCAAGCTGCGCTTCCGCATCGCGTACTTGCTCACCATCGCACCGCTCGTGGCGCTCACGATCGTGCTCGGTGAGTCAGTGATCCGACTTCTGCCGGCCTGGGCGTGATCATGAACACCGCCTCGTCCCGTCGTCTCGTTCGTCCGCGTCTCGTCAGCGCGGCCCGTCGAGCGCGCACGGCGCTGGTCCTCGCGTTCCTCGCCGCGTGTGCGTTGTTGGCTGCCGGAGTGGCGCCGTTCGGCGGGGGCCCCGCAGGCGCGGTATCGGGTAATGCCGGGCCGGTCGCGATCACGGTGACGCCCACGTCGGGAGTGAGCGACGGTCAGGCGGTGTCAATCCACGCCGAGGTGCCGTCGGGCACGGTGATCTACGAGTTGAAGGCACACGTCTGCCTCCCCAACGCGAATGTTCGCTCGAACTTCGACTTCGGCTTCCAGGGCAAGAAGTGCACCAACGCCCCGGTTGGCGCCGGTGACGTCGAGCAGACCGCGTCCTTCGGAGAGGGGGTGCAGGCCGGTGACCTCGAGGGCTTCAAGGTGGGTTCGGGCTCCACGATGTGGGTGAACGAGCTCGGGTACAACGTGCCGATCGCGTGCGGGCCGGCCCAGCAGTGCGACCTCGTCGTGCGCGCGCAGATCACCAACGGCACCGTGTTCTTCACCGTGCCTCTCTGCTACGGCGCCGACTGCGCGAACGCCGACGCGCCGCCGCCCGCACCAGCGACCGACCCGCCGGCGCCTGCGGCCCCGGCCGCGGCTGCCACGGACTCCTCGGCATCAAGCGGCGGTGCGGGGAGCGCAACCGGCGGTGGCGCGGCAAGCGGGCCGACGAGCGCAGCCGGTGGCGTGGCCGCGGCCGGCAAGGCCGCCACGTCGGGCAAGAGCCCGGCCGGAAAGGGCGCGGGGAAGGGCGCCGCGGCAAACTCCGGCGGCACGGTCAACGGCGACCGGGAGCTCGCGAGCGCCACGACGACCGCTGCCACCTCGGCGAGTGACCTGTCGCGCGGCTGGCGCGTGTTGATCGCCGCGGTGGCCGGAGCCCTGGCCGCGGCCGACATCGCGAGAGTCGTCATGCGCACCCGCCGTCGTCGATCCATGGAACTGGGGACAACCTGATGCACCGCTCACCGATGCGCCCATCGCGCCCGTGTCGGGGCGTGCTGTCCCTTGTCGCGGTCGCCGTTCTCGCGGTGTTGCTGAGCGCGTGTGGCGACTCCGGCTCGTCGAGCACGGCGAAGGACACCTCCCCCAGCACGACCGTCGCAGCGAAGCCCGGCGTCGCCACCGTCGCAAAGCTCACGGTGCCGCCGTCGGTCGATTGCGGTGCGCAGACCAGCACCACATTCACGTTCAGCTACGAGACCGCTGACGCGAAATCGGTCGAGCTCTACGTGGACGGCGCGCAGCAGAGTGGCGACCACCCAACGTCGGGGAGCGCAACCGTGCCGGTCCGCTGCGACGGGCTGCCGCACGACGTCGTCGTCCGGGCCATCGACGCCGACGGCAATGCGACCGTCTCCAAGACACAGATCACCACCCAGACCGCGAACAGCTGAGTCGCCGGGTTCAGAGGAGGATTCCGATGAGCATCATGCTCGACCGACCGGTCCTGATCGACCTGGTTGCGTACGAAGAGGTTGAAGCCGCGGTCGACGCGGCGGAACGTGAGCTCTTGGAGCTCGAGGCGCGCGCCGCCGCGGCATGCGCGCGGGCCGAGCACCTCGAGGCACAGCTCCGGGCCGAGGGGGTGCATCCCGAGACCGCGGCGTGGATGGTGGTCAAGCTGCGGCACTTCGTACACGATCTGCTGTGCGAGGCGGAGGAGGAGGCGAACCTGCTCGTCGCCGAGGCGCGCAGCGCAGCGTCGGTGCGAATGGGGTCGTTCGAGCCTCCTTGGCTGTTCGGCGCGCTCGCGGTGCGCAGGGGACGGGATGCGACGCTTCCCGCCGTGTCCTGGAGCCCGAACGAGCCGGTGGTGATGCCCGAGCCGGTCGTGGTGCCCTCGCCGGTGGTCGTTCACGAGCCGGTGGTGATGCCCGAGCCGGTCGTCGTGCTCGAACCGCTGGTCGTGGCGGTGATGCCTGAGCCGATCGTGGTGCTCGATCCGTTGCTCGCCGCGGTCCCTGTTGCCGCAGGGGCGGTCGGTCGTACCGCGTTCGAGATCGATCTGGTGACGGCGGTGGGCGAAGAGTCCGGGCCGGATGCGTCGGCGCAGGACATGGACCGCGCGTTCTGGCCCGAGCAGCCAGAGTCGACGTCCTTCTGGCGTCGGCGACCCAAGGTGACGGCTGCGACGACGCTCACCGTGACGGCCGGCATCGCGATCGTCGCCGCGGTCGCCGTGCAGTTCGCCTGATCGCCGATGTCGCGGGGTCAGGTGGTGCGCAGTCTGCGCGCGCTCGCGGTCGCGGCGCTCGCCGCGGTCGTCGTGCTCGCCGTCTTCCCGGTCGGCTCCGCCGGCGCGGCCGACGACGCCGCGCCGTTGCCGGTCGAAGCGCCGCTCCGAGCCATCGAACTCGTGCGTGCCGGCCGCCGGATCGAGTCGATCGACCGACGCGACGCGGTCCTGCAGCAGAAGCTCGTGTCGGCGAACACGGCGTTGCAGATGCTCGACGATCAGCTGCATGCCAACGAGCAGAGCATCGCGTTGGTGAGGCAGCGGATCCGAACCGGCGCGGCGGCCGCGTACGCGCGCTCGTCGACGAGCCGGGAGGCACCGCTCGAGATCGATCACGTGACCGATCTGAGCAGTGCTCAGCACTACGTGCAGTCGGCGCTCGACGTCGATGGCGCGCAGCTCGCGGACCTGCAGCAGATGGAGGCGCAGCTCCAGCAACAGCGCGCCGCCCGCGCGGCGGAAGGCAGCGGTCTCCAGGACGAGCACCAGCAACTGGCCGACGAGCGCGCCCGCCTGATACAGACGCAGAAGAGCGATGACGCGGCGCTGCAGAAGGAAGGCGCGGTACCGGTGATGGGCTCGTCGTGGCTCACTCCGACGCAGCTCGCGAGCTGGTACCGGTCGACCGGCGCCCTGCCGAAGCTCGCCCCGGGGACGACGATCGACGACATCGCGCGGCTGTACGTCATCGAAGGCAACGCCGAAGGAGTGCGCGGCGATCTCGCGTTCGCCCAGGCGATCATCGAGACCGGATCCTTCGGAGTGGCGGCGGGCAACAACTACTCGGGCATCGGCGTGTGTGACAGTTGCACGGGCGGCTACGCGTTCCCCGGTCCCATCGACGGCGTGCGGGCGCAGATCCAGCTGCTCCGGAACTACGCCGATCCCGACGCCCGCGCCGCCACGCTCGCGAACCCGCCGTCGCCCGGGTTGTATGGCTCCGACCCGCGCAAAGCGGCCTCGATCTACGACTCGTTCTTCCTCAGGGGCAAGGCCCCGTTGTGGAACCAGATGGGCGGCGGCAATTGGGCCACCGACCCCACCTACGCCGGCAAGGTGCTCGGCCTCTACGCCAAGATGGTCGCCTTCGCGACCGGCAGCGCCGGATGATCGTCGTGGCCGGGTGCACCGCCCCGGATCGTTCGCGCAGAGTCCACGTGGAGTTCACCTCGTCACCACCCAACGGTCGCGTACACCTCGGTATCGTCGCGAGACAGTGCCGTGAACCTGGAGAGTGGTGATGGACGGAACCGTTTCGAAATCGGTGCACGGATATCCGCGCGCCGAGGTGGAGGAGTTCCTCGCCGCGGCCGGTGCCGAGCGTGTGCGCCTGGAAGCGGAGATCGCCGACGCCAACGGCCGATCGGCGCGCGCCCGTGCCGCGGTCGGCAGCCACCGCGTGATGGTGGCGATGCTGCTCGAGGCTCAGCAGGAACTCGGAGAGATGCGCCGCGAG
>Ga0302322_100000685_pt1 | contig 26452 bp, 30 predicted proteins | sample Fen_T0_2_FD_203757 | JGI IMG/M metagenome (GOLD analysis project Ga0302322, IMG submission 203757) | Peat permafrost microbial communities from Stordalen Mire near Abisko, Sweden - Fen_T0_2 | ecosystem: Environmental > Terrestrial > Soil > Wetlands > Permafrost | place: Sweden: Abisko...
CGCGAAGACTGCAAGGGTTTCTGCCCGCACTGTGGAAAGAATTTGAACGAAGGCGCTTGTTCTTGCGCGGATCAGATGGAAGATCCGCGATGGGCGGCGCTGAAAGAGATTCGTACGAAATTGAATCAATAGGAGAAAGTTCTTAGTTCCCAGTTCTCAGTTCTCAGGCGAAACAGGTTTGCTGAGAACTGAGAACTGGGAACTGAGAACTCAAGACAAATGCCAAATCCAAAACGCCGACACTCTCAAAAGCGCACGTCCACTCGACGCGCGCATGATGCCTTATCGAAGCACTCTCTCTCCGAGTGTCCCAACTGCCACGAGCACAAGATGCCGCACCGCGCGTGTCCCAAGTGCGGACACTACAAGGGCCGTGAAGTGGTTGAGGTCGAAGAGAAGTCGTAATCTCCTGCCTTCATGCCTAGCGTAATCGCTCTGGATGCGATGGGATCCGACAAGGCGCCGAAGCCGGAAATCGAAGGCGCCTTGCAGGCAGCACGCCACCATGGCGTGCGAGTCCTGCTGGTCGGTCCGGAAGGCCCGCTCAGAGCGGAACTGGCGCGCTATCCCGGTGCGCGACGCTTGCCAGTCGAGATCGTTCACGCCAGCGAAGTCATCACCATGGATGACAAGGTGGATGCGATCCGCGCCAAACGCGATTCGTCCATCCGCGTGGGACTGCGCTTGGTACGCGAGGGCGTAGCTTCTGGCTTTGTGACGGCTGGCAACACCGGTGCAGCGATGGCTACTGCCAAGGTCGTGCTCGGTGCATTGCCGGGTGTTGATCGCCCCGCACTCGCGGCGGCTTTCCCCACAGTTGTCAATACAGCGGCGGTCCTTCTCGATGTGGGCGCCAATGTGGATTGCACGGCCCAGAACCTGGAACAATTCGCGGTCATGGGCGAGATCTACTATCGCTCGATTTTCGGTATGAAGCGCCCTCGCGTCGGCCTGCTTTCGATCGGCGAAGAAGAAGGCAAGGGCAACGAATTGACCCGCGAGGCGTTCCACCTTCTCAAGCAACTTCCCATCCAGTTCATTGGCAACGTTGAAGGGCGCGATCTCTACAACGGCCACGTGGATGTCATCGTGGCTGACGGATTTGTCGGCAACGTGGCGCTGAAGACCTCCGAAGGCGTGGCGCGCCTTGTCCGCACGGTGCTCAAGGAGACGTTAAAATCGACAATCACGCGGCAAGTTGGCGCCTACCTTTCGCGCAATGCGTTTTCAGATTTCAAGAAACGCCTGGATCACACCGAATATGGAGGCGCTCCTCTACTCGGAGTGAAAGGCGTTTGTATCATCACTCACGGGTCGTCGAATACCAACGCGATCAAGAACGCGATTCGCGTCGCCTCGGAATTCGCAAACAACAAAGTCAACGAATGCATCGAGCGGGAGTTGGCGACGCTGAGCGCGGATGTCTCCATATAAGGTGCAGTGCAGCACGGAAGCGGCCGGTAAGACCCACTGATGAAGCCCAATATACGACACATCGGATCACCTCGAGGAGATGATCTGGAATCAGTCCAACCGGATGATCCTTCGAATTTCCAGGCGACGGTCCGTGTGATGATCGGGCCAGACGGAGCGCCGGGCGAAGAGTCATTCGACTTCTTTGTTTGCACTCCGGCGTGGTTGGAGGGCGAATGCGAACGCAAAGGCTTTTTCTTGATCCGCCGATTCCTGGCTGTATCCCATTGGGATGCCGGTCTCGTCAGGCGAGCAATCGAGAACGTAGTGTCCTCCGTGACCGGAGATTCGTGGCCGGAATTGGCCTCGAAACTGGCTACCATTGCGTATTGGGAGTTTGAAGACTACCGCGAGGCTCCCTAACATCGATGCTGTCCAAGAAAAGCTACTCAGGTGTGTAAATGACAAACTCAACTTCTTCCATCGCATTTCTCTTCCCTGGTCAGGGATCCCAAGCCGTCGGCATGGGCAAAGAACTGGCCTCCAACTACGTGGTCGCTCGTCAGACATTTGATGAAGCCGATGAAGCGCTCGCTTACAAGCTGTCTGAACTGTGTTTCGAGGGCCCGGAAGAGAAGTTGAAGCTGACCGAGATCACGCAGCCAGCGATCTTGACCGCCTCCATCGCGGCGTTGCGCGTTCTTCAGGAAAAAGGCCTGCAGCCCAACTACGTCGCCGGACACAGCCTCGGCGAGTATTCAGCGCATGTGGCGGCAGGAACGCTGCCTTTCGCCGATGCGGTACGTACCGTTCGCAATCGCGGCAAGTACATGCAGGAAGCCGTTCCGGTTGGCGTCGGCGCGATGGCTGCGATCCTTGGCATGCCGCTCGTTCGAGTGAGCGAAATTGCAAACGATGCCGCGCAAGGAGAAGTCTGTCAGGCGGCCAATATCAATTCACCGGAGCAAGTGGTTATTTCGGGTCATGCCGGCGCGGTTGGCCGCGCGATTCAATTGGCGACTGAACGCGGTGCGAAAAAAGCGGTGAGCCTCCCCGTCAGCGCCCCCTTCCATTGCGCTCTGATGCAACCGGCCCAGGACCGACTCGCGTTTGACTTAAGAGCCCTGAATTTTCAGCATCCATCCTGCCCCGTGCTCTGCAACGTGGATGCTGCAGCAGTCACCACGGCGGACGCCTCGCGTGATGCGCTGATCCGACAGGTGACGGGCACGGTGCGATGGGATGAGTCGGTCCGCGAGTTGATCGCAAAAGGCATCAGTCTCTTTGTGGAAGTAGGCCCAGGCAAAGTTCTCTGGGGCCTGATGCGACAGATCGACCGCTCGAAAACATGTCTGACCGTAGGCGATGAGGCTTCGCTCCAGAAAACACTAACGCAGATTTCAGAGATTGCGGCGTAGTAAAGGGTAGGGCAGGAAACTTACCGGGCGGGTGCCGCGTTAGTACGGATACACAGTAATCGTCTTATCCGACTTCTGAACGAACATGCGCGCATGCTCGGCGCGCTCGTTCACAATAACTTCGACAATCACGCCCCCACTCATTAATCCTTTTGTATTCGCTGAGCCGTAGATGCGGTGCGATTTCACCAGCCCCCATTCGCCGCCTGGTCCCCAGTCGCGATAAAAATCGGCATAGGTGTACTGCGGATATTTCTGCTGGTGCTGTCGCCATCCGGGATCATTGAAATAAATTCCATAGGCTGACTCGTAGTCCTGCCGTTGCAGCGCCGAGAAGAAGTGATCCGCCACCCGCTCTTCGGGCCAGTTGCGAAACCACCATCCGAGCCCGGCGAGAACCACGACCGCGAGAATAGCAGCGACGATCTGTATCTTGCGTCGGCGGGCACGCGCGAAATCAAAAGTCTGAGCGTCAAGCAGGGTCATATTGCTAACGCAAGGATAGCGGATTTCGGAAGGATATGGGTAGGGCGTAGAGCAACTGTCTAGATCTTGCTGGCAACCATCTACGCTTGCGGCTTGGACAATTTTTCTCCGACGCGCTCGGCCATTTCCCGGTAAGCCATATCGTCATGCAAAGAGTTGAAATCGGGATTCCGGGATAGATACAGTAAGCCGGTCTCCCGCCTCTCGTACGCAGCTTGCAAGTAGCGTAGCGCATCTTCCTTCTTGCCCAGGAGTGCGCAGTTCGCCGCCAATTCATAGGCAGAGCCCAGTCCGTGATCGAACATCTCCTTCTGCACGGAAATCATGCTCTCGCGCATACCTGTAATTCCGCCCGAGTCGAAGCCCTGTTCAGCGGCGTTCGCCACAGCCAAGGCCGCATCGTCGTGCCGCAACTGTGCCGCCTGCTTGGATTCGAAGAGGAAATTTCGATAATCCTTACGGCTGAAGTACACCTCGGCCAGATAAGCATGCGTGGATGCCAATCCGGGATCGGCGGACTCCAGTTGCTTGAGCAGAGTGAATGCCTCAGCCGCTCGACTGTCAGCGAAGAGTATCCACGCCTTATCCGCCTGGATCGTGGTGGAGGAAGGATCAAGCTTCCGCGCCTGTTCGATCTGGTTCAGAGCTTCAGGAATACGTGCCGACGTGAGCAGGAATGTCGCGTACCAATGATGCCCCTGCACATAGTTCGGGTCCAACTCCAGAGCCCGCTTGTATTCTCGTTCGGCTGTTGTGGGATCCCAGTTCCAGTAATACGTGGCAAAAGCGAGCGAGTTGTGGGCGCCCGGCAAAGTGTCGTCGAGTTCCACCGCCTTCTGGGCGGCTGCCAGGGCCCGGGGATACGCCTCATCCGGAGGCATCACGCTGAATTCACGCAGTAGGTTATAGCAGTCGGCTAGCCCGGCGTAAGCCTGCGCATAACCGGGGTCTTTCACGATGGCCTGGGTAAAGTAGTCCACCGCCTTGTTCAGATCTTCTGGCGTGCGCTTGGCCCAGTGATATTCGCCCTTGAGATAAAGCTCCTGCGCTTCAGCATTGGGGGAATGCGGAGCGGCAAGCGCAGCCTTGTAGCGTGGATCGCGATGTCCCAATGAAACAACCGCAAGGAAAATGGCAACCACTAGCAGCGGCGCAAGCCAAATCGCAATGCTGACCCAAGAGGGGCGGGACGAAGCGAGCGAAGGTATTGGATCAGGTCCCGGGACCGGTACCACCGAGCCTTCCAAAGTCGAGCGACCGGGCCCCGTCCGTGAGTCATTGCCCGGGATGGTGGCATCGACGACTTCTGCAACGGAGGGCTCCAACTCCGCGGCTCGTCCTTTCAGCCACGCCCGCAATTCATCGGTATAGGCAAACACTCCTCCGCGCGCCCCTCCGGGAACCCGGTGTACAGGAAGTCCGCGCTCTTTTTCCCAGCGACGAACCGTGCGCTCGTCGCGAGCAAAAAAGCCAGCAATCTCCTTCCAGGAGTCGAGGCGCAAATTGGCTAATTGACGTGCGGAATGATCGCCCATCCTGTGATGCCCACCAGTGTCCGTTGTTGTCCGTTGCCGGGGAGGGCGGTACCCAGCAATTATACGCGGGAGATTGGCGGTCGAAATCCCCCCAATTCGACCAGGATCCGGCTCTGAAGGTTGGGTGCTTGCCAGGGAACACCTCTTAAGAACTTGCCGTTTCCGAGGCTAAGCACATTGAATCAACAACTTCAGGGGATTTTTGCTCGCACCCATCGCCCAACTCGTGTTCGAGCCGAGGAATTTGAGACTCGTAACAAAAGATTGACCATCAGGAGAATGTTAATGAATCACGCCCACTCCACATTGCGCCGCACGATTCCGCTGGCGGCGCTCGTCATGTTCGCCCTCACGCTCACCATGGCGCCTCTCCCCGCCTCTGCTCAGATCTTCCACGTGCTCTTTGACGCAGACCGAACAACCGGCACGAACACACAGGACTTCAAGTTCACCCAAGCCCCGGACGGCAATCTATACCTCACGGCCTACCAGGGCGGAATCGTCAACGGCACCTGTATCTTTGGCTGCGGCCAGATCCTGGCCATGACACCTGCCGGTAGCGTGACCCAAATGCACGCGTTTGACGTTGCAGCGGAAGGATCTGCTCCCCGAGGTGGTCTTACCCTGGGTTCCGACGGCAACCTGTACGGCGTGTTGTCGGGCGGCGGAACCAATGGCCTCGGGTCTATCTTCAAAATGACTACCGCAGGTACCGTCACCATTCTGCACGCCTTTTCCAGCGCGGAAGGCAATGCGCTTTATCCGCCAATCCAGGCTACCGACGGCAACTTTTATGGATCAACGCTGAACAGTGGCCTTAACGGTGTCCTCTATCAACTCACGCCGGGTGGCAAATTCAAGATCCTGCATACCTTCAACCGGAACGCCGAAGGCGATGGCGGCTCACCTTTGGTTGAGGGAGCGGACGGAAAGCTCTACACGGTCGCGGCGGAGGGAGCATTGAGCGGTGGAACCGTCCTCCAGTTCACGACCAAGGGAAAAGTGAAAGTCCTACACAACTTCGCCTTCGATCGATCCGAAGGGTACGGCATTTTTACGCCAGTCCAGGCGGCCGACGGCAATTTTTATGGCGTCTGCAATCAAGGCGGAGCCCAGAGCTCAGGAACCATCTGGAAGATTTCTCCCAAAGGCTCCTTCAAGTTGCTCTATAGCGTGAATGGCACAACCGACGGACAGTATCCCGGCAACCGCCTCTCCCTCGGCACCGACGGCAAACTTTATGGCTCCACCCAATACCAGGGAGTGAACGGCGGCCAAGGCACTGGGGGCACCCTCTTTCAAGTGACAACGGGCGGCCAGTACACCGTGCTCTTCAGCTTCACCGGTGGCAACTCTAATTCTGGAAATTCTCCCAATACGGTTCTGGCGGCAGACACCAATGGAATCTTTTACGGAGTCACCGCTTACGGCGGCGGGCCCGACAGCGATGGAACTTTTTATTTCCTAGATAACGGGTTGGCGCCATTTGCGTTACTGCAAATCACTTCCGGGAAGGTCGGTACCCAAATCGGCATTTTAGGCCAGGGGTTCACCAGTTCTTCCGTCGTCAAGTTCGGAGGAACGCCCACCTCGACCGTCACGGCGACTCCGAACTTCATCACGGCGTCAGTTCCGTTCGGCGCGCTAACTGGACCAGTCACTGTTACAACCGGCTCAACAGCGCTCACCAGTTCGCTGGGCTTCAATGTGCTTCCAAACATCACCGGATTTTCCCCACCCAACGGCCCGGTGGGGACCTCGGTATCGATTACGGGAAGCGGTTTGCTTCAAACCACTACAGTGACATTCGGTGGCGTGAAGGCGACAGCTTTCACGGTGAATTCCGATGAACAAGTAACCGCCACAGTGCCCACGGGTGCAAAGACCGGGCCGATCAGCATTACTACAAAAGGCGGCAAGGTCACCAGCAAAGCAAAATTCACAGTGAACTAGTCTCGAAGCCGCGTGGTCAGGATCAACCTTCCCTGGCCACCGCCGGTTCCGCTCGCGCGCCCCGACGCACCAACGATTCGTCCTCCTTGGTTCCCCCCGCCCTTTGGGACGCCTCGGTGGAGCGCGCGCGCTCACCTTTCTAACGCGCCGTTTCGAACTGCCGATGTATACCAAGTCAGCCAGAAAATGGCGATACGCGGCTTCGCGGCCCGACCGTGGACCGCTCGCGGAGTGGAAATTATGGACAAGATTCGGGCGCTCATCGTGGACGACTCTTCGGTAATGCGCAAAATTGTCGAGCGCTCCCTGCGCCAGGCGGGCGTGGAACTCGACAAAGTGTTGGAAGCGAGCAACGGCGCCGAAGCGCTCGGTACACTGCAAAACGAATCGGTGGATTTGATCCTGTGCGATATCAACATGCCGGTCATGGACGGACTGGAATTTGTTCGCCAGTTGGGCACTGTCGAAAAAGCCAAGGGCGTGCCGGTGGTAATGATCACAACCGAAGGCAGCGAAAGCCATGTCGTACAGGCACTTTCGGCTGGGGCGCGCGGCTACATTCGCAAGCCCTTCACTCCAGACCAGGTGAAGGAGCACGTCCTGCCGGTGCTGGGGAAAAAGTCATGAGCGTTGATACGTCGCTCCCCGCCCGCGCCCACGAAGAAAACTGGCGCCCTGTCCTCGAACTCGCCGTAGAAGAGGTTTTCGAGATCATGCTGGGCTGCCGCGTGAAGCCTGCAGCCACGCAACCTCCAGCCACATGGAAGACCGAATTCACGGCCATGGTTGGTTTGGCGGGATCCCTCTGCGGCATCTTGACCTTCGCCTGCGACCAACCCACCGCTCGCGAAGTCGCCAAGTGCATGCTGGGTCCAGAAATCGCCGACTCGGAAGGCCAGGTTTCAGATGCGCTTGGCGAAATCTGCAACATGATTGCCGGTAATTTCAAGAACAAGCTCTCGGGCACCGATGGGCGATGCATGCTCAGCGTTCCAACCGTCATCAAAGGCGAAGAATATAGCCTGCGCTCGCTGGCGGATGGCGAGATCATTGATTGCATTCTGATGTTCCAGGACGCCCCGGTAGCCGTCAGCCTGCAACTTCATACCTAGTCCCAAGTCTCCCGACGCGGAAGATTTTGCCGCGTGCTAGCCCGGCAGGAACTCCCCTCATCTCTCCTTTCTAAGATTTCTGCCATCTTCCCGTCTTTCTTTTCATGCGCAACTCGATCACAAGAAACCACTTGTGAATTCCCTAATCTTTCGCGCTTGGCGCTCAGCGTGCAATTACGTTTCACAAGGAGCCACTTGTGGACAGCGGATTCTATGCGGCATCGGCCGGGCTGAGAGCTCAGACTCAGGCTCTGGAAGTAGCAGCGCACAATCTTGCCAATGTGAATACCAGCGGATTCCGCGCCGGGCAGACGACCTTCCAGTCTCTGTTGGCACTCGCGCGTCCGGCGGTGCAGAACCCATTCAACCTCGCCACGAACAATTACGGCGTCCTCGAGGGTACGCGTCTTGATCCCACGGCCGGAAACATGGCCAGCACGGCAAACCCTTTGGACGTCGGCATTGAAGGCAAGGGATTCTTTGTTGTGCAGACCGCGCGCGGTCCGCGCTACACCCGCAATGGCAGCTTTCAAGTTTCCAACACAGGTGAACTCGTGACGGCTGCCGGCGATCGAGTTCTGGGCGATACCGGGATCATTCGCGTGCCCGCAGGCACCGTTGCCATCAGTCCGGATGGAACCCTTTCCGTGAATGGCGCCGTCGCAGGCCGCATCCGGCTCGTGGATTTCGCCGCGGGCACCAAGCTCACTTCCGAAGGGGGCGCACTGCTCTCGGCTCCGTCTTCCAGCGAACAACCCGTCCAGCAGCCGTCACTGCGCGAAGGCACGCTCGAATCCTCGAACGTGAATGCCATCACTTCGGTGGTGACTCTGATCGGCGTCCAGCGCGAAGCGGAGATGTTGGGGCGGGCCATGAGTTTGTTCGATATGCAGTTGAATCACATCGCCGCCACCGAATTGTCCAAGGTTTGAGTACGAGATTGAGACAGTTGCAGTAGAAATGCGGGAGGAATCATGTTTCGAGCGCTCTACACGGCCGCGACCGGAATGCAGGCACAACAGACCAACCTCGACACCATCGCCAACAACCTTGCCAACTCGAGTACGGCCGGATTCCGCAGCCGTCGCATGCAGTTTCAGGATCTGATCTACCAGAACTACATCATGCCCGGTGCCGCCGCTTCGCAACAGACCACTGTCGCTGCCGGGTTGCAAGTGGGATTGGGCTCACGGTCGTCGGCGTCGGAAATCTTGCAGCTACAAGGCGACCTCAGCCAAACCGGGAATCCGCTCGATCTCGCCATCGAAGGACAAGGCTTCTTTCAGGTCCTGCTGCCCACCGGCGAAATGGCTTACACGCGCAGTGGAAGCTTCCACACCGACGCGCAAGGCAATGTCGTCACTGCCGATGGCAACCCGATTCAACCAGCGCTAACGGTTCCCCAGGGTGCGACTTCGGTCACCATTGCCGCTGACGGTACGGTGTCCGTAACGCTCGCCGGACAAACAGCGGCGCAGCAAGTCGGCACCCTGCAGACGGCGCTATTTCCGAATCCCGGTGGGCTCAACAGCGTGGGCAAGAATCTGTTCACAGCCACGACCGCCTCGGGTGATGCCGTGCTCGGAACTCCTGGCGGCTCGGACGGGCTGGGGCAAATCGAGCAGGGCTATCTCGAACAATCGAATGTCAGCGTCGTGGACGAGTTCATCAACATGATCGTCGCGCAACGCTCGTACGAAGCCAGTTCTCGCGTGGTGCAGGCCGCCGACCAGATGTTCCAGCTGATCAACAACCTGGGCCACTAACTTTGAGGAAACCATCTTGAGAACACGCTTTACGATCGCTGCCGCAATCGGGAATTTCGCGCTGATGATCTCTGCTATCACGCCGGCTGAAGAGTTTCCGCTCCGTGTGCCCGTGAGCGCACAACAGGCATGGCAGGCGGTTGTGGAGGAGTTTCGCGTGCGCGGATTTCAGGATGGACAGTTGCCCCATGTCGAAGACATCGACCTGCCCGTCGCGGTTCCAGTGCGCGGCGCGCCCAACCTTCGCGTTTCGTCTTTGTGCTGGGACCAAAATACCGCCCGCGCGCGTTTTCGTCTGGAATGCCGCGAGACGGGCGCGTGTCTGCCGTTTCTTGTCTATGTACGGACACCATTGCGGGCACCGAGCGCACCGTGCCGGATGGATAACACGTCGCCACACGCCTCGCGGCAAAAATCTTCGTCGGTTGTGCATGCCGGGGATCGCGCGACTGCCGTGTTGCTCGCCGCGGGCTTGCGCATGACTACGAAGGTGCACTGCCTGGATCGGGGCGCAGCGGGAGACATTATCCGCGTGCGTGGACCGGAAGGCCGGATCTTCCGCGCTCGCGTCTCTGGACCAGCCCTGGTTGAGGCCCAGTTGCCATGAGAGCACGTCACTTGAAACTCGCGTTCGCAACACTTCTCGTCCTCGGATCCTCATACTCTGCTTTCGCCTCGAAGCACGAATCGCAAGACCACAATCTGTCCAGGTACATTGCTCGCATGCAATCGGAAACGCTCGCACCCACGGCCGCTCCCGGCAGCATCTGGGTTGACTCGGGACGACTGGCGTCGCTTACCACAGATTACAAAGCTGCCGCCGTCGGCGATCTGATCACCATCACCGTCGTACAAGATCTGACTTCGACGAATTCAGGTGCGGTTTCGACTGGGCGTTCTTACAGTGCCAGTTCCGGCGTCGATTCCCTTCCCGGCAAACTCAAGGTTGGTGGTGCGGCCAATCTGCTCGGCTTGCACTCGGCCGAAACGCTGGCAGGGAAAGGACAGGCTTCCTCCAGTTCTACGCTGACCACGACTCTCGCTGGACGCGTTGCTGCCGTATTGGGTAACGGCAACCTGGTCATCGAGGCCGAGCGCGTGATCAACATGAATCACGAGAAGCAGACCATCATTCTTCGCGGACTGGTTCGTCGTGGCGATATTGGGCCGAATAACACGGTCGCCTCGAACACCATCGGCAATCTCGAACTTGAGATCAAAGGTAAGGGAGTGATCTCCGAGGGCGTGCGGCCGCCGCATCCGGTACTGCGCGCAATTTTGAGGATTTTGAATTTCTAGGATTCGAATGACAGGCGGGTTATGAATTTCGTGATCGTCTCCATCCTCATGCTCGCAAGTTTGCCGGCCCCGGTTCGCGGGACCGGCGCCGTGCCCGTCAAAATCGGAGATCTCACTACCGTCGAGGGTGTGCGCGACAATTCGCTCATCGGTTATGGCATGGTTGTCGGGCTGACTCGCACCGGCGATAGCCAGCAGACGGTGTTCACCACCCAAACGCTCGCCAACATCATGCAGCGCATGGGCGCGCAGATCCCCCCGGCGACTGCGCGCGTCAACAACGTTGCCGCCGTCTTTGTTACCGCCAACCTTCCGGCTTTTGCGCGACCGGGCGCTGCACTTGATGTGACGGTTTCCTCCATTGGCGATGCGAAGAGTCTTGAAGGCGGCATGCTTCTTCTCACTCCACTCTATGGAGCCGATGGTCAGGTCTATGCGGCCGCACAGGGCGCGGTGGCTGTGGGAGGCTTTGCCGCTGGAGGCGCGGGCGCGACTAAGCAGATGAACCATCCCACCATCGGACGCGTCCCTTCCGGCGGCCGCGTCGAGCGCAGCCTGGCGTTCGACTTCAACCGGATGACTCCGGTATCGCTCCTGTTGCGCGAAGCTGATTTCTCGACTGCCGGTGAAATCTCGAATGCCATTAACCGCGAGTTCGGACGCGAAGTCGCCACCGCGCGCGACGGCGGGCGGGTCGAGATCATGCCGGAAGCGGCCGGCTTGAAGAATCTGACTACGCTGCTCGCACGCGTCGAGAACCTTGCCGTTCCGGTGCATCACCGCGCACGGGTTGTCGTCAACGAACGCACCGGGACGGTTGTGATTGGCAGAGAGGTCCGGTTGGGCGCAGTTTCCATTCTGCATGGTGGCTTCTCCGTACAGATTTCGACCGCGTATGAAGTTTCGCAACCAAATCCCCTGTCGCAAGGTAAGACCGAGATCGTCCCCCAAACCGAAGTGCAGGCCAAGGACAGTCCGGCGAAACGACTGGAGATCGGCGAAGGCGCCAGCATCGATCAACTGGTCAGCGGCCTCGAAACGATGGGTGCCAGCGCCCGCGATGTGATCTCGATCCTGCAAGCCATTAAAGCCGCCGGCGCGCTCGATGCCGACCTGGAGGTCATCTGATGAATGTCGAACTTTCCTCGGTGCTGGGACACCTGGCCGCGACGACGACTCCCGCCAGTAAAGGCGCCAACGCCGCTCGGGAATTTGAATCCGTGCTGCTGACGTCGTTGTTCGATTCGCTCCAGCAAAGCTTTGCTTTCGATCCCCAAAACACGACGCCCGGCGCTGGCGACTACCGGTTGATGGGCACGAAGGCCCTGGCCGACGCCGTCAGTGCGGGAGGAGGGATTGGCATCGCGCGGCTGATTCTGCGCCATTTACCCGGAACCGAGGCCGCGGCCAGACAATGAACGGAAGTAATCTTGAAAAGGCGCTAAAGTTTCTCTGAATTCTGCCGATCTAGACAACTGGGTAGCGCCGCGTCGATCAAGGACATTCGCGGCAACGGTTAAGGTTTTCTAAGAATCTGCCGAAGGAAACAGCAGGTGGGATCGGAGTGTTGTATGAGAGTGGAATTCACAAACCTCGGGATGGAGCCACCGGACAAGGCCAAACCGGGCCGAACCGGACAATCGAGAGCTGCGGCCAGCGCGCCGGCCGCCAAGGAAAATGCCAATGCGGAGACGCATGCCAGCGTCGCGGTAGATCGCGCGCGCGTGTCGTTTCATCAGGCGCGGGTTGCCACGCTCGAAGCGAAGACGCTGGCGTGGCCGGAAGTCCGGCAGGAACGGGTCGCTCCGTTGCAGCAGGCAATCGCGAATGGAAGCTACGCCGTGGATGCCAAGAAGGTGGCTGACGCGATGGCAGCCGATATGAAAAATGGGCGGGTTCGCTGAGGCGGTTGACTGATGGACCCGTTGATCACAAACAGGGTCGATCCGGCCCTTATGCGGGTGCTCGAAAAGCGTGGCCAGGAGCGGGATGCCGCCATGCGGCGCCGTCGTCCGCCTCAACCTCCCGCCAAGGGAGACGAGGAAGAAACTGGGCAGGATTCCGAGAAACCGGAACACGAACTCGACGATCTGGCCTGAATGATCGGGCGGAGAGCGAGCGGTGGAAACGCAATGAATGGCCTCGACAACTCGCTCCCCGAACTGGCAAAAATTCTCGAACAGCGTATCGCTGTAGTCGGTTCGCTGGCCGAGAGTCTGGAGACAGGCCGACTGGTGCTGGGAAGCAATGATGCTTCGGCCATCGCCCGGGGCGCAGCGCATCAGGCTGAACTCTGCCGTCAATGGGCGCGGCTCGAAGAACAATTGCGTGCCGAGGCCGCGCGCCGCCGACTACGGACTGTCGCGGTTTCCCTGCAGGAATCTCCCGATAGCGAGCGCTCCGTGCAGCTTGAAAGCGAGTGGGAAGCGCTTTCTACCCGTATTCGCTATCTGGGGCGCGTCCACTGGTCGTTGCTGCGGCACATGCAGCGCAGCCTCGCCATCTGGAGCCGCGTGATTGATACTTGCGCGCCGACCTACACGCCAACCCCAGGTGCGGTCGTTCCACCGTCTCGTCCACACGCCGGAGAGTAATCATGTCGGGCTTATACGGCTCATTATCGATCGCACTGAGCGCACTAGCTTCCAGCCAGCAGGCGCTTGAAACTACCGCCAATAACGTGGCTAACGCAAATACTCCTGGCTACTCGCGCCAACGCTCTGTGCTGGAACCTGCTTTACCGGTCAATTACGGGCCGCTCACATTCGGAACGGGAGTCGTCATCAGCAAGATCGAGAGCCTGCGCGATCCCATCCTCGAAATCCAACTTAACCAGCAGACGCAGCACCAGAGCCGACTCGACACCGAACTACAGCAGTTGCAGCAGATTCAGACCGGGTTCGGCAGCGCCAGTTCCGGCATTGGCGCTGACATTACCAAGTTCTTCAATGCTCTGCAGCAACTCTCTCCCGATCCCACCAACCTGGCGCTGCGGCAGGCCGTCCTGACTGCAGCTGGCAACCTGGCAACGGACTTCAACCTTTCCGCCACCAACCTACAAACTCAGGGCAGCAACCTGAACCAATCGGTGACCGAAAGTATCGGCGAAGTCAACACCTTGACCGCAGAGATTGCCAGCGTGAACCAGCAAATCAGTTACCTGGAAAACGTCCACCAAAATGCCAGTTCCCTCGTTGACCAGCAAACCAGCCTGATCCGAAAGCTCTCAAGCTTGATCGACGTGCAGGTCATCCCCACCGACCAAGGCATCTCGCTGACCACTTCCAGTGGCGCACCGCTCGTTTCCGGCGGACAGAGTTTCGCCCTGTCAACGGATCTCGCCTCGAACGGCTCCGAACGTGTGATGTCGGGCTCGCAGGACATTACCAACACTCTCACCGGAGGCAGCCTTGCGGGCACGATCCACATTCGGGACGTGCAAATCCCGGGTATGCTGGGACAACTCGACCAGCTTGCGGCGGGCCTTTCCACTGCGCTCAACACCGCCAACCATGCGGGCTACGACCTGAGCGGCAACTTGGGCGGCAATCTGTTTGTCGCTCCGCCAGTCGGCGGAGTGGGAGCAGCGAGCGGGATCAGGCTGGCGATCACGGACCCAACACTTCTGGCGGCCAGTACCGATGGAACTCCCGGAAGCAACGGCAACCTGGCGACCTTATCGGCCGTGCACGATCAGGGCGTGGTCAATGGACAGACACCGCTCGAGTACTACTCCAACACGGTTTTCCAGGTAGGCAGCACCGCGTCGAACACCTCCGCGGACGCGTCCGCCGCCGACCAGATTCTGCGGCAGTTGCAGGATCAGCGCGGCAGCGTTTCCGGCGTGTCGCTCGACGAGGAAGCGGCGAACATGGTGCAGTTTCAGACTGCATATCAGGCAGCTGCGCGCGTAGTTTCGACTGTGAACGCGCTGCTCTCGGATGCCGTCAATCTCGGACTGGGCGGCACGATGCAATAAGCGGCAGAATGATCGCCGAAAGGAGCAACCGCGATGCGGGTCAATCCATATCCCATGCAGGATCTGCTGGCCGAATTGAACCAAACTCAACTGGCGGCGCAGAAGGCGATGATCGCGATCTCGACGGGACGCAGTGTGAATTCACCTTCCGACAATCCCGCAGCCGCCGCGCTGGAAGTCCAAAACAACGACCTCACCAGCTTCAACGAGGGCTACCTGCAGAATCTGACCACGGTGAACGGGCAGTTCTCGGCAGCCGATTCCGCGCTGGGTTCCGTGGTGACATCGCTGCAGCGCGCGATTACGCTCGGCGTACAGGGCGCGACGAGCATACTTTCTGATTCCAATCGCGCGGCCATCGCGCAAGAACTCACTGGCATTCAGAGCCAGGTCATTTCTCTGGCCAATACTTCCTACCAGGGCAATTACATTTTTGGCGGGACCGCGACCGGTGCACTTCCATATGACGCGAACAACGCCGATCCTTCGGGCGTGACCTACAACGGCAACGACGTGGTCAACCAAGTCGCGATCGGCAGCGGATATCAGATTGAAGTCAACCAACCGGGATCGAAAATCTTCTCCGCCTCCAGCAACAACGTCTTCCTCGCGTTGAACAATCTCATTGTCGCGGTGCAAACCAATACCAACGTTGATACCGCAATTTCTTCCTTGAGTTCGGCAGCGGGCTACCTCTCCGCGCAGCGAGTGTTTTATGGCAACGCCATGAACCAGGTGGCATCGCAAACCACCTATCTGAACACCGCCAAATTGCAACTGGCGCAGCAGCAGAATTCGCTGGTAGGCGTCGATCTGCCCACAGCCGCCACCACCCTCAGCAGCGCGCAAGCAGACACCCAAGCAACGCTGGCAGCAATCAGCAAGTTCTCACAGATGAATTTGTTCGACTACCTGCGCTAAGACACTTCTTTCGACGAAATTGGGGTACCCCCCTCCCCCCGGTCTATTGGAATCAAGACTTTCGGGAGAATTCCTTTCAAAGTATTCAAAAGAAATGAGTTAGATACAAAGTCTTGATAACGTTGGAGTTAGCTGCTTTGGATCTTGGCTTTGGGCTCTCGGCTTTCGGGAAAACCAACACCTTTCGGCGTTCGAGATGAATTGTCAAAGATCTTGCCTTACTGGACGCCCGCTTGGGCGTGGCTTCGACACAGAGGCGCTGAAGATCACTTCTTGAGGAGCTTCGGAGGCAGTCGTCTCTTGGACGTCCCCACCTACGCCCCCTGCCTTGCTGTATCGCTTCGCTAGGATCGCACGGATCGAAGGCGAAAGTCAGTGACGTCGGCACTTGACTTATATGGGGCTGGGGAGGGCGTCGATTCGGGAATTCGGGCCCGGGGATCTGTTCGATAGTCGGCGAAGAGCTTGAACCACAGAGGACACAGAGGTCACGGAGAAAAGGATTTTACTTTCAGTTTAGGGAATCCCGCACTCGAGGGACGTGGAATCATTGCATTCGAAAACCAAAGAGGGGTGCAGCCTTTCTCCAGGCACGAAGTAGAATCGAAATCCCTTGGTGTCGGCATTGAGAAGGCCCGCTTCTCGAAATGCACGAGAAACGGGGCACCCCTCAGATGTTATGACGCCTGCGGTTTTGACTTGCGGTATTCCGGTCAAAGAGGGGCCGACTGGCGCGCGTACTGAGCGTGTTTGTTCTTGAGGATCAGATCGTCTCACCGCACACAATTCTGTGGCCGTCGGGGGTGGTCAGGCCGAATTCTCGCAGGCCCCATGGCTTGTTGATGGGCGGCTCCCAAACGAGCGCACCTTTCGCCAGAAACTCCCGGTAAAGGTCATCGACACCCTCGACATTCCAGTAGGCGAAGTAGGAATGGTTGCCGAGTTCGCTGGCCGGGCGTTCGTCCACACATTCACCCATCATGACGCGAAATTTATCACGCGACAGGAAGCTCCAGCCGTCGGCGTTGATTGGTTCCTTGTGGAAGCCGAGAACATCCACGTAGTAACGAGTGGAAACGTCGAGATTGCGGACCGCCAGTACGCACCAGGAATTGACAATTTCAGCCATGCTGTTGGTGTCTCCAGTGAGGTGTTGAACAGTGTACAACTCAGTTGGAACGGCTGGGATCGATGCAAGTGACGGCGGGCTTTAGCAGGCTGGGAAGCCGCAGTTGTTGGTGCAGCGGGTACGGCACGAGTGAAACTCGTGCCCTTCCCCCAGGCCGGAGAGAGAGTGTTTTCTAAACTCAACCTTCCCTAGCCGCCGTACGCCGCTGTTGGTTGTGAGGCAGTTACGACACGAGTGGAACTCGTGCCATTCCCCAGGCTGGCGCGAATCGGAGTGTTTCCGCAGCCTGTTAGAGCGCCTTGCCGTTGGCTTGGGCCCAGGCGGAGGCGGAGGCGATGTGCTTTTCCGCGGTTTGGAGACGGGCTTTTTCTGCGAGCAGACGGGCGTGGATGTCGGGGAGAGAGGCTTGCAGTGTTTCCAGATTGGAGCGGTAGGTGGCCATCTCTTGTTGGAGAGTTTTCGCGGCGGCCGAGGGCAGAGGGCGGGAGGTCGAGTTCGTTGTTCCCAGATTTTGCATGCATTCGCCGGCACGCAATAAATCGGCGGTTAGAGCGGAAAGTTCTTCAGGGGTCGCTACGGAATTAGCGGCGGACTGGGGATGAAAGCGATCGAGGGCGGCGCGCAGGTTGTAATTCACGTCGCGGAGAATCAAGAGGGGGTCGGGAGTCATTTATCCGTTCCAGTCTCTGCGTATGGAGTTGGAGACGGATTCCTGAAAACTTGACGGAGATGGGTGGGTGGATCCGGGCGTGGATTTCTCAGCGCGCTCGACTTCGATCCAGGCTTCGCGGACGGTGAGCAGGTCGGTGATCAGCTGCGCCAGAAGGATTCCGGATTGCTGAAGCTGCGCCTGGATCAGGTTTGCACGCAGAGACTGATAGAAGTCGCGAAGGTGTTCGGCGACTTTGCCACCCGCTTCGAAATCCAGCTGCGACTCGAGCAGAGCGACGATGAGGAGCGCATGGTTGATGCGGCTGGAGCGGAGTTCAACGTCGCCTTGTTCGAGGGCTTTGGCGGCCTGGCGCAGGTCTTCGATGGTTTGTTCGTAGAGGCGCGTGATGAGCGCGGTGGGGCTTGCGCCTTCGACAGTGCCTTCGCGATAGAGCAGTCCGGGATTCATGGGATTGACTCTCCTTGATGGTGGATCACGAGGTGCTGGTGCCTTTAGTGGCGCTTGAGTTTGACGAAGTCGAGGAAGTGTTGCCGAGCTGGCTCAACACCTGCTGCAGCAGGAATGGATAGAGCTGGAGCGACGCGTTGACGCTGCTGAACTGGGCGATGAGATATTGTCTCTGGGTTGCGAGCTGCGTCTGAAAATTCGCCATGCGGTCGGTGAGGTCGGCTTGCTGGGTTTGGTTCTCGGTTAGATCCAGGTTGAGGGGCCCCTGGGTCGGCGCGGTGAGAGAGCTCAGGTCTTTGTTGAAATTGGTGGCGAATCCGGTGGTGAGGTTCTGGAAAAAATCCTGAACTCCGGAAGGATTCGAGGCGAGAGCGCTTGAGACTTTCTGGGCGTCGATGGAGAGCGTGCCATCGTTCTGCATGTCGATGCCGAGGGCAGCCAGATTGACGAGGCCGCCGGAGCCATTCACGGTGAAGGTGACATCGGACAAGAGGCTGGTTTGCAAAGTACGAAGGCCAGCATCGGAGCCGAGTGGGCCTTGGTTGTGGGTGTTGGGATCGACGGCAAACTGGCCGTTCAGGTCTGCCATCACGCGGTTGTAGGCGGAAACGAAATTCGTGAGAGCGCTGGTGACTTGCGACTGGTCGGGACTGACGGCAACCTGGACCTGTCCGGTATAAGGGCTGACGAGGTTGAGTGTGACGCCGGAAATTGCGTCCGTAACTGTGTTACTGGAACTGCTGAAGGGGATGCCATCGACGGTGAAGACGGCGTCAGTGCCTCCAACGGGAGGCTGGAAGGCGAGGCTGGTGGTATTGGTGGTGACGGCCAGTGCGCTGGGACTGCCAGTCGCCTGACTGGAAATGGCAATGCGCGATCCACTGACATCGGTGAGGACCGATGCAGTCACGCCCCAGTTATTGGCCTGCGACTGCTGGTTGATGTAGTCGGCGAGAGTGCTGATGGTGTCGTTCGTGCCCGCCGTGATTTGGACGTCATGAGTCGTGCCGCTGGATCCTCCGACCTGGAGCACGATGTCGCCCGTGGTGGCGCCAGTCGGCAAGAAGGAGGTTTTGCTGTCGGCGAGGGCGGCGGTGTAAACCGTCCCTGAACTAGCCAGGCCGCTGACGACGAGCGTGTGGTTGCCGGGCGACGCCGAAGAGCTGGCGGTGGCGGTGACAACTGCGGGCAAAGAGGATGTGGCCGTGACCGCGGAGAATGCACCAATGGGATCTGCCAAGGCTTGGACGGCGGAGGCCAAGCTGCTGAGATCGGTGTTGATGCCAGTGAGCAGACTAGCCTTGTTTTGCAGGACATACTGCTGCTGTTGCCAGAGAGTGAGCTGTTTGCTGGTGGTGGCTTGAAGTTCGCCGACAACGGCGTTGACGTCGATGCCATTGCCATTGAGCAGGCTGGCTGCATTGAAACTAATGCCCACGGGACCCTCCCTTTTGACCAGTTCCTTCCGCAGCGGCGGCTGCCCTTTGGAAGTCGGCAGCAATGGCGCGCTGGAATTTCAAAACCTGTTCGGCGGGGACCTGCAAGATCAAATTCCCCGACCCATCGACGTAGCGAATGATGAGTTCGTTCTGAAGTTCACTATCCCGTTGCAATTCGACGGCACCTTCTGGCTGGGATGCCTCGGGCGGGGCGTGCTTGAAGACAGGGGCTTCCTGCTTTGGGACATTTCCCGCATCGGGCGAAGCTGTACGTGGGGCAGGCTGGACTTGCCGCCGGGCGCGCGGTTGAGCGGGCTGCGCGTCGGCAGAGGCAAGAGCAACGGGGATGTAATTCTGTACGGGGCCGATGCTCATATAGAGCTACCTCGAAACAGTGGCAACTGGAGGCGGGGTGGATTCCGCCTCCGGCTGCGAGTGAGAGAAACAACTATTGCAACAGCTTTAGTACGAGTTGCTGCTGCTGGTTGGCCTGGGCCAGAGAGGAAATACCTGTCTGTTCCAGAATGGAGTATTTGGTAAGTGCTGCCACGGCCGACGGAATGTCGGCTGCGGTGATGCCGTTCTGAGCAGCGGTCAGGTTCTGGACCTGATTGCTGATGACGGTGCCCGCGCTCTGCAGGCGGTTGATGCTGGCGCCGATCTGACCACGAATACCGGCGATCGACTGAATGGCCGTGTTGATAGCAGCCAGCGCAGCCTGGGCGTTGGTGGCGGTCGTCAAGTCTGACGTGGAACCACCCGCGAAGGTGGCGCCGTTCAGGAAGGCCGTGTTCGTTCCGGCTTCTGTGGAAGCCAGGGTGCCACCGCCCGCGATGATCGCGTTTCCAGCCGCTGTTGCCTGGAAGTGCACCGAGTCACCGTACGCGGATGCCGTGGTATTGGCATTGGCAGTCGTGGCGTTGGAGTAAACGGTACCCGATCCGTTGGCTCCGTTCACCGCGGCGACAAAGTTGGCGATGGTATTCGTCAGTTTGTCGGCCGTAGTGGCACCAGTTGTGTCAATGAGTACCTGGTTGGCTGTCGCCTGCGTGAGCGCGGCAACAAACGTGTACGTTTTGCCTGCAACTGTGACTGTGTCGAGAGCAGTCGGCACGCCCTGGAAAGCCAACTGCGCCGACGCCTGCGAGCCCAGAACACCAGCGGCTGACAACTGGCCGGTTGTCACACTGATGAAGTTGCTCGCTTGCTGCGTGTTGCCCACACCATCACTAATGTAGATGGAGGTGGGGCTGGCGGTGAAAACCTGGCCGCCGTTGTAATTGGTGTTGGATCCGATGCGGTTGATTTCCGCCTGGATGGCTTGATATTCGGCATCGAGCGCGCCTCGCTGCGAGTTCGATACGGTGCCGGTTGCGGACTCAGTGGCCAGCGTAACGGCGCGGTTCAGGAGGGTGGTGACCTGAGCGAGGGCGCCGTCAGCGACCTGCAGGGATCCGACACCGTCATTGGCGTTGCGAGCCGACTGTGTGAGAGCGCTGATGTTGGCTCCCAAGCCGTTGGCGATAGCGAGGCCGGCAGCATCGTCGGCGCCACTGTTGATGCGCGAGCCAGATGACAACTGGAACAGAGTACTTTGGAGATTATTACTGGTGATTGTCAGCTGGTTTTCCGCAGCAATCGAAGCGATGTTATTCAGAATTGTTAATGCCATTGCTTTGCTCCTCGTGGTTCCGATTTGGGATCCGTCCCCGAAATCTTCCCGGAGCTCGTTCCGTTTGTCCTGCGGAACCTTATTCGTGACTCACTCCGGACATCGGCTTGCGTGCGAACAGCTTTATTTCCACGAGTACCGTACGCTGTTGCCCTTCGGTAACAGGGCGACTGGCGGCCTATCTCGTTGATTGCGTAGTTGCTGCCGATCTCTGTTGATAAGGGGCATATCAGCGACTCCTTTGGGATCGCGGAGCAACCATGATTCAGCTCACACGCCTGAACAACAATCCTCTGACCGTGAACTCGGACCTGATCAAGTTTGTAGAGCAGGCACCGGACACGGTGATCACGCTGGTGAATGGGGAGAAGCTCGTAGTACGTGAATCCGCGCCGGAAGTGCTGGAGCGAGTGGTAGCGTTTCGCCGTTCGGTATTGCAGGGAATCATGCTCTGGTGGGACAACCGCGCTGCGTTGCTACCGGGTTCGGAATGCAACCGCCGCACCAACGAGGATAAGTAGGAACGCGCATGGACAAGGCAACCATCGCCGGTCTAGTGCTTGCGGTCGGGGGCATACTGCTCGGGCTGATGATCGAAGGCGGCAACCTGGGACAGGTGGTGCAGCCGACTGCCGCGATGATTGTGTTTGGCGGGACGCTGGGCGCGGTCCTTATTCAATATCCGCTGGCGGTAGTACTGAGTGGGTTCAAACGGCTGGCGCACATTTTCGTTGAGCCCGCGCGGAACGCACAGGGGACAGTTGACCTACTAGTCAAGTACGCGAATCAGGCGCGGCGCGAAGGGATTATTTCTCTCGACAAGGAGACAGAGACGATTCAGGAGCCGTTTCTGAAGCGGTCGTTAATGCTGGCGGTGGATGGCACGGAATCGCAAGAACTGCGGAAGATCATGGAGTTGGAACTCGATAACAAAGAAGAGCAGGAAGAGAAATTTCCGCAGGTGTTTGAGTCAGCTGGAGGCTTCTCGCCAACCATTGGGATTATTGGGGCGGTGTTGGGACTAATTCAAGTAATGCAGCATCTTGACAAGATTGATGAGGTGGGACGCGGGATCGCAGTGGCGTTTGTGGCGACGATTTATGGAGTGGGCGCGGCCAATATTTTCTTTCTGCCTGCTGCCGGGAAACTCAAGATTCGAATTCGCGAAGAGCAGATCATTCGCGAGATGACGCTGGAGGGCGTGCTCTCCATTCTGGAAGGCATGAATCCGCGCATGCTGGAAGCGAAGCTGCTGGGATTCTTGACGGAGGCGCGGAATCCGCCAAGCGAGCCTGAGGAATCCGAGACGTGAGCCGCCGCAAGAAGCATCCCAAGCATGTGAATCATGAGCGCTGGCTGGTTTCGTACGCGGACTTCATTACCCTACTGTTCGCATTTTTCGTTGTGCTTTACGCCTCGTCGCAGGTAGATAAGCGGAAAGTCGGCAAGCTGGCGATGGCGATCCAGGTGGCATTTCAGGAGATGGGCGTTTTTCAGGCGTCGACAACGCAGGTGCCCATGAATACGAACGATCCAATGCCGTTCAGCACAGTGCAGGCCGTGGAAAATATGAAACGCGCGGCGAGTGTTGGACGTTTGGTATCGCAGCCTGACGGAACGCTGGGAAGCGGCAGCCGCGAAAACGGTGACCTGGATCAGTTGCAATCTGAACTTGCGAGCACGCTTGCTCCGGAGATCAAGCGCAACGAAATTGCCATGCGGCGCGAACCGGACGGGCTGGTGATCAGTTTGCGGGAAGTCGGATTTTTCGAGAGCGGCGCGGCGCAGATGAAGTCGGCTTCGCGTCCGGCATTCGATCGCATTGCCAACATGCTGCGACAGCGCGATTGCCGACTGCGTATTGAGGGGCATACAGACAACATTCCGATTCACAACGCACAGTTCTCATCGAATTGGGAGCTGTCGACCTCGCGTGCGACGGAAATTGTGCGACTCATGATTATGCGGGATGGGTATGGTCCGAACCGACTGAGCGCGGCCGGATATGCCGAGTTTCATCCGGTGGCGGTAAATACGACGGCAGAAGGGCGCGGAATGAACCGCCGCGTGGACATTGTTGTGCTGGCGCAGGAGGTAGGCGCTGCAATCGCTACAACCGTCGCCATTCCCAAGCAACCGGGGCCTGCGGGTCAACCTTCTCCGGTGGCCCAGGTCGTACTTGCGCCATTTTCGCCGCCCGTGACCCAACTCAAGCAGACACCGGCGGTGCATCCGTCACCAGTTGGTGCGCAGAAAGCAGCACGTATTCAGTAACGCGGGAGTTGTAAGAGTGGATCTAGTTGGGCCGCGAAGACTATCTCGAAACTGGCTTCTTGCGGGCGAGGGCGCCCGCATCCACATTTCTCGGAGCATCGCACTTGTGGGCGATTGCGCACGGCTGCGTGGGCGATTAAGATTTCTGCACTCCCATGTCTGAAGTCATTGCACCCGAGCCCACCATCCCAACTGCCTCCACCAGCGAACCAACCGTTGAAGTTTTCGCCGTTTATGGCGTTGAGCCTGAAGTTCAGGCATACGCCATGGCGAAATATTCGCGTTCGTCGCTTTCGATGAAGGAGTCGTTGAAGGAAATTACTTCGCAGAAGGCGGAGAAGTTTCTTAACACGTTCTATTTCCAGTATGGCCACCGGTCGATTGCGGATCTCGCACACATTGCACTGGCGATTGAGAAGCTTTCGATCCTGGCTGCCATCGTGGTGGCTGACGAGCAGCGGTGGGATGGGCAGGAACGTTCGACGCGATATCAGGATTTCAAGAAGAGCGGGTATTACACTCCGAAATTCGAAGGCGCGGATGCGACGGCCGCGAGCGCCTTGTATCGCGAGACGATCGAATCCCTGTTTGCCTCTTATCAAGAGGTTTCTCAGAAGGCGTTTGAATATCTGGTCAGCATTACGCCTCGTCCGGCTGAGATGAAGCCCGATGCATACGAGCGAACGCTGCGGGCGCGGGCGTTTGATGTCTCGCGCTATTTGCTGCCGCTGGCGACGAATACTTCGCTGGGAGAGATCGTCAATGCGCGAACTCTGGAAACGCAGGTGGCTCATCTGCTGGCGCAGCCACACCGCGAGGTACGCGATCTTGGAAGTCTGCTAAAGAAGGCAGCCACGTCGCCTGCGTACAACGCGAACGAAGATTCGCTACGAGCACTGGTAGATGCGATTCGCAGCGTTTCACCTGAGCTTGCCGATCGTGCCGAGAGCGAACTGCTACGCGAGGTGCGGGTTTCGCCCACGCTGGTGAAGTACGCCGATCCCAATGCTTATGAGATCGAGAACCGTCGCGAACTTTCGCAAGCGGCCACCGAGATGATGCGAGGCGCCGCGATCGAACCGGCACCGTTGGTCGATCTGCTGGAAGGCGAAACCCTCGAGATTGAACTGGCGACTACGCTCGTGTATGAGCACTGTCATTATTCCTACCGCCAGATTCGGAAGGCCGTGGGAGACGCGCCGGAAGCGCGCCGCCGCGAGATTGTTGATCTTGGCCTGCGCCATCGCGGAAAGCATGATGAACTGCCTCGGACGTTCTCATCGGGCCAGCAATTCCGGTTCGACATCCTGATGGATATTGGCGGGTTTCGCGACATGCACCGGCACCGACGCTGCGTTCAGATCATGCAAGACTTCACGACAGCACATGGCTACGACACGCCGCCGGAAGTGGACGCGGCGGGGATTCGCCCCGCGTACGATCGCGCGATGCAGCATACTGCCAGCACGGTGAGAAAGCTTAGCGAAGGCGGCGGACCCGAGGCCGCGGAGAATGCGCAGTATGCGATTCCGCTGGCATTCCGGAAGCGCACACTCTTCAAAATGGATTTTGCGGAAGCCGTGTACATTTCGGAATTGCGCACGACTCCGGCGGGGCACGCTTCGTACCGGAACGTGGCCTATGCGATGTATGAAGCTGTTGCAAAGCAATATCCGGGGCTCGCGAAATATTTTCGTGTGCACGATGTGCGCGAGCCGGTGGATCTGCTGAAGCGCTGATACCTTTCAGAAAGCTCTCGTTCTCTCTTCCGGTTGCTCGGGCGGCCGCGCGTGATCGAAACCATCGTGGAAAACTACTTTAACTACTTCACGGAAATCGAAGAGCACTACCAGCAGCGGCGTGGGACTTCGCTGCTGATTTCGACGCTCGATTGGGCGTTGATCGAAACGTGGAGAAATGCGGGTGTGCCGCTGAAGGCGGTGCTGCGGGGGATCGATGAGGCATTCGACAAGTACGATCGAAAGCCGACGAAAACAAAGAAAGTGAACAGCTTGGCGTATTGTCTGCAAGCGGTGATGGCGGCGGCCGAAGATATGAAGGAAGCGGCAGTGGGCGCGGCTACGCCAGAGAAGAGTACGACAGAACCGGGATTTGAGGCTGCCCGGATTTCGACGTTCCTGCGCGAGAACGCGGAGCGGCTGGTAAAAGCAAAACTGCCGGAACGGCCGGGGCTTTCGGCGGGAACTGTCGCCCGAGAAACCGCTACGTCGTTGAGTGAGATGGCAAGGACAGTCGAGAGCAGCGAAAAATTGCCTAGACTCGAAGATCTCGAGCGGCACCTGACGGTGCTGGAGGAGAAGCTGTTTGTGGTGTTAATGGCGGCGGCTCCGGATGCTGAACTGGTGGAAGTAAGGACGCAAGCGGATCGCGACCTGGGGCCTTACCGGAAGAACATGACGGCCGCCCAGGTGGAACAACTCCATCAGCAGTATGTACGCAAGCGTCTTTTCGAGCGCAGCGGCGTCCCTCGATTAAGCCTGTTTTATATGCGCTAGCGGCGAGTGCAGTAGCGGATCGTCAGACACTGGCGATCTATCCTTTGCGAACCATCTCACGCAGTAGCTCCATCGATGTCTGCCGCAACCGCTGCCCAAGGATCATGGCAAGGGAACGATAGAAGCGAGTGCCGAATCCGGGAAAGACGTTGATGAGCTCGCGCAGGTCAGCGGCCCAGATGGCATCAACTTCTACTTGATCTTTGGCGACCACAGTTGCCGTGGCACGGCTGTCGCCTAGAAACGCGATTTCGCCACAGATGTCGCCGGGCAGTAGAGTAGCGATTGCCGCACGGGAATGGGTCCCGGCTAATTCCACTGCAGCCGCGCCGGCACGAATCACAAACAGACGGTCGATCCTCGAACCTTCCGAGATTATTTCTTCACCGAGGTTGAAAGTGAGCCGCTTCGACTTGGACT
>Ga0302322_100000687_pt1 | contig 26402 bp, 22 predicted proteins | sample Fen_T0_2_FD_203757 | JGI IMG/M metagenome (GOLD analysis project Ga0302322, IMG submission 203757) | Peat permafrost microbial communities from Stordalen Mire near Abisko, Sweden - Fen_T0_2 | ecosystem: Environmental > Terrestrial > Soil > Wetlands > Permafrost | place: Sweden: Abisko...
CCTCTCCCCCCCCCCCGGGGGTGGGGGGTGGTGGGTGCCGCTGAGGGCGTGATCCTTGCGGTGAGGGTGAGGGTGTCGTCGGGGTGGGGGGAGAGGTGGGCGGTGAGGCCCTCCGCCCAGCAGGCGGTCACCGTCCGTTGGGCGACGGCGCCGAGGGCGAGCAGGGCGGAGCGGTCGCCGTCGCCGTGATCGCTGTCGCCGGGGTCGTCGGGGCCGCCGCGGCCGCCGGGGACGGCGACCAGGCGCGCCCCGGCGCCGTCGCCGTCCGGGTGGATCTCGATCGTGGCGGCGGGGGGCGGGGTGCCGAACGGGTCGGGCCCGGCGAGGGCGACGGCGGCCGCCCGGCGCAGGCGCTCGACGGCGCCGTCCGGGGCCATCGGGGCGGGGGGCACGCCCGGCGTCCCGGGCGGGGCGCCGAGCGCCGTCCGGACCGCCTCGACGTGTCCCAGCGCGAACCAGTCGCCGCCCGGGCCGCGCAGCAGGGCGGCGGCGCCGGGGCCGTCGTCGGGGTGGACGAGGTCCGCCAGTCCGCGCACGATCGCGACCGGCACGCCCCCCAGCTTCCCCTTGACCAGGTCCGCGGCGGCGGCCAGCTCGTCGACCAGCGCCCGCACGGTGGCCTCGAGCGGGTTGCCGTACGCGTCGGTGCCGCCACGCAGGTCGTCGGTGACGGCCAGGCCCGCGGCACCGATGGCGAGGTCGACCTGGCCGTCGCGCCAGGCGCGTCCGGCCGTGTCGGAGACCACCACGCCGAGGGTCGAGCCGGTAGCGGCGGCCAGCGCCGACCGCAGCCGGCGCGCGCTGGCGTCGGGGTCGGCCGGCAGCAGCAGCACTGTGCCCGGGGCCACGTTGGAGTTGTCGACCCCGGCGGCCGCCAGCACCGGCCCGGACCGCGACTCCACCACCCGGGTCGGCCCGCGCGGCCCGATCCGCTCCGCGACGATCCGCACGGTCTCCGCCTCGATCGCGGCCTCCCGGTCGGTGGCGGCGAGCACCCGGCCCTCCGCCTTGGAGACGACCTTGCTCGACACCACGACGACGTCGCCGGGCAGCAGGCGCTCCCCGGCGGCGGCCAGCGCGGCCACGACCAGCGCGGCGAGGTCGTCGCCCGGGGCGACCTCGCCCATCCCCTCGACCCCGAGGACGGTCAGCAGCACGCCGGATCAGGCCCCGCGCCGCTCGAGCGCCAGGTCGAGGGCGGCCCCGGCGATGTCGGCGCTCGCGGCGAGGTCCGTCATGAGGAGCGGCCGGGCCCGGACGACGACCCCCGGCGGGGCCGCTGCGAGCGTGGCGTCGGCGTCCGTGTCGGCCACCAGCCAGCCGGAGAGGAGGTCGGCGTACAGGCCGGCGACCGCCGCGGCCGACGTCTCGACCCCGACCGCGGTCAGGCACGCGTCGGCCATGCCGCGCACCGGCGCGCCGCCGATGATGGGGGACACCCCGACCACCGGTGCCCGGGTGCCGCGCAGCGCCTCCCGGACGCCCGGGACGCCGAGGATCGTGCCGATCGAGACCACCGGGTTGCTCGGCGGCAGCAGGACGACGTCCGCCTCGCGCAGGGCCTCCAGTACGCCGGGCGCCGGCGTGGCCTGTTCGATCCCGACCGCCAGGATGCGCCGGGCCGGCACCGCCGCGTGCAGTCGTACCCACCATTCCTGGAAATGGACGGCGCGGGTGGCGCCGGGAGAACTGTCCGGTCGGCCCACGGGACCGTCGTCAGAATTGCCGACGGCATTGTCGGCCGCATTCCCGGCTGCGGCGTCGATGACGACGTGCGTCTCGATCCGGTCGTCACTCATGGGCAGCAGCCGGACGCCCGGCTTCCAGCGGTCGCACAGGGCCGCCGTCACCTGGCTGAGCGTCATGCCCTGCCCCAGCATCCGGGTGCGGACGACGTGCGTGGCGAGGTCGCGGTCGCCCAGGGTGAACCAGTCCGGGCCGGCGCCGTACGCGGCCAGTTCCTGCGCGACGGTGAAGTGCTCGTCGTCGCGGCCCCAGCCCTGCTCGGGGTGGATGCCGCCGCCCAGGGTGTACATCACGGTGTCCAGGTCGGGGCAGACCCGCAGGCCGTGCAGGGTGATGTCGTCGGCGGTGTTGCCGATCACGGTGACGTCCGCCGCCGTGCCGGTGCGGTCGAGGTGATGGAGCAGGCCGCGTAGGAAGCGAGCGCCGCCGATCCCCCCGGCGAGAGCTGTGATGCGCATGGTGCCCCATCCTGGCACCGTCACGGTCGGCGAGGAGAGGGCGGCCCCGGTCCGGTCGCCGCGCTCCGCCGTCACCGGCTGGGTACAGTGCCCCGCGTCGCGCCGGGAGGCGCGCCCACGGCTCGGCGCCGGCCCGGGGGGTCGGTCCGAATCGTCCTGTGGGGCCAGCTGTGGACGACGGGGTCAAGGCTGTGGACACGTGGCTCGTCGCTGTGGACGACTCGCCGACGACGACCACGCGGGGTCATCTGTTCGGGGGGATACCACCGCTCCGCTTGACGGTTCGCGTACGACACGCGTGTAATTCCATTACTGTTTTCCCCGCGTGACAACAGAGGGTGCTCAAGCGAACACCTAGAGTGATTGTTCTGTAAGGTGGGGGAACCCCGATGAGGGGCCAGGGTCGAGGGAGGACGCCAGGTGCACGAGCCCGTGGCGATAGCACTGCAGAAGCCTGCTGAGCAGGCGGCCACCGCCGAGGTGGCGGGAGAGCTCCAGTGGCAGGAGCGGTCCCTCTGCGCCCAGACGGACCCGGAGGCCTTCTTCCCGGAGAAGGGCGGATCGACGCGGGAGGCCAAGCGCGTGTGCCTGTCCTGCGAGGTCCGCGTCGAATGCCTGGAGTACGCCCTCGAGAACGACGAGCGCTTCGGGATCTGGGGCGGCCTGTCGGAACGCGAGCGGCGGCGCGTGAAGAAACGAGCCGTGTGATCCGGTCCGCACCGAAGCCGTGACCACCGATCTCGGCGTGACCACCGACGTCGCCGCTGCTGCCGACCCGCGCCCCGAGCAGGGGCCGGACAGCGGCAGCGGCGACGTCTGCGTGCAGGTGACGGGCCCGCACGTCACCGCGGTCGTGGTGGCCCGCGACGGCGCAGCCTTCCTGCCGCGCGCCCTGGCGGCCCTGGCCGGGCAGACCCACCGGCCCGACGCGGTCGTCGGGGTCGACGCGGGCTCGCGCGACGACAGCGCCGACCTGCTCGCCGGCGCCCTGCCGCTCGTGGTGCGGGCCGATCGCCGGGCCGGGTTCTCCCGGTCCGTGGACACCGCGGCCGAGGCCTCCACGGCCGTGGTCCCGCCGGAGGGCGGCTGGCTGTGGCTGCTCCACGACGACTGCGCGCCCCGGCCCGACGCGCTGGCGCGCCTGCTCGCCGCCGTCGAGACCGCGCCGTCGGTCGCCCTGGCCGGCTGCAAGCAGGTCGACTGGGACGACGACCAGCGCATCCTCGACGTCGGCGTGACGACGACCCGCGGCGGGGCGCGCGTCCCCGTCGCCGACCGCGACGAGGTCGACCAGGGCCAGCACGACGCCCGCAGCGACGTGCTCGCCGTCGGGACGGCGGGGCTGCTGGTCCGCCGGGACGTCTGGGCCCGCCTCGGCGGTGCCGACCCGACCCTCGCGCACGCCCGCGACGAGCTCGACCTCGGCCGGCGGGCCCACCTCGCCGGGCACCGGGTGGTCGTCGTCCCGGCCGCCGTCGTGGCGCACGCCTCCGCCTGGGCCGCCGGGCGCCGTCCGGGCACCGGGTCGTGGTGGCGCGCCGAGCGGCGGGACGCGCTCCAGCAGCGGCTGGCCGCCGCGTTCGTGCTGCTCACGCCCGTCCTGCTGGGGTGGGCCCTGCTGGCCGCCGTCCCCCGCGCGGTGTTCCAGCTGGTGATGCGCCGACCCGGGCGGGCGCTCGACGAACTGCTCGCCGTCCTGGCGGTGTGGGCCAGGCCGGACCGCTGGATCCGCTCCCGCTGGCGCGCCCGCCGCACCCGCGCGGTGCCGCGGCGCACGGTCCGCTCCCTGTACGCCTCGCGCTGGCAGCTGCTGCGGGCCCGCCGGGACGACGTGGCGGCCTGGATCGTCCCGGCGTCCGCCACCACCGAGGACGACGGCGGCGCCGCCCGCCGCCGGGCCACCGACCCGCTCGTCGTCGCCAGCACGGACACCGGCTCGCTGGCCGTTCTCTACCGGGAGATCTACCGGGACGCCGCGCCCGAGGCCGGGCCCACGGCGGAGGAGGCCGAGGCGCTCCCCGCCGCGCGCGCCGGCGCCCGGGCGGCCCGGCACCGGTTCGCCCTGTCGGGGCTGGTCCCGGTGCTCGCGGTCACCGTTGCCGCGGCGGGCACCGGGCTGTGGCGCCTGCTCTCGGCGGGCGTCGGGGGCCTGCTCACCGGGTCCACCACCCTGGTCGCGGCCGACCTGCTGCCCACCCCGCCGACCACCCGCGCCCTGTGGCAGGCCGCGAGCAGCGGCTGGCGACCCACCGGCGTCGGCGCGGCCGCTGCCGGCGATCCGCTCGGCGCGGTGCTGGCCGCCCTGTCGCTGCCGCTCGGCGGCGTGCCGGGGCGCGCGGTCGCCGTCCTCCTCGTCGGTGCGCTGCCGCTGGCCGCCTGGTCCGGGTGGCTGGCCGCGGGCGCGATCACGCGCTCCCGGGCCGCCCGCGGCTGGGCGGGGCTGGTGTGGGCGGCGTGCCCGCCGCTGCTGGGCGCCGTCGGCGCGGGCCGGGTCGGCGCCGTCCTCGCCCACGTCACCCTGCCGCTCGCCGCGGCGGCGCTGGCCCGGGCGGTCGGCCTGGTGCCCGGCCGGCGCGGCCGCCGCGGATCCCTGCACGCCGGGTTCGGCGCCGGCCTGCTGCTCACCGTCCTGCTGGCTGCGGCGCCCGGGTTGGCCGCGGCCGCCGTCGTCGCGATCGTGGCGGTCACGGTCCTGGGGGTCCGGGCGCTGCAGGTGCCTGGGACGGCCCGGACGGCCCGGACGGCTCCGGCCGTCCTGCTGCCGGCCGTGGCGGCGGCGGGCGTGCCGGCCCTGCTCCTGCTGCCGTGGTGGGTGGCCGTCGCGGCGTCGCCGCGTCTCCTCCTCGCCGATCCCGACCTCCCCGGCGCCACCACCGGCACCGGCACCGTGATCGACGGCTTCCTCGACGGCTCGGGCGGGGTGGGCCGGCTGGCGGTCGTGGCGGCCCTGGCGGTCGCCGTCCCGGTGCTCCTGCTCGGGCTCGGCGCGCTGCTGCGCCGCTCGGGCGCCGCCGTCGCCGCGGGCGCCTGGGTGGTCGCGCTCGCGGGCCTCGCCACGGCGCTGCTCGCGGTCCGGACGACGACCGGTGCCACCGGGGCCGGGCTCGACGCGGGCCGCGCCTTCACCGGCCGGCCCGGGCCCGGCCTGTCGCTGCTCGCGCTCGGGGCGACGGCCGCCGCCGTGGCCGTGCTGCAGCGGGGGCGTTCCACGTTCTCCTCACCGCGCGCCGGTCGGGCCGGGCGGATCGCGCGCGCCGGCGCGGCCGGCGTCCTCGGCGCCCTGGTCGTGGCGGGCCCGCTCGGCGCGCTGGCCGCCTGGTCGTGGCACGGCGTGCCGACGTCGCTGCGCGCCGTGGAGCCCGCCGTCCTGCCGCCGGTCGCGGCGGCGGAGGCCGAGGGCGTGCCGGCCTCCCGCACCCTCGTCACCCGGTCCGTCCAGGGCCGGGTCAGCTGGACCCTCGCGCGCGCCGCCGGCCCGCGCCTCGGCGACGACAGCGCCGCGCTGGCCTCCCGGCGGCTCGACCCGCCCGCCGGCCCCACCGAGTCCGCCCTGGTCACGCCCGTGCTCGCGGCCCTGCTCGGGGACGGCGGGCAGGACATCCGCCCGGCCCTCGCCGACCTCGGCGTGGGCTACGTGCAACTGCTCGCGCCGGTGGCCGACGACGCCGTCCTGGCCCTCGACGCCTCGCCGGGCCTGGTGCGGGTGAGCCAGTCGGCCGGCTGGATGCTGTGGCGGGTCGACCAGGCGCCAGCGGGCGCCGGATCGGCCCGGACGGCGCGCGCCCGCCTCCTCGACGCCTCGGGCGCCGTGCTCGCCACGCTGCCCTCGGACGGCGCGGGCGGCGTCGACGCCCGGGTCGCCGCGGCCGGCGCCGGTCGCGTGGTCCGGCTCGCCGAGCGCGCCGACGACGGCTGGACGGCGACCCTCGACGGCCGCGACCTGGTCCCCGGGCGTGACGGCTGGGCGCAGACGTTCGCGCTGCCGCCCGCCGGCGGCCGGCTCGTCGTGCGGCCCGGGACGACGGCGCCGGAGCTCGTCGGCACCGTGCAGGGCGCCGTCCTCGCGGTCGCCGTCCTCGGCCTGCTGCCGCTGCCCCGCCTGCGGCGCCGGCTCGCGCCGCCGGGGCCGCCCGCGCCGAGCCGGCCGGTCACCCGCGTCGTCGCCGACGCCGCCGATCCCGGCGAGCTGCCGCCGATGCCGCAGGTCTTCGACGAGGAGCACCCCGAGCACGGCGAGGTGGCACCGCTCTTCACCGACGAGGAGCCGGAGCCCGGCCCGACCCGGGAGGTCCCGGCATGAGGTGGCGGGACCGGGTGCTGCTGCTGGGCGCCGTCGTCCTGGTCGGCGGGGGCGGGGTGTCCGCGGCCACCCGCTGGCCGGCCGCGGCGTCGCCGCCGGGCGGCACGCCGCCCCGGATCGTCCTCGCCGCGACCGGCGTCGCCGCCACGCCGGTCTGCCCCGGTCCGCCGACGCTGCTCGCCCCGACCGGTGGCGACGCCTCGCCGCCCGGCGGGCCGGTCGCCGTCGGCGCGCTCGTCCGGGGGTCCACCGCGACCCTGGCCGACCGCCCGCTCGTGCCGGGCAGCGGCGGCCTGGCCGCGCTGACCCTGCCCCGGACGGCGGCCGGCGCGGTCACCCTCCTGCCCGCCGGCGGGGCCGGGGGCGGTGCTGCCGGCGCTCCGGAGGTCTCCGCGGTGCAGCTGGAGCTGGCCCGCACCGGGGACGCCCGCGGCCTGGCCGCCGTCCCGTGCGCCACCGCGACGACGCAGAGCTGGCTCGTCGGCGGCGGCACCCAGGTCGGGCGGCGCGCGCGGCTGCTCCTGGCCAACCCGGCCCCGACCGCGGCCACGGTCGACGTCGTCGTCCACGGGCCGCAGGGCGTCGTTGCGGCGGCGCGGGGGGCCGGGGTGCTCGTCCCGGCGCGGTCCGAGGTGGCGCTCCAGGTCGACGCCCTCGCCCCGGACCTGGCGACCGTCGCGGTGCAGGTCACGGCGCGCAACGGGCGCGTCACCGCCGTCCTGCACGACAGCTGGCTGCGCGGGGTGACCCCGGGCGGGGTGGACGACGTCAGCGCGGCCGCCGCGCCGGCCCGCACCCAGTGGGTGCCCGGCATCGTCGTCGCGCCCCCACCGGCGGCCGCGCTGCCCGACCGGGCGGACGCCCCCGGAGCGGTCGCCGTCCGGGTGGCGAACCCGGGGCCCGACCCTGCGGTGGTCCGGGTGCGGCTGCTCGGTGCCGACGGCAGCCGGCCGCTCGACCACGGCGTGGTGACCCTCGCGCCGGGAGCCGTCGTCGACGTGCCCGTGACCGGCGTCCCGGCCGGGCCCTGGACGGCGGCGGTCCAGGCCGACGTCCCGGTCGTCGCGGGGGCCGTGGTCGGCCGGGGAGGGCCCGCGCAGCAGCCGGCCGAGTTCGGCTGGACGTCCTCCGTCGAGCCGGTCACCGCGCCCGCGCTGCTGGCCCTGCCCACCCTCACGGACGCCGGTGGGCGCACCGACGTCGAGGGCACGCTCCTGCTCACCGCGACCGGTGCCGCCGCGTCCGTCGAGGTCACCGAGCTGGACGGCCGGGCCGGCGTCGCCGCGGTCCGGACGGTCGCCGTCGCCGCCGGCTCCACCGCGGTCCAGCGCCTGGGCGCCGGGGCGGCGGGCGTGCGCCTGCGGCCGCTGGGCGCCGGCGCGGCCGCCCCCGTCGTGGCGGCCCTCGTGCTGACCGTCGCGGACGACGCCGGCCCGCTCCTCGCCGTCGTGCCCTTCCGCCCGGGAGCCTCGGGCGGGGGGTCCCGCCCGGAGGTCGTGGCCGACGTCCGGCTCGGTCTCGGCGGCCGGTAACCGCGCCCGCTCCCGAGGCCACCCGCTCCCGAGGCCGCCCGCTCCGCCCGTCCCGGATCCCGTGCCCGTCGCCAGGTATCTCGGGGCCGGGCGGTCGCTCCGTGCTGGGTGAGGACGGTGCGGTCCGGGCCTGCCGGGCGCCGGTGCCGGGTGCCGGAACCGGTCCGGGATCCGGGAGGGGAGTGGGATGGACGGCGAGTCCGGGGCGGGCCACGGGGACCGCGATCGCGACGCGGCGCTGCTGCGCGAGCTGGCCGCGGCGCTGCGCGGCGTCGGTGACCTGCTGCCGGCCTCCGCCCGGCGGGGGGAGGCGAGCTACGCCTGGCGCACCCTCGACGCCGACCTCGCCGACGTCGGCCGCCTCGCCCGCGACTCGCGGCTCCTCGCCCCGCCCGTCGTCCGCGCGCCGCACGACGAACTGCGGCTCCTCGTCTTCACCGCCCGCCCGCTGACCGTCGAGCTGGAACTGGTCGCGGGATCGGGGACCGGCCAGTTCGACCCGCCGGGCCCGGGCCTGGTGGTGGTCGAGACGCTCGACGGGCCGCCGGTCCGGGTGACGGTGGACGACGTCGGCTTCTTCCGGCTGCCGCCGTTGCGCCGCGGACCGGTGCGGCTGCGCTGCGAGACGGCACTCAGCCGCGTCGTCACGGACTGGGTGCTGCTGTGAGCGCTGCCGCGCCCCGGCGCGATGCGGCGACCGGTCAGCGCCCGGTCGCCAGGAACGACGCCCCGGTCGCGGTGGCCAGCGTCGAGCCCGCCGTCCGGCGCCGGGCCGCCAGCAGGGCGGCCGGCAGCTCGGCACCGGCGCCCAGCGCGGCGTGCAGGGCGAGCATCAGCGGGACGGTCGCCTCGTCGTGAACCGGTCCGATCGCCGCGAGCACGCCCGCCGCGCCCAGCGACATCAGGCTCGTCACCATGCCGAGCAACTCGTCGGCGCCCAGCGGCGCGCCGACGCCCGAGTCGCAGCTCGACAGGATCAGACGGTCGGGCGCGCGCGCCAGGTGCCGCAGGTCGTGCACGGTCAGCGGGCCGTCGTCCAGGTGCAGGGCGGAGAACAGCGGGTTGTCGGCGCGGAACCGGCCGTGCGCCGCCACGTGGGCCAGCCACGCGCCGTCCAGGGCGGCCAGCACGCGCTCCACCGTGGCGTCGGCACCGCTCAGGACCGTCGCGTCGGGGTAGCGCTCGTGCAGCTGGGGCACCTCGGCCCCGCCCGTGCCGAGCGCCGGCCCGACGACGAGGACGACGCGCCGCTCCGCCGGGACCGGCGCCGCCCGCGCCCGCAACCACACCGCCGCGGACGGCGCCACGCTCACCTCGCGCCCGGCCAGCGCCGGCAGCAGCGCCCAGGGGACGGCGTGCAGGCGGCTCGGCGGCACGAGCACCACCGGTCCGGAGCCGAGGTCGGCGACGGCCGGCCCGAGGAGCACCTCCTGCAGGTGCTCGCCGAGCCGCGCCAGCAGCTCGTCCGTGCCCGGGGTGCCGCCGCCGTGCGCGAGCCGGCGCAGCGCGGCGCGGGCCGGGTCGGCCACGTGCTCGGGAGCGGGCCCGACGAGGTGGTCGCGTACCCGGCCGCCGCCGGCCGTGACGGCGTGGAACCGGCCGTCGACGTCCACCAGCTCCACCAGCGTCGTGTCGCCGAGCCGGGTGAGCAGGGCGCGGACGTCGAACCGGCCCCCCGGCGCACCGGCCGGCCCGCTCCCGAGGGCTCCGGCCCCGGCCACGCCGCTGGTGCGGTGCGAGCGCGCCCGGACCGAGTCCTCCAGTCGCCGGCGCTCCCGGTCCAGCAGCGTCGTGGCCGACCGGGCGTCGCGGGCGGCCGCCAACCGGCGCGAGATCTCGCGCAGGGCGGTCAGTTCCGCGGCGAGCTGGGGGTCGTCGGGCGGCGCCGGGGGCCGGCCGATCGCGGTCGCCCGCCAGCGTTCGCTGACGTCCAGCAGGAGCCGCGCGTCCCGGCGGCGCTCCGCCTCGCGCAGGGCGATCGTGGCCAGGTCGCGGCCGTGGGCCGTGGCCCGGGCGCGCAGCTCGCTGTCGCCGAGCGTGGCCTGGTGCTCCTGGACCGCCGCCAGCCCCTTCGCGCAGGCCACCAGGACGGCGCGCCGGTCACCGCGCGCCTGCGCCCGCAGCGCCCGGGCGAGCCAGCCCACGCAGCGCGTGAGCGGGGCCCGGCGCCGGGTCGCGCGCGCCGCGACGTCAAGGTGTGCCTCGGCGTCCGCCCGCCGTCCGCGCGCCAGCAGCAGCTGCCCCGCGACGAGGTGGGCCCGGGACGCCTCCTCGGCCCGCAGCCGGGCGAGCCGGTCGGCCACGTGGACGGCGAGGGCGCCCAGCCGCGCCGATCGCTCGCCCGCGGCGAAGCGGGCCTGCACCAGGATCAGCTCGGCCCGCGCCTGCCACAGCGGCCGCCCCTGCCGTCCGAAGAGCTCGTTGGCGCGCCGGGCGAACTCCCGGGCGTCGACCAGGTCCCCGGCCGCGAGTGCGGCGTTGGCGGCGCCGAAGAGGAGCTCGGCCCGCTGGTGGGACGGTCCGGCGCGCGGGGGCATCCGCGCGAGGGCCGCCTCCGCCTCCCGCTTCGCCTCCACGGCGAGCCCGGCGGCCAGCAGGACGGCGCAGCGGTCGATCGGCAGGTCCGGGTTGACGGCACCCAGCTCCTCGTACCGGGTCTCGGCCTCCGCGAGGTACCGCAGCGCGCCGGGGACGTCACCGGCCGCGAACGCGGCGAGGCCGAGGTTGTGGCGTGCCTTGGCGTGCTCCAGCTCCTGCCCGGTCGCGGCGAACATCTGCTCGGCGCTGGCGAAGTCCGCGCCCGCGCGGTTGGCCGAGCCGGTCGCCAGGTAGACCTCGCCGCGGTGCGTCAGGGTGCGGGCGACCCACACCTCGTCGTCGGCACGACGCAGCAGGACCAGCGCGACCGACAGATCCTCGACGGCCTCCGGGTACCGGCCGAGCGTCTTGAGGACGGCGGCCCGCCGCATCCGCACCCGGCCGGCGAGGCGGCCGCTGGACGCCGCGACCGCGGCGTCCAGGGCCGCCAGTGCCTCCCGGGTGCGCCCGGCCCAGGCCAGCGTGGCGCCCATGGTCGCCTGGACGTCGGCCTCGCGAGCGGCGCTCCCGCCCGCGCGGGCGAGGCGCCGGGCCGCCCGCAGCTCGCGGAGCGCCGTCCCCACCTCGCCCCGGTCGCGCAGCACGACCGCCACCGCCTGCCGGGCGACGGAGGCGTCGAGCGCCGACGGTGCGGGGCGGGCGGCGAGCAGCGCGCGGGCACGGGTGAGGGCCTCCTGCGGGCGCGACAGCGCCAGGAGCAGGAGGTGCTCCGGGGAGCTCTCGCCCGGCCCGGTCGTGGCCGCCCGGCCGGACCGACCGCGCGCATGATCCATGTCCGCCATGCTAGGCGTTCGCGACGAACCGGCCCGGAACCGCCCGTCGTGGACACCGGGTCGCGGTCCGCCGAGCACCGTCCCCCGAGCCCCGTCCCGCCCCCAGGATCCCGCCACCCGGAATCCCGCCGCAGAGGAGTACCCGATGACCACCAGTGACGAGACCCCCGCGCCCGACCGGCCCGAAGGCCGTCCGGACGGCGTCCCCGACGGCGTGCCGCAGCCCGAGGCCCGGCTGCAGAGCCAGGTGGACCTGGTCCTGCGCGGTCTTCCCGACGCGGAGGTCCGGTGGCGCCCCAGCCCGCTGGACGGCATCCGGCGGCGGGAGAACGGTCTGGACTACCTGGCCCGGCGCGGCCATCTGCTGGTGCGCGCCTCGGACGCGGAGCGGGTGGCCCGGCTCGTCGGTCCGGACTCCGACGACACCTCGGCGCAGGCCCCGCAGGACCCCTCGGCGCAGGCCCCGCAGGACCAGTACCGCCGGGAGGGCGGGGACGACGCGCGCGTCGTCCCCGGCGCCGGGCTGACGCTCGTCCCGCTCCGGGCGGACCTGGACGTCGACAGGGCCTGCACGATCGTCGAGGAGGCCCTGGGGCGCGGCCGCGCGACGCCCGATCATGCGTTGTACCTGGTCACGAACAGCGTCTGCCCGGCGACCGAGCCCGAGCCCGTGCCCGGTGCGACCGGTCCCTACCCGACCGTGCCGCCGACGCCGGGCGACCCGTACGACGGCAGGGGTGTCCTGGTGGGCGTGCTCGACAGCGGGTGGCTGGTGGGCGCGGACACCCGGCACGACTGGCTCGCGGGGGTCACCGGCGATCCAGAGAACCCGCTCGACGGGGCGGGCAACATCGCGCCGTACGTGGGCCACGGCACGTTCATTGCGGGCGTCGTGCGCACCATGGCACCGCGGGCCGACGTCCAGGTGCTGCAGACGTTCGTCCCCGTCGCCGGGGCGGCGTACGAGTCGGATCTCGTGGCCCAGCTGGCCCGGATCATCAACGCCGGCGCCGACGTCATCTCCCTCTCCTTCGGCACCAGTACCCGGGAGGACCTGCCGCTGCTGTCCTTCGACGTGGTGAAGCAGCAGCTCGACAGCGTCAAGGGTGTGGTGCTCGTCGCGGCGGCCGGCAACGACGGCCGGCGGCGCCCGTTCTGGCCGGCCGCCTACCCGTGGACGGTGTCGGTCGGTGCGCTGGGGGCGGACGGGCACAGCCTCGCCTGGTTCAGCAACCACGGCGGCTGGGTCGACGTCTACGCGCCGGGGGAGTGGCTGGTCAACGCCTACGCCGACGGCACCTACGTCTGCACCGAGCCGCCCAACGAGGGCCAGAAGCGGGTCTTCACCAGCGGCCTGGCGCGCTGGAGCGGGACGTCGTTCTCGACGCCGATGGTCGCCGGGATGATCGCGGCCCGGATGTCCGCCACCGGCGAGAACGGGCAGACCGCCGCGGCCGCCCTGCTGGCCCGTGCCCGCCGCCAGGCCGTGCCGGGCGTCGGCGCCGTGCTGCGGCCGGGTGACGGCGGCGGCCCGGCCCCGAGGTCCGGTGGCTGCTGCTGTGGTCACGGTGGTGGTCACGGTGGCGGTCACGGTGGTGGTCACGGCGGTGGTCACGGTGGGCACCATGACGGGGGCTGCTGCGGAGGCCGGGGGTAGCCGGGTCAGTCGTCGCGGCCGTACTTCGGGTCGATCTGCTCGGGCGCGAGGCCGAGCAGGTGCGCGACCTGCTCGACGACGACCTCCTGCACCATCGCCGGGACGTCGCGCGGCTCCGGCGCCCGGGTCTCGACGGGACGGCGGTAGACGACGATCCGCGGCGGCAGGCTGCCCTGCGCGGGGAAGAACCGCCCCAGCGGGACCTCGCCGTGCTCCCACGGTGCCGGGTCGCTCGGCGGGACGTCCTCGACGGCCAGCTCGACGCCGTCCAGCTCCTTGGCCCAGCGTGGCTCGAGCCGTTCCATCGCGTCGAGGACGTGGTCGTCGAAGCGCTCCGCGCGGGTGCGCCAGGCGGGCACGTCGCGGGGGATGAGCGGGCCGCGCAGGCCGTGGCCGTGCCGGTCGCGACGCCGCCCGCCGGGCGCCGGCCAGGTCAGCGGCAGCGAGAGCGGCTTGGGCGCCGGCGAGGGCGGCTGCGGGCGGCGCGGCATCCTCCCAGGGTAGTCGCCACCCCCGGGCCGGCGCCGGTCGCCGGTCCGCGGGCCCGGGTGCGGCGTGCCGGGTGCGCGGGTGGCACGCAGGGCGGTACTGTCCGGCCGTGGGTGCTGTCCGGAGATGTTCGCGCACGGCGTGCGGTAGATCGGCGGTCGCCACGCTGACCTACGTCTACTCCGACTCGACCGCCGTCCTGGGTCCGCTGGCCACCTACGCCGAGCCGCACTGCTACGACCTGTGCGCCCAGCACGCCGAGCGGCTGACGGCCCCGCGCGGCTGGGAGGTGGTCCGGCTCGCCCCGGACGCCGAGCCCGCCGGCCCGTCCCACGACGACCTCCTCGCCCTCGCCGACGCCGTCCGCGAGGCGGCCCGGCCGCGCCCCGAGGTGGACGACCAGGCTCGCGCCCGCGAGGCGTCCACGGTCGAGGTCGGCCGGCGCGGGCACCTGCGCGTCCTGCGCGACCCCAAGCCCTGACGTCGTCCGGGTTTGGGTGGTGGCGTCCCGTCGGTCCGATCCGTCGGGACACGCCCGGGGCTCAACCTCTACCCGAACGGGTGCCGAAGGAGTTCTGGTCACGCCGCGTGACGCCCCCAGAACCCTCGACCCGAAGGACGCGCCCCGATGGCCTCGCAGCCCCGCATCCCGCTCCAGCGCTCCACCTCCGACGTCGCCACGCGCACCCGGCGCGGTCGGGGCCGGAGCCGGGGCCAGCTGCCGGCGGGGCCGCTGGGCTCGCTGACCCAGCGTGACCACCGGTCGGCGGCGGAGTGCCGTGGCTGCGGCAGCGTCCACGTCACCCGGCTGTCGCTGAGCCTCACCGACGGCACCCCGGTCGAGTTCACCTCGTGCCACCGCTGCGAGCACCGCACGTGGGAGCACGCCGGCGCCGAGCTGAGCGTGGACGGCGTCCTCGACCGCACGCGCAAGGTCTGACGCCCGGCAGCCGGCCCCTGCCGGGCTACGCCTGGCGGACCAGCGCGAGGACCTCGTCCCGCAGGGCGGCCATGGTCGGCGCGTCGTGGGCCTCGGCGTTGAGGCGCAGCAGCGGCTCGGTGTTGCTGGGCCGCAGGTTGAACCACCACATCCCGTCGCGGCCGGCCGCTCCCGCCGTGCCGGGGTGGACGACGCTGAGCCCGTCCATCCGGTCGGTCTCGACGCCGGGCCGGCCGGCGAACGCCGCCTCGACCCGGGCGGTGGCGGCCTCGACGTCCGTCACCCGCGAGTTGATCTCGCCGCTGGTGGGGTAGGGCTGGAACTCGGCCGCCAGCTGCGACAGCGGCAGCGGCTGGCCGCCCAGAGCGGCCAGCACGTGCATCGCGGCGAGCATCCCTGTGTCGGCGAACCAGAAGTCCCGGAAGTAGTAGTGCGCCGAGTGCTCGCCGCCGAACACGGCGCCCTGCTCGGCCATGGTCGCCTTGATGAACGAGTGGCCGACCCGGGTGCGGACGGCGGTCCCGCCGCTCGCCTCGATGACCTCGCGGACGGCACGGGAGCTGATCAGGTTGTGGATCACCCTGGCCGGCCGGCCCGCCGCCGTCTCCTTGGCGATCTCCCGCCGGGCGACCATGGCCGTCACCGCGCTCGGGTTGACCGGCTCGCCGCGCTCGTCGACGACGAAGCAGCGGTCGGCGTCCCCGTCGAACGCCAGCCCGAGGTCGGCCCCGGCCGCCACCACCGCGGCCTGCAGGTCGCGCAGGTTCTCCGGCTCGAGCGGGTTGGCCTCGTGGTTGGGGAAGGTGCCGTCCAGCTCGAAGTACAGCGGGACGACGTCCAGCGGCAGCGCCGCCAGCCCGGCCGCCGTGCCGAGCACCGCGGGCGTGGTCAGCCCACCCATCCCGTTGCCGGCGTCGACGACGACCTTCAGCGGCCGGACGCCGGACAGGTCGACCAGGCCGCGCAGGTGCTCCGCGTACCCGCGCAGCAGGTCGTCCGCGCTGATCGTGCCGACAGGGCCGGCCCCGGCCGGGTCGGCGTTCTGCTCGGCCTGCTCGGCCTTGGTGTCCAGCAGTTCCTGCGCCCGGTCACGGATGCGCGCCAGGCCGGTGTCCTGCCCGATCGGCCGGGCGCCCGCCCGGCACATCTTGATCCCGTTGTAGGCGGCGGGGTTGTGGCTCGCGGTGAACATCGCGCCCGGGCAGTCGAGCGAGCCTGACGCGTAGTACAGCCCGTCGGTGCTGCACAGGCCGATGACGACGACGTCCAGGCCGCGGGAGGCCGCCCCGCGCGCGAAGGCCCCGGACAGCTCGGGGGAGGACGGCCGCATGTCGTAGCCGATGGCGATCCTGGTCACCACGCCCGGCTCGGCCCCCGTGACCTCCTCGGCGAAGGCCGCGCCGAGCGCCCAGGCGGTGCCGGCGTCGAACTGGGTACCGACGAGCCCACGCACGTCGTAGGCCTTGACGATCTCGCTCAGCGGCGTCCGGTTGGTCACGTGGCGACCCTACCGGCCCGGCGCGTCGCGATCGGGCCGCGAGGTGACTGCACGCGGCGGGGGCCGATGCGTCAGGATGGGACGCGTGACCGCGATCGAGTCCTGGCTGCGTCAGATCCTGCGCTGCCCCGCCTGCACGAGCAAGCTCCTGGACGGCAGCTCGCCCACCGGCGAGCCGGAGCTGCAGTGCTCCGGGTGCAACCTCGCCTACCGTGTCGACGACGGCATCCCGGTGCTGCTCGTCGACGAGGCCCGGGCGCGCTGATGGCGCTCGACGAGCAACTGCTGGACGACGCGGACGGGCTGGCCGCCGCCGACCCCTCCGGCAGCCTGCGGGCGCTCGCGAGCGCGGGCGCGCAGGTCCGGACGGCGCTCGCCGCGGCGTCCGACGCCGGGGTCTCCCGGTTCGCGGCGGACGGCCGCCCGCGTGCCGTCGTCGTCGCCAGCCTGGGCGGCAGTGCCGTCGTCGGCGACGTGCTGACCATGCTGGCCGGGTCGGGGTCGCCCGTGCCGATGTCGGTGCGGAGGGGCCTGCCCCTGCCCGGCTGGGTCGGCCCGCTGGACCTCGTCGTCGCCGTGTCGATGTCGGGGCGGGCGCCCGGCCCGCTGGGGCTGGCCGCGGAGGCCGCCCGGCGCGGGTCCCGGCTGCTCACGGTGGGGGCGGCCGGCTCGCCGCTGGCCGAGGTGAGCCTGCGCACGGGTGGCGTGCACGTGCCTGTGCCGCCCGCCGCGACCGCCGCCGCCCGCGCCTCCCGGATGGCGATGTGGGCGCTGCTGACGCCCGTCCTGGCCGCCGCCGACGCGCTCGGGCTGATCAACGCCTCCCCGATGGTCCTGAACGCGGTGGCGGACCGGCTCGACGAGCACGCCACCGAGTTCCGGCCCTCGTCCGAGGCATTCGTCAACCCGGCCAAGGCGCTCGCGCTGGAGATCGCGGACTCGGTGCCCGTCGTCCTGGGTGACGGCGACGTGACCGGCGTCGCCGCCAGCCGGGCCGTGTCGATGCTCGCCCGCACGGCCCGCATCCCGGCCATGCGCGGCGCCCTCCCCGACGACGCGGGCGACGTCGTGGCGACCTTCGGCGGTCCCTTCGCGACCCGCCCCGCCGACGTCTTCGCCGACCCGTTCATCGACGACCCGGTCGGGCTCCGGCTGCGCCTGGTGTTCCTGCGGGACGCGGTGCCCACCGTCGACCGGCCGGACGGCGCCTGGCTCGAGACGTCCCGCACCGCCGACGCCGTCCGCGCCACCGCGGAGGAGGCCGGGGTGCGGGTGAGCGAGGCGACCGCCGAACCGGGCCACCCGCTGGAGCGGTTCGCCGACCTGGTCTCCCTGACCGACTTCGCGGCGGTGTACCTGGCGCTCGCCGCCGGCCTGGACCCGCTGACGTCGCCGCACGTCGCCGACCTGCGCGACCGCACCCACTGACGAGAAGGAGGTCTGCTTGTCCACCGAGGGCGGTACCCGCGCGATCGTCGCCGCGCTGACGGCCAACCTGGGCATCGCCGCCACGAAGTTCCTGGCGTTCGCGCTCACCAGGTCGAGCTCGATGCTCGCCGAGTCGATCCACTCGCTGGCCGACTCCGGCAACCAGCTGCTGCTGCTGGTGGGCGGGCGGCGGGCCAGCCGGGAGGCGACCCCCGAGCACCCTTTCGGTTACGGACGGCAGCGGTACGTCTACGCGTTCATCGTCTCGATCGTGCTCTTCAGCGTCGGCGGTCTCTTCGCGCTGTACGAGGGCTTCCACAAGTGGCAGCACCCCGAGCCGATCGAGGGCCGCTGGTGGTGGGTGCCGCTGGTGATCCTCGTCGTCGCCATCGGGCTGGAGGGGTACTCCTTCCGGACGGCGATCACCGAGGCCAACCACACCCGGGGCGCGCGCAGCTGGGTGGCGTACGTCCGGACGGCGAAGGCTCCGGAGCTGCCCGTCGTCCTGCTGGAGGACGCGGCGGCGCTGCTCGGCCTCGTGCTGGCGCTGTTCGGCGTCGGCCTGACCCTGCTGACGCACCAGGGCCGCTGGGACGCCGTCGGGACGGCGCTCATCGGCCTCCTGCTGGTCGCGGTCGCCGCCGTCCTGGCGATCGAGATGAACTCCCTGCTCATCGGTGAGTCGGCCGACCCGGAGGCGATCACCGCTATCGAGGCCGCGCTGGTGGGCGGCGCCGTCCAGCGGGTGATCCACATGAAGACGCTGCACCTGGGTCCGGAGGAGCTGCTGGTCGCGGCCAAGATCGCGGTCGGTCCGCAGGAGAGCGCCGCCGCCGTCGCCGAGGCGATCGACGCGGCCGAGCGCCGGGTGCGGGCCGCCGTCCCGATCGCCCGGATGATCTACCTGGAGCCGGACGTCGGCCGGTCGCAGGACCGGTCGCAGGGCCGGTCGCCGCAGCCGGCCGCCGACGCCGACCCGGGCGCCGCCGCGGGTGAGGCCGGCGCCGCCGACGCGGGTTCCGCCGTCGAGGAGGCGTCGCACCCGCGGTGAGCGGCCCTGTGAGCGGCCCGGCCGGCGGGCAGGCGCGGCACGACCGGTCCGCGCCGGCGTTGACCAGCGTGCTGCAGCAGTCGATCGTGCTCGCCGCGGCCCTGGCCACCGTGCTGTTCGCGATCCCGCTGGCCGTGTCGGTCAACGGGCTCTACCGCAACCAGGCGTTCTCCGACCTCGCCCGCAACGCGGAGAAGCTGCGCACCCAGCTGTCCGCCGCGATCCCGGGCGGGCTCGACGCCGACCGTGCGGCGGGGTTCAGCGTGCCGCAGCCGGCGCAGACCGAGCTCGGCGTCTACACCGCGAACGGGCTGCGGGTGGCCGGGGCCGGCCCCGAACGGGGTGAATCCATCGTCACGGCGGTCGCCGCCACCGACCTGGAGCAGGACGGCCTGGTCGGGGACCAGCTCGTCGTCGTCGTCCCCATCCCGCGGGACGACGGAAACGTCATCCTCGTCCGGTCGGCGCGGCCCTACCAGGAGGTCAGGAAGCGGACCTACGCCACCTGGGCGCTGATGGCCGCGCTGGCGGCCGTCGTCCTGATCCTGGTGACGGGGCTGGCGCGGGCCCGGGCCCGGCAGATCGCCCGGCCGCTGCAGCAGCTCGCCACGGCCGCCGACCAGCTCGGCCAGGGCGACTTCTCGGTGCGGGCCGTGCCGGCGGGCGTGCTCGAGGTGGACGCCGTGAGCACCAACCTGGAGCGGACGGCGCGCCGCCTGCGGGACATGCTCGACCGCGAGCGGCGATTCTCCTCCGACGCCAGCCACCAGCTGCGCACCCCGCTGACCGCCGTCCGGATCGGGCTCGAGGCGGCCCTGCTGACGCCGGGCGCGGACCTGCGTTCGGCCACGGTCGAGGCGCTGACCGGCCTGGACCGGCTGGAGCAGACCGTCGAGGACCTTCTCCACCTCGCCCGGGACACCGGCGGGACGGCGCACTCCACCGAGGTCCCGCTGGTCGCCGGGCAGGCCGTGGCGCACTGGAGCGAGCCGCTGCTGCGCGGCGGCCGGCGCCTGGACCTGCGCCTGGACCACGACGTGCCGGCCGCCGCGGTGTCGGCCCCGGCGCTGCGCACCGTGCTCGACGTCCTGCTGGGCAACGCGCTGGTGCACGGCGGCGGCACGGTGACCGTCCGGGTCGAGGACGCCGGGGAGGCCGTGCTCGTGGAGGTCGGTGACGAGGGCGAGGGCATCACGACCGACCCGAGCACGATCTTCCGGCGCCGGTCCCCGCAGGCCCGCGGCACCGGGATCGGGCTGGCGCTGGCCCGTTCGCTGATCGAGGCGGACGGCGGCCGGCTGGAGCTGACCCGGGTGCGCCCCGCCGGCTTCACCGTGCTGCTGCCGGCGGCCCCGGTGCCGGTCGGTCCGGTGCCGGTCGGTCAGGCTCCGGGCGGGTCGTAGCGGTAGCCGTAGCCGCGCAGCGTGACGATGGCGGAGGGGTCCTCGCCGTGCTCGGCGAGCTTGCGGCGCAACGACGAGACGTGCATGTCGAGCGTCTTCGTCGAGCCCGACCAGTGCTCGTCCCACACCTGGGACATCAGCTGCTCGCGGGTGACCGCCTGGCCGTGCGCGGCGACGAGCCGGGCGAGCAGGTCGAACTCCTTCGGACGCAGCGGCACCTCGCGGCCCGCCACCTCCACCCGGCGCGCGCCCAGGTCGAGGCGCAGGTCCCCGATGCCGAGGACCTCGCCCGCCGTCGTCCCGGGGGGCGGCCCCTGGCGCCGCATGTGCGCCCGGATCCGGGCCAGCAGCACCGGCAGCCGGAACGGCTTGGTCAGGTAGTCGTCGGCGCCGGCCTCCAGGCCCAGGACGACGTCGACGTCCTCGGCGCGGGCCGACAGGACGACGATCACGGTCGAGGGGACGGACGCCCGCAGCAGCCGGCACAGCTCGACGCCGTCCAGGTCGGGCAGGCCGAGGTCGAGCAGGACGAGGACCGGCGGCTCGAGCGCGGCCAGCTCCAGGGCCTCCGCGGCGGTCAGCGCCCACAGCACGTCGTAGCCCTGCGCCTGCAGCGCCGCCGTCAGGGGCCGGCCGATGGACTCGTCGTCCTCGACGACCATCAGGGTGAGATCGGTGCCGTCCGCGGTCACAGTGCCGACCCTATTGCGTCGTGCCCCCAGGGCCGGACGTGGCGCGGAGTTGACCGGGCGTTGACCGTCCGCGGTGCACCCGTTAGCCATCAAGTTTCTACCGTGAGTTACGAAAGACTACCGAACGTAATTCTCTTCCGTGTGCAGAGAGGCCTGTCATGAGCTCCCCGTCCTACGCCGTCCCGTCGTCGATGCCCTCGTCGATGTCCTCGTCGCCCGCTGCCCCGTCCGCGCCGGCGGCCGGCCCGACGTCGGGCGCCCTGCTCCTGCGCCGCGGGATCGGGGCCGTCGGCCTGCTGGGCATCGCGCTGATCCACGTGATCGACCTGCCGGGCAAGCTGGAGGAGACGCCGTACCTCGGGGTCGGGTACGGCCTGCTCGTCGTGGCGGCGCTCCTGCTGGCCGAGGCGCTGCTGCGCCGCGGCGATCGGGTGGTGTGGTTCGCCACGGCGCTGCTCGCCGCCTCGACGGTCCTGGGCTACGTCCTCAGCCGGACGACCGGCCTCCCCGGCGCGACCGACGACATCGGCAACTGGCTGGAGCCGCTCGGGGTCGCCTCCCTGTTCGTGGAGGGCGTGGTCGTCCTGCTCGCCGGGACGGCGCTCGCCGCGTCCGCGCGGGACTGACGGCCGGCGGGCCCGGCGACCGGGGCCCGAGGGTGCGCCGAGCCCGACCACGACCTGCGCCGGGCATGGCAGGCTGTGGTCGTGCTCGACGGAATCCTGACCCTCCCGCCGGCCGTGGCCTACCTGCTCATCGGGCTGCTGGTGTTCGGCGAGGCCGCCATCTTCATCGGGTTCGTGCTCCCGGGGGAGACCGCCGTCGTCCTCGGCGGGGTGCTCGCCTCCCGGCACCAGATCGACCTCGTGGCGTTGTGCATCCTCGTCGTCCTCGCGGCCGTCGTCGGCGACAGCGTGGGGTTCGAGGTGGGCAAGCACTACGGCGACCGGGTGCTGCGCTGGGGCCCGCTGCGCAAGCACGAGACCCGGCTCAACGGCGCGCAGACCTTCCTGCGGGAGCGCGGCGCCTTCGCGGTCTTCCTCGGCCGCTGGACGGCGTTCCTGCGGGCGGTCATGCCGGGCCTGGCCGGGGTCAGCCGGATGTCCTACCGGCGCTTCCTGTTCTACAACGCGCTCGGCGGCCTGGTCTGGGGCCTGACCTTCTGCCTGGTCGGCTACCTGGCGGGTGCCTCGTACGAGGTCGTGGAGCGGCGGGTCGGCCTGGCCGGTGCCGTGATCACCGCGGTCGCCGTGGTGACGGCGCTGGTGGTGTGGCACCTGCGCCGCCGTCGCCACGAGGCCGCCCCCGAACCCACCCCGTGATCATGCACGGTTGAACGCTCCTGAACCGGCTCAGGCGGCGAGGTGGACGGCGTAGCCGAGCACGGTGACGTAGCCGACGACGCCGGTCACGGTCCGGGCCCAGGGCGGCAGGCGCGCCCCGGCGACCGTGCCGATCCCGGCCAGCACCCACTGCCAGGCCAGCGACGCCACCAGGACGCCGAGCACGAACGCCGTCCCCGCGGCCGGTCCGGCGACCGTGCTGCCCAGCCCGGCCGCCAGCACGACGAAGTACACGGCCGTCAGCGGGTTGATCGCCGTGAGTGCGACGAAGCGGACCAGCACCGACCCCGGGCCGGCGCCGCTCGGAGCCGCCGCCTGGCCGACGTCGTCCGGGGTCCGGCGCAGGGACAGCAGGCCCCGGACGCCGACCGCGACCAGCACGGCGGCCCCGACGAGCTGCACCGGGCGGGTCCAGCCGGCCAGCGCCCGGGCCAGGCCCGCGCCCGCCACGGTGGCGAGGGCGGCGTAGCCGAAGTCGACCAGCGCCACGCCGGTCGCCGCCGCTCCCGCCCGGCGCCAGCCGCGCTCCAGGCCCTCGGCCACGACCAGCACGCCGATCGCCCCCAGCGGCAGGGCGATGCCGAGCCCGGCCAGCACCCCGGCGAGCAGCGCGGTCGTCACGGCGTCCCACGGCACGTCCATGACCGCGGACGCTAGCGGCCGCGCGGCGCGCCGGACACGGGGATAAACCGGGCATCGGTCCGGTCCGCGACGTCGCGGGCTGGCGGCAGGCTTGCTACCGTGGTCGGGTTCCGGCGTGGGTGATGCCGCAGGCCCAGAGGGGCCGCGCCGGGCGACCGGGGGCCCTCCTTCACAGGGGGTGACTCCGGTCTGCCCGAACGAGCCAGGACGTTCCCGTCCCGGCCATCCACTGCGACCCCTTCGAAAGGGCTGTCATGACGTACGACTTCAAGGTGGCCGACCTCGGCCTGGCCGAGCTCGGCCGGCACGAGATCCGGCTCGCCGAGCACGAGATGCCCGGCCTGATGGCGCTCCGCGCCGAGTTCGGCGACAGCAAGCCCCTCACCGGCGCCCGGGTCACCGGCTCGCTCCACATGACGGTGCAGACCGCCGTCCTCATCGAGACCCTCGTCGCGCTGGGCGCGCAGGTCCGCTGGGCCTCCTGCAACATCTTCTCCACCCAGGACAGCGCGGCCGCGGCCGTCGCCGTCGGCCCGAACGGCACCCCCGAGAACCCGCAGGGCGTGCCGGTCTTCGCCTGGAAGGGTGAGACGCTCGAGGAGTACTGGTGGTGCACCGAGCAGGTCCTGGCATGGCCGGACGGCGCGGGCCCGAACATGATCCTCGACGACGGCGGCGACGCCACCCTGCTGGTCCACAAGGGGGTCGAGTTCGAGGCGGCCGGCGCCGTCCCGACCGCCGCCGAGGACGACCCGGAGGAGTGGGTCGTCATCCTCGACACGCTCCGCCGCTCGCTCGCGGCCGACCCGAAGCACTGGACGACGGTCGCCGCCGGCATCCAGGGCGTCACCGAGGAGACGACGACCGGCGTCCACCGGCTCTACGAGATGCACCGGGCCGGCACGCTGCTCTTCCCGGCGATCAACGTCAACGACTCGGTCACCAAGAGCAAGTTCGACAACAAGTACGGCTGCCGGCACTCGCTGATCGACGGCATCAACCGGGCCACCGACGTCCTCATCGGCGGCAAGGTCGCCGTGGTCTTCGGCTACGGGGACGTCGGCAAGGGCTGCGCCGAGAGCCTGCGCGGGCAGGGCGCCCGGGTGATCGTCACCGAGATCGACCCGATCTGCGCGCTGCAGGCGGCGATGGACGGCTACCAGGTCGCCACGCTCGACGACGTCGTCGCGACGGCGGACATCTTCATCACCGCGACCGGCAACAAGGACATCATCACCGCCGCGGACATCACGAAGATGAAGAACAAGGCGATCGTCGGCAACATCGGGCACTTCGACAACGAGATCGACATGGCCGGGCTGGCCCGCATCCCGGGCATCCGCAAGGTCGAGATCAAGCCGCAGGTGCACGAGTGGACCTTCCCGGCGGAGGGTGACCGGCCGGAGCGCTCGATCATCCTGCTGTCCGAGGGCCGACTGCTCAACCTCGGCAACGCGACCGGGCACCCGAGCTTCGTGATGTCGAACTCGTTCTCCAACCAGGTGATCGCGCAGATCGAGCTGTTCACCAAGCGCGAGGAGTACCCGGTCGGCGTCTACGTGCTGCCCAAGCACCTGGACGAGAAGGTCGCCCGGCTCCACCTCGACGCGCTCGGCGTCAAGCTCACCCAGCTCACCAAGTCCCAGGCCGACTACATCGGCGTGCACGTCGAGGGCCCGTACAAGCCGGAGCTCTACCGGTACTGAGGAGTCTCTCCCACCAGCGCCGTGCCGCCGGCCGCCAGCTCCGAGGCGGCGGCACGGCGCTGGTCCCGCTCCACCTGCGCGGCCTGGGCGGCGCGCAGCCGCACCAGGTCGCGCTCGCGGCGCTCGGCCAGCACCGCCGCCATGAAATCCTCCGGGTGCACGCCGCTGGGGGGCGGCGGGGCCACGTACCGGCCCAGCTCGGTGGTCAGCTGCGTGCCGAGCCGGGCGCGGGAGGCCGGGTGCAACCCCACGGCCCGCGCGAGGAACTGCCGGACGGCGAGCGCCAGCGGGTCCGGGATGCGGCCGATGTCGGCCCCCCGCGCCCAGCCGGCGAGCATCGGCGGCATGAGGACGGGCGGCGCCTGGATCCCGCCGGCGCGCTCCCGGATCACGTAGGTGCCCGCCAGCATGTCGCCCAGCCGCCGCCCGCGGGCGTTCGTGAGCGAGACGATGAGCGCCACCGAGCCGGTCGTCGCGTAGATCTCGAAGATGCCGAGCAGCCCCCGCACCAGCGCCTGCCGGAACCGGATCGGACCGCCGTCCTCGCGCACGACGCGCAGCCCCGCCGCCAGCTTCCCCAGGGACCGGCCGCGGCTGAGGGTCTCGACCGTGACCGGGATCCCCAGCAGCACTCCGACGATCAGGACGATCGACAGCGCCGCCGCGGCCGCGCCGTCCAGCCCGCCGAACCCCAGGCCTAGACCGAGGCCCAGCAGGAGCGCGAACCACACCACGACCTGCACGAGGATGTCCAGGGCGACGGCCAGGGCACGGGTCGCGAAGGAGGCCGGACGCAGGTCCAGGACGACGGCCTCACCGGTCACCAGGTCGTCGGCGAGGCCGAGCTCGGCGAGCACGGCCGCGGGCGCGTTGCGCGAGGTCGCCGGTTCCATGGGCCGACCGTATCCGACGCCGGTGCGGGGCCGGTGCGGGTCCGGTACGTCACGTAGGCTCGGGCCGTGGATCTCGACGCCTTCGTGGCCGTGCACGGCGCGGAGTGGGACCGGCTCGCCGCGCTGAGCCGCCGCCGGCGCCTGTCCGGGCCCGAGGCGGACGAGCTGGTCCGGCTGTACCAGCGGGCGGCCACCCACCTGTCCGTCGTCCGCTCGGCGTCGCCGGACCCGGCGACGGAGGCCCGGCTCTCCCGGACGGTCGCGGTGGCCCGGGCGGCGGTGATCGGCGGCCCCGAGCCGCTGGGGCGCGAGCTGGCCCGGTTCGTCACGGTGTCGTTCCCGGCGGCCGTGTACCGCACCCGCTGGGTGGCGGCGGGCGCCGCCCTGTTCACCCTCGTCATCGGGGTGGCGGTGGGCCTGTGGGTGAACAGCGACCCGCGGGTGCTGGCGTCCCTCGGGACGCCGGACGAGCTGCGGCAGTTCGTCGAGGTCGACTTCGAGCACTACTACAGCGCCTACTCGGCGCAGAGCTTCGCCGCCAAGGTGTGGACGAACAACGCCTGGCTGTCGGCGCTGTGCGTGGCGACCGGCATCACCGGCGTCCTGCCCGCGTACCTGCTCTTCACGAACGCGGTCAACGTGGGGGTCGCCGGCGGGCTGATGGCCGCCTACGGCCGCCTCGACCTGTTCTTCGGGCTCATCGTCCCGCACGGCCTGCTCGAGCTCACCGCGGTGTTCGTCGCGGCGGCGGCCGGTCTGCGCCTGTTCTGGGCCTGGATCGACCCCGGTCCGCTGTCGCGCGGGCGCGCCCTCGCCCGCGAGGGCCGTTCGATGATCACGATCGCGCTGGGGCTGGTGGTCGTCCTGCTGGTCAGCGGCGTGGTGGAGGCCTTCGTGACGCCCTCCGGCCTGCCGACGTGGGCGCGCATCACGATCGGCGCCCTGGTCTGGGGCACCTTCATGGCGTACGTCGGCCTGCTCGGCCGGCGCGCCGCCCTGGCGGGGGAGACCGGCGACCTCGCCGCCGACCTCCTGGAGGACGCCGCCCCCACGGCCGCCTGAGGCTGGTCGCCCGCCACCCCCGCGGTGATCATGCACACTTGAGTTGATCATGCACAGTTGAACGCCCCTGAACCGATTCGTCGTCGTTCAACCGTGCATGGTCACGGCAGAGCGGGGTGTCAGAGCTTGCCGGCGGCCTTGAGCGCCAGGTAGCGGTCGGCGAGGCGGGGCGGCAGCTCGGCCGGGTCGGC
>Ga0302322_100000692_pt1 | contig 26209 bp, 22 predicted proteins | sample Fen_T0_2_FD_203757 | JGI IMG/M metagenome (GOLD analysis project Ga0302322, IMG submission 203757) | Peat permafrost microbial communities from Stordalen Mire near Abisko, Sweden - Fen_T0_2 | ecosystem: Environmental > Terrestrial > Soil > Wetlands > Permafrost | place: Sweden: Abisko...
CAGCCCCAACAGCACGGCGACCAGCCCCAACAGCACGGCGACCAGCCCCAACAGCACGGCGAGCACGACCCGGACGCGCAGGAACAGAAGGAGACGCAACGGTGATCCCCCTGACCCTGGCCGAGGTGGCCGCCGCGACGTCGGGCCGGCTGGCCGGCGGGGCGCGCGGCGACGAGGTGGTGACCGCGGACGTCGTCACCGACTCCCGGCAGGTGACGCCGGGCTGCCTGTTCGTCGCCCTGCCGGGCACCCGGGTCGACGGGCACGACCACGCCCCGGCGGCCCTCGCGGCCGGCGTGGTCGCGGTGCTGGCCGCCCGGGAGGTCGGCGGCCCGGCGGTCGTCGTGGCGGACCCGCTCCTCGCGCTGGGCCGGCTCGCCCGTGCGGTCGTCGACCGGGTCGAGGGGCTCGTCGTCGTCGGGATCACCGGCTCCTCCGGCAAGACCAGCACGAAGGACCTGGTGGCCGCCGTCCTGGCCGACGCGGGCCCGACGGTCGCGACGGCGGCCTCGTTCAACAACGAGCTCGGCCTGCCGCTGACGGCGCTGCGCTGCGACGCCGGCACCCGGTACCTCGTCGTCGAGATGGGCGCGCGGATGCCGGGCAACATCAGCTACCTGTGCGGGATCGCCCCGCCCGCCGTCGCCGTCGAGCTCAACGTCGGGGCGGCGCACGCGGGCGTCTTCGGCTCGCTCGACGTGACCGCCGCCACCAAGGCCGAGCTCGTCGCCGCGCTGCCGGCCGGCGGCGTCGCCGTGCTCAACGCGGACGACGACCGGGTCCGGGCCATGCCGGTCCCGGCGGGTGCCCGCACGGTCCGGTTCGGGCTGGCCCCCGGCGCCGACGTCACCGCGCGCGACGTCCGCCTGGACGACGCCGCCCGGGCGAGCTTCCGGCTCGTGACCCCGACCGGCGAGGCCGACGTCCACCTCCGGCTGCACGGCGCCCACCATGTGGGCAACGCGCTCGCCGCTGCCGCCGTCGGGCTGGCGGCCGGCCTGGACGTCGGCACCGTCGCCGCCCGCCTGGACGCCGCCGCGGCCGCGAGCCGCTGGCGGATGGAGGTCACGACCCGTGCCGACGGCGTCACCGTCGTGAACGACGCCTACAACGCCAACCCGGACTCGATGCGGGCCGCCCTGTCCGCGCTCGCCGCGATGACCCGCGGGACGCGGCCGCGGCGCGGGTGGGCCGTCCTGGGGGAGATGCTCGAGCTGGGCGACGGCGCCCGCGCCGAGCACGAGGCGCTGGGCGCACTGGTCGCGGCGGGCCGGGTAGACCGCCTGGTCGCGGTGGGCGGCGACACCGCCGCCGCCGTGGTGGCCGGCGCGCTGGCCGCCGGGCTGCCGGCCGCCGCCGCCGTCCAGGTCCCGGACCGCGACGCCGCCCTCGCCGTCCTGGCGGGCGAGCTGCGCCCCGGCGACGTGGTGCTGGTCAAGGCGTCCCGCTCGGTCGGCCTGGACGTCGTCGCCGCCGTCCTCCTGGCGTCCGACGTGCCGTCCGGCAACGATCCCGGCGCGCCGCCCGGCCGTCCGGACCCCCCGACAGGGCAGGATGACGCCCGCGGACTCGTCACCGGGGAGGCCAGACTGTGAAGACAGTCCTGATCGCAGCCGCCGTCTCGCTCGTGGTCGCGCTCTTCGGCACGCCGCTGTACATCCGGTTCCTGGTGCACCGCAGGTACGGGCAGTTCATCCGCGACGACGGCCCGACGTCCCACCACACCAAGCGCGGCACGCCCACCATGGGCGGCACGGTGATCATCGCGGCGTCGCTGGCGGCCTACGCGATCGCCCACCTGGCGACCCTGCGGGCCCCGTCGATGTCGGGCGTGCTGGTGCTGTTCCTGATGACCGGGCTCGGCATCGTCGGCTTCCTCGACGACTACATCAAGATCAGCAAGCAGCGCAGCCTGGGCCTGCGGGCGGGGAGCAAGCTCGCCGGCCAGTCGATCGTCGCGATCATCTTCGCCGTGGCGGCGCTGCAGTTCAAGAACTCCGAGTCCCGCACCCCGGCCTCCACCCGGATCTCGTTCATCCGGGACACCGCCGTCAACCTGGCCTTCGCCGGGATCGGCCTGGGCATCGTCCTCTTCGTCATCTGGGCGATGATCATCATCTGGGGCATGAGCAACGGGGTCAACCTGACCGACGGGCTCGACGGGCTGGCGACGGGCGCCTCGGTGGCGGTCTTCGGCTCCTACCTGCTCATCGGGATCTGGCAGTCGAACAACTCCTGCTCGATCAAGCCCGGCAACCAGTGCTACGAGGTACGGGACCCCCGGGACCTGGCCGTCGTCGCGGCCTGCGTGCTCGGGGCGTGCTTCGGCTTCCTGTGGTGGAACGCCTCCCCCGCCAAGATCTTCATGGGGGACACCGGCTCGCTGGCCCTCGGCGGCGCGCTCGCCGGGCTGGCCATCCTCACCCGCACCGAACTGCTCATCGTGCTGCTGGGCGGCCTGTTCGTGCTCATCACGCTGTCGGTGATCATCCAGGTGGGGTCGTTCAAGCTCACCGGGAAACGGGTCTTCAAGATGGCACCCCTGCAGCACCACTTCGAGCTCACCGGCTGGGGCGAGGTGACGATCGTCATCCGCTTCTGGATCATCGCCGGCCTGTTCGTGGGGCTGGGGCTCGGGGTGTTCTACGCGGAATGGGTGGTGGGGACGCAGTGACGGTGGACGCCGGACGGCTGCAGGAGCTGACGCACGCGGGCGCCGGGTGGAGCGGCCTGCGCGTCGTCGTCGCCGGGATCGGGGTGTCCGGGTTCGCGGCCGCCGACGCGCTGCTCGAGCGCGGCGCCCGGGTGCTCGTCGTCGACGGCCGGGACGGCGCGGGGGAGCGCGAGCGGGCCCAGGTGCTGCGCACGCTGGACGCCCGGGTCGACCTCGGGCCGGACGCCGCGACGGTGCTGCCGCAGGTAGACGGCGGGCGGCCCGACCTCGTCGTGACGTCGCCGGGCTGGCGCCCGGACCAGCCGCTGCTCGCCGGGGCGGCCGCGTCCGGCGTCCCGGTCTGGGGCGAGGTCGAGCTGGCCTGGCGGATGCGCCCGGCCACCGGGGCCGCGCCCTGGCTGACCCTCACCGGCACGAACGGCAAGACGACGACCGTCCGGATGCTGGCCTCGATGCTCGTCGCCGCCGGCCGCCGGTCGGTCGCCGCCGGCAACGTGGGGACGCCCATCCTGGAGGCCGTGCTGCACCCGCAGCCGTTCGACGTCATCGCGGTGGAGCTGTCGAGCTTCCAGCTGCACTGGGCCCACTCCCTGCGGCCGCTGGCCAGCGCCTGCCTCAACGTCGCGCCGGACCACGTCGACTGGCACGGCTCCTTCGAGGCCTACGCGGCCGCCAAGGGCCGGGTGTTCGGGAACACCGAGATCGCCTGCGTGTACAACGTCGCCGACCCCGCCACCGAGCAGCTCGTGCGCGACGCGGACGTCGTCGAGGGCTGCCGGGCCGTGGGCTTCACCCTGGGCGTGCCCGCCGTCAGCATGCTGGGCGTCGTCGAGGACGTGCTGTGCGACCGCGCCTTCGTGGCGGAGCGACGCACGTCGGCCGCCGAGCTGGGCACGCTGGACGACGTCCGCACCGCGACCGGCGGCGTGCTGGCGCCCCACAACGTGGCGAACGCGCTGGCCGCCGCCGCCCTGGCCCGGGCCTACGGGGTGCCGCCGGCCGCCGTCCGGGACGGGCTGCGCGGCTTCGTGCCGGACCCGCACCGGATCGCCCGCGTCGCCGAGGCGGACGGCGTGGTGTGGATCGACGACTCCAAGGCGACCAACCCGCACGCCGCCGACGCCTCGCTGCACGCGTTCGACCCGGTGGTCTGGGTCGCCGGCGGGCTGGCCAAGGGCGCGAGCTTCGACGACCTGGTCACCCGGCACGCCGGCCGGCTGCGCGCCGCCGTCCTGATCGGCCGAGACCGGGACCTGATCGCCGCCGCGCTCGCCCGACACGCGCCCGGGGTCCCCGTGGTCATGGTGGACGTACAGGACACTGGTCCCGTGCAGCTGATGGACGCCGTCGTGGCCCGGGCGCGGGAGCTGGCCCGCCCGGGCGACACCGTGCTGCTGGCGCCCGCCTGCGCGTCGATGGACCAGTTCGACTCGTACGGCCACCGGGGGCAGGAGTTCGCCGCGGCGGTCCGCCGCGCGCTCGCACCGGGTGCGCCGCCCGGCGAGGGCTGAGCCATGGCCGTCGGGGTGCGGCCGGCCGCCGCCGCGACCGGTCGCGGGCGTGCCGCGAGCAGCCGCTCGCGCAATCCGTGGCTGGCCCGGCTCGAGTCGCCGCTCGCCGCCTACTACCTGGTGCTCGGCTCCACCGTGGCGCTCGTCATCATCGGCCTGGTCATGGTGCTGTCCAGCTCCAGCGTGGAGTCGCTGCGCGAGACGAAGCTGCACTCCTCGTACACCTTCTTCACCAAGCAGGCGCTGTTCGCCGGCGTCGGGCTGCCGCTGGCCTGGGCCGCGTCGCGGCTGACGCCGGTCGTCTGGCGGCGGCTGTCCTGGCTCATGCTGGTCGGCGCGCTGGGCCTGCTGGCGCTGGTGCCGATCATCGGGGTCAGCGTCAACGGCAACCAGAACTGGATCGTCGTCGGCGGCCTGACCCTGCAGCCGTCGGAGTTCGCCAAGCTGGCGCTGCTCGTCTGGGGAGCCGCGGTGCTCTCCGCGAAGCAGCCGCTCCTGCACCTGGTGCCGCACGCGCTGGTCCCGGTGGTGCCGGTCGCCGTCGTCATGCTCGGGCTCGTGCTGGTCGGCCGCGACCTCGGGACGGCGCTCGTCCTGATGGGGATCGTCTTCGGCCTGCTGCTCGTCGCGGGCGCGCCGGGGCGTGCCTTCGTCCTGGTGCTGGGCGGCGGCGTCGCCGCGGTCGCCCTGCTGGTGGCCACCAGCCCCAACCGGGTCGGCCGGATCAGCGCCTGGTTCACCGGTGACGCCGACTACCTCGGGCTCGACTGGCAGCCGATGCACGGCGCGTTCGCGCTGGCCACCGGCGGCTGGTGGGGCGTCGGCCTGGGCGCCAGCAAGGAGAAGTGGTTCTGGCTGCCGGAGGCCCACAACGACTTCATCTTCGCGATCATCGGGGAGGAACTGGGCCTGCCCGGCACGCTCGCCGTCCTCGGCCTGTTCGCGCTGCTCGGGGTCGGGCTGATGCGCCTGGTTGCCGTCAGCGACGACCTCTTCGTGAAGATCGCCACCGGCGGCGTGCTGCTGTGGGTCATCGGCCAGGCGCTGGTGAACATCGGTGCCGTCCTCGGGATGCTCCCGGTCATCGGGCTGCCGCTGCCGCTCGTCTCCTCGGGCGGGTCCGCGCTCGTCATGACCATGGTCGCGCTCGGCATGGTGCTCGGCTTCGCCCGGCGGGTGCCGGGCGCGCCCGAGGCCCTGACGGCGCGGGCGGGCGTCGTCCGCCGCTCGCTCGCCGTCCTGCCGCAGCGCGCGGGCGCCGCGGTTACCCGGCACCGGTCCGCCGCCAGGGGAGGGGTGCGATGAGCCTCGGAGTGGTGCTCGCCGGCGGCGGGACGACGGGGCACGTCGCGCCGCTGCTCGCCACGGCCGACTGCCTGCGCCGCCGCGACCCCGGCACCCGGATCGCCGTCCTCGGCACGGCCGAGGGCCTGGAGGCGCGGCTCGTGCCGGAGGCGGGCTACCCGCTCGTCGTCGTGCCCCGGGTGCCCCTGCCACGCCGGCTCTCGCTCGATCTGGCGCGGCTGCCGGTCCGGCTGCGGGCGGCGGTGCTGGCCGCGCAGGAGGCGATCCGGTCGGTGCACGCGGACGTCGTCGTCGGCTTCGGCGGGTACGTCGCCACCCCGGCCTACCTGGCCGCCCGGCGGGTCGGCGTCCCGATCGTCGTCCACGAGCAGAACGCCCGCCCCGGCGTGGCCAACCGGCTGGGGGCGCGGTTCGCGCGCTCGGTCGCGGTGACCTTCCCCGGGACGCCGCTGCCGCGCGCCCAGGTCGTCGGGATGCCGCTGCGCCGGGCCATCACCACGCTGGACCGCGCCGCGCTGCGCCCGGCGGGCCGGGCGGAGTTCGGGCTCAACCCCGACGCCACCACGCTGCTGGTCACCGGCGGGTCGCTGGGTGCCCAGCGCCTCAACGAGACCCTCGGGGCGGCCGCGGCCGACCTGGCGGCGGCCGGCGTCCAGGTGCTGCACGCCGCCGGGCGCGGCAAGACGGTGACGCCGGCCGTGACCGTGCCGCCGTCCGTGCAGTCGGAGCGTTCCCCGGCGCTGCCCTACGTCGTCCGCGAGTACCTGGACCGGATGGACCTGGCGTACGCCGCCGCGGACGCCGTGGTGTGCCGGTCCGGTGCCGGGACGGTCTGCGAGCTGACCACCGTCGGGCTGCCGGCGGCGTACGTGCCGCTGCCGGTCGGCAACGGCGAGCAGCGGCTCAACGCCCAGCCCGTCGTCGACGCCGGCGGCGGCCTCGTCGTCGACAACGTCGACTGCACCCCGGTGTGGGTGCGGGAGGTGCTGGTGCCCCTCCTGCGCGACCCGGCGGCGCTGGGGGCGATGGCCGCCGCGGCGGCCCGGTTCGGCATCCGCGACGGCGACGAGCGCCTCGTGGACCTGGTGCACGCGGCGGCGGCGCGGCCGGCGTCCGGTGGAGGGATGACGCGGTGAAGCCTGATCCGACGCTCGAGGTCCCGGCGGCCGACCGGCTCGGCCACGTCCACTTCATCGGGATCGGCGGCGCCGGCATGTCGGGCATCGCGCGCATCCTGCTGGCGCGCGGGCTCGTGGTCAGCGGTTCCGACGCCAAGGACTCGCGCGGGCTGGCCGCGCTGCGGGCGCTCGGCGCCGACGTCCGGGTCGGGCACGCCGCCGCCCACCTGGACGGCGCGTCGACCGTCGTCGTCTCGTCCGCGGTGCGGGAGACCAACCCCGAGCTGGCGCGCGCGCGTGCCGACGGGCTGCGCGTGCTGCACCGCTCGCAGGCGCTGGCAGCGGTCATGGCCGGTCGCCGGGGCGTCGCGGTGGCGGGCACCCACGGCAAGACCACGACGACGTCCATGCTCACCGTGGCGCTGCAGCACTGCGGCGCCGACCCGTCGTTCGCGATCGGCGGCGAGCTGACCGAGGGCGGCGCCAACGCGCACGACGGTTCGGGCGACGTCTTCGTCGCCGAGGCCGACGAGTCCGACGGCTCCTTCCTCGTCTACCGGCCGGTGGTCTCGATCATCACCAACGTCGAGGCCGACCACCTCGACCACTACGGCACGGGCGAGGCCGTCGAGGCCGCGTTCGACGCCTTCGCCGACCGCGTCCTGCCCGGCGGCCTGCTGGTGGCCTGCGCGGACGACCCCGGCTCGCGCCGGGTCGCCGGGCGGGCGGCGGCCCGGCGTCCCGACCTCATGGTGCTGACCTACGGCGAGAGCCCGGACGCCGACGTGCGGGTCACCGACCTGGACGCCTCCTCCGGGCGGGTCTCGTTCCGGCTCGCCCGGCGCGGGGCGGCCGCGGACGGCTCCGACGGGCACAGCGGCGCCGACGGACAGAGCGCCGCCGACGGGCCGGCCCTGCTGACCCTGCGCGTCCCCGGCCGGCACAACGCGCTCAACGCCGCCGCCGCCTGGACCGCGGCGACCGGCCTGGGGCTGCCCGCCGACCGGGTCGAGGCCGGCCTGACGGCGTTCGGGGGCACCCGGCGCCGGTTCGAGGCCAAGGGCGAGGCGGGCGGTGTCCGGGTCTTCGACGACTACGCCCACCACCCCACCGAGGTGGTCGCCGCGCTGCGCTCCGCCCGGGCGGTGGCCGCGCCGGGCCGGGTCGTCGTCGCGTTCCAGCCGCACCTCTACAGCCGCACCCGCATCTTTGCCGCCGACTTCGCGACGGCGCTCGGGCTCGCCGACGAGGTCGTCGTCCTCGACGTCTACGCGGCCCGGGAGGACCCGGAGCCAGGCGTCACCGGCGCGCTCATCGCCGACCGGGTGCCGCTGCCGGCCGGGCAGGTCGTGTTCGTGCCGTCGTGGTCCCGGGTGGCCGCGGAGCTGGCGCGCCGTGCCCGGCCCGGCGACATCGTGCTGACGATCGGCGCGGGCGACGTGACCATGCTCGGGCCGGAGGTCCTCGAGGCGCTCGGGGCCAGCCGGGAGCCGGTGTGACCGGCCGCGCCCCGTCGTCCCCGCGCCCGGGGGCGGGTCGTGGGCGCCCCGCCGCACCGCGGGCCGGGGGCCGGGCCGCCGGTCGCGCGCCGGGAGCGGCCCGGCCGGCCGCGGCCCGGACGTCGACGCCCCGGCCGGTCGCGGCCCGGCAGGTGGCCGTCGCGACGCCCGGAGCCGGCCTGCGCACTCCGCTGCGGGGCGTCGGCACGGTCTCCTCGACGTCCGCGGACCGGTTCGCCGCCCGGGTGCGTCGCCGCCGGCAGCGCCGGGCCGCGATCGCCGGCGGCGCCGTGGTCCTCGGCCTGGTGGTGGGCTGGCTGATGTTCGGCTCGACCGCGCTCGCCGTGCAGCACATCGAGGTCGAGGGCCTGCACCGGGTCCCGGCGGAGGCGGTGCAGGCCGCGGTCCGGTTCGAGGTCGGGCAGCCGATGGCCCTCATCGCGCCGCAGGCCGCGGCGGAGCGGGTGGTCGCGCTGCCGCTGGTCCGCTCCGCGCGCGTGGTGCGGTCGTGGCCCTCGACGCTGCGCGTCGTCGTGGTGGAGCGCGAGCCGCTCGCCGCGGTGCCCGCCGCCGGCGGCCGGCTCGCGCTGGTGGACGGCGACGGCGTCGTCGTCGACACCGTCGCCGCGGCGCAGGCGCCCGCCGGCCTGCCGCGCCTCGACGTGGACGTCGCCCGCTCCGGCGCCGCGACCCTGCGCGCAGCGCGCCAGGTGTCGGACGACCTGCCCGCGGCGCTGCGCCCGACCGTCCGCCGGATCACCGCCGCCACGCCCGACGCGGTGACCCTGCTCCTGGCCGACGGGACGACGGTCACCTGGGGCTCCGCGGACGACGGCCCGCGCAAGGCGGAGGCGCTCCTCGCCCTGCACCCGCGCCCGCTGCCGCACCCGGCCGCCGTCGACGTCAGCTCGCCGGACACGCCGGCCATCACCAATCGGTGACCGCGGGTGAGCGTGCGGGCGGGATCCGTCGGTGCGCCGGTTCGCGACACGCCACGGCCGGTCGTTGAATCGGCACCGGGGCGCCCGTACGGTCCCAAGCAATCAGAGGTTGACATAACTATAACCCTCTAGTTGAGGGTGAGGGTCCGGCCAGGGCCCACAGGCACCACCCGGCCCGGAACCGCTAGCGAGAGGCACCCGCCGTGGCAGCACCGCAGAACTACCTTGCCGTCATCAAGGTCGTCGGTATCGGCGGCGGTGGGGTCAACGCGATCAACCGCATGATCGAGGTCGGGCTCAAGGGCGTCGAGTTCATCGCGATCAACACCGATGCGCAGGCGCTGCTCATGAGCGACGCCGACGTCAAGCTCGACGTCGGCCGCGAGCTGACCCGCGGCCTGGGCGCCGGCGCGGATCCGGAGGTCGGCCGCAAGGCCGCCGAGGACCACGCCGAGGAGATCGAAGAGGTGATCAAGGGCGCCGACATGGTGTTCGTCACCGCGGGGGAGGGCGGCGGCACCGGCACCGGCGGCGCGCCCGTCGTCGCCCGGATCGCCCGCAACCTCGGCGCGCTGACGATCGGTGTCGTCACCCGCCCGTTCACGTTCGAGGGGCGGCGCCGGGCGAGCCAGGCCGACACCGGCATCCAGAGCCTGCGCGAAGAGGTCGACACCCTCATCACCATCCCGAACGACCGGCTGCTGTCCATCAGCGACCGGCACGTCAGCGTGCTCGACGCGTTCCGGTCGGCCGACCAGGTGCTCCTCTCCGGCGTCCAGGGCATCACCGACCTGATCACCACCCCCGGCCTGATCAACCTCGACTTCGCCGACGTGAAGTCGGTCATGCAGGGCGCCGGCAGCGCGCTGATGGGCATCGGCTCGGCTCGCGGCGAGGACCGCGCGATCCAGGCCGCCGAGAGCGCGATCTCCTCGCCCCTGCTGGAGGCCAGCGTGGACGGCGCGCACGGCGTCCTGCTGTCGATCCAGGGCGGTTCCGACCTGGGCCTGTTCGAGATCAACGAGGCGGCCCGGCTCGTCCAGGAGGCCGCCCACCCCGAGGCCAACATCATCTTCGGCGCCGTCATCGACGACGCCCTCGGCGACGAGGTGCGCGTCACGGTCATCGCCGCCGGGTTCGACGGCGGCGCGCCGACCCACCGCCGGGACGACCGCGCGCTCGGCCAGATCTCCGGCCGCTCGATGACCCCGCCGGAGCCGGCGGCCGCGGCGGCCCAGCCGCCCGTCCCGTCCCGGGCCGGCATCGCCCCGAGCTACGCCCCCTCGACCCCGCCGCTGCGGGTGGGGCAGGTCGCCGCACCGTCGGCCACGACCACGGGCACCGGGTACCCGACCACGACCCCCGGGTACCCGCCGTCCGTGCCGACCTCCTCGCCGCTGCCCCCCGCGCACGGCACCGGGCGCCCACAGCCCCTGGACGCCGACCCGTACGGCTCCCGGCCGGGTGCCGGCGCCGGCCACTCGGCTGCCGGCGCGAACGGTTCCGCACCGGGCGTCGGGCAGAACACCGCGCCGTCGACGTCCGCCCCCGCGAACCAGGCCCCGGCAGAGCCGGCGACGCCGCCGCCCGCCCGGGTGATCGAGGTCCCCGCCTCGCGCCCGATCCCGCGGCCGGTCGTCATCGAGGAGGACCTCGACGTGCCGGACTTCCTCAAGTAGGCATGGACACAGCGGCCGCCGTGGCGCCCGGCCCCGCGCCGGGGCCCGGGTGCGACCTGGTCCGGGTCGACCTCGGCCCGGGGGTCGTGGCCGGGTTCACCCGGCGTCCGGGCGGGGTGTCGACGGGCGCCTGGTCGGGTCTCGACCTCGGCCTGCACGTCGACGACGACCCGGAGCACGTGGCCGCCAACCGGCGCCTGCTCGCCGGCGAGGTGGGGGCGCCCGTCGTCTTCGCCCGGCAGGTCCACGGGACGCGGGTGGCGACGGTGACGGCCGGCCACGCCGACCGCCACGACGTCCTCGGCACCGATCTCGGCGCCGACGAGGGCGGGCACGACGCGCTGGTGACGGCGGCCGCCGGTACCGCGCTGGGCGTGCTCGTCGCCGACTGCGTCCCGGTCCTGCTCGCCGATCCGGACGCCGGGGTGGTCGCGACCGCGCACGCCGGGCGTCCGGGACTGCTCGCCGGCGTGCTGGACGCCGTCCTCGACGCCATGGTGGCCGCGGGCGCGCGCGCGTCCCGGGTCCGGGTCGCGCTGGGCCCGAGCGTGGGCGGGTGCTGCTACGAGGTCCCCGCGGAGCTGCTCGAGGCGGGCGCCGCGATCCTTCCCGCCGTCCGCGCCCGCACCACCTGGGGGACGCCGGCGATGGACCTGCGCGCCGGCTGCACCGCCGTCCTCGCCCGGCGCGGGGTGGGCCGCGTCACCGCGGTGGGCGGCTGCACCCTCGAGGACGAGGGGCTCTACTCCTACCGCCGGGCCCGGGTCACCGGGCGCTTCGCCGGTGCGGTCATGATGGCCCCGTGAGCGAGCCCGTCCTTCCGGCCCCACCCGACGACCCCGACGACCCCGACGACCTCGCGCGGCCCGGCACGCCGGCCCGCCGCGCCGAGCTGCGCGCCGGCCTGGACGCCGTCCGGGCCCGCATCGTGGCCGGCTGCGCGGCGGCCGGGCGCGATCCGGCGGGCGTGACGCTCGTCGTGGTCACCAAGACCTACCCCGCCTCGGACGTCGTCCTGCTCCACGAGCTCGGCGTGCGGGACGTGGGGGAGAACCGGGACCAGGAGGCGGGCGCGAAGCACGACGCCTGCGCCGGGCTCGGCCTGCGCTGGCACTTCATCGGGCAGCTGCAGTCGAACAAGGCCCGGCACGTGGCCCGCTACGCGGACCTGGTCCACTCGGTCGACCGGCCGTCGCTGGTGGGCCCGCTGGGCCGCGGGGCCCGCCAGGCCGGCCGCACGCTCGGCTGCCTGGTGCAGGTCAGCCTGGACGGCGACCCGGCCCGCGGCGGCGTACCGGTGGCCGGCCTGGAGGCCCTGGCCGACGCCGTCGCCGCCGAGCCGGGCCTGGAGTTGCACGGACTGATGGCAGTGGCCCCGCTCGGCGTGGACCGTGGGGTAACCTTCGACGCGCTGCCACGGTTGCACGAAGCTCTGCTGACGAGCCATCCGGGCGCCGGCATCGTCTCCGCGGGGATGAGCGGCGATCTCGAGGTTGCGCTGCGACATGGTGCGACACACCTGCGTGTCGGGACTGCGGTACTCGGTGCCCGCCCACCCCTCGGGTAGCGTCCTTCGAAGGCTCAGAAAGAGGGCACGAAACCGACGCGAGGAGCACCGATGGGCGGCGCGCTGCTCAAGACCATGGTCTACCTCGGCCTGGCCGAGGACGACGAGCGCTACGACGCCTACGACGTGGACGACGACCTGGTCGAGGACGGGTTCGACACCAGGGCGGAGGACTTCCGGGGGGATCGGCTCCCGGAGCGCCACATCGAGCGTCACGACGTGGACCCGGAACCGGAGCACCGCGCTCCGGTGACACCGATCGGGAGGGGTCACGTGGCACGTGTCATGCCGGCGCCGGTGGCCACCACCGAACTGCACCGGATCACCACCATCCACCCGCGGACGTACAACGAGGCCAAGACGATCGGCGAGGCCTTCCGGTCCGGCACCCCGGTCATCATGAACCTCAGCGACCTGGACGACGCCGACGCCAAGCGCCTGGTCGACTTCGCCGCCGGGCTCATCTTCGGTCTCCACGGGGCGATCGAGCGCATCACGAGCAAGGTCTTCCTGCTGTCGCCGGCCAACGTCGAGGTCTCACCGGCCGAGAAGGTCGTCGTCCCCGAGCGCACGTTCTTCAACCAGAGCTGAGCGCGGGTCACCGGGCCGCGGAACCCGCGGGCCGGTGGCCGTCGTTGACCGGATGCGTGCTCCGGTCGGCGTCCAGCAGACTGAGGGCCGACCGCACTCATTTCCTCCGGATCGGATCGAGACTGCCGTGGGTTACGTCCTGCAACTGCTCGGCTTCGTCGTCTTCGTGTTCTTCATCGCGCTCATCCTGCGGATGGTTTTCGACTGGGTGCAGATGTTCTCCCGGGACTGGCGCCCGCGCGGAGTGGTGCTCGTCGCGGCGGAGGCGATCTACTCGACGACCGACCCGCCGTTGAAGGCGCTGCGCCGCGTCATCCCTCCGCTACGGATCGGTGGGATCCAGCTCGACCTGGCGTTCATCCTGCTGTTCCTCATCGTGGTCATCCTGCTGAACGTGTTGAGCCAGTGACGCACCGCACGGGGTTCGGGTCCCGGTCGACCTGCGCTACGATCCGTTCCGTGTTGGTCACCGTGTGTCTTGGGCGTGACCTCTCAGTTCTCGTTGCACCCAGAAGGACCGGCATCCGATACGGTGACACGGCGATGCCGATCCGCCCACAGAGTCTCTCCCGCGAGGTGACCACATGGCCCTGACGCCAGAGGACGTTGTCAACAAGCGTTTCCAGGCAACCAAGTTCCGCGAAGGCTACGACCAGGACGAGGTGGACGACTTCCTCGACGAGGTCGTCAACGAGCTCCGTCGCCTCACCGAGGACAACGAGGAGCTCCGCCAGAAGCTGGGCGCCTGCGAGCGCCGGGTCGGCGAGCTGTCCCGCGCGAGCGTCGCCCGGGAGAACGCCGAGCCGCCGGCACCACCGGCGCCGCCCGTCCAGGCTCCACCACCACCGGTCCCGGTCGCGGCCCAGATGCCGATGCCGGCGCCCATGGCGATGCCCATGCAGCAGCCCCCGATGACCGTCGCCCAGCCGGTCATGGCCCCCGAGCCGATGGGTGCGGCGCAGCTGCAGGCCGTCGGGCAGGGTCCGGAGGCCGCGGCCGGCATGCTCGCCCTCGCGCAGAAGCTGCACGACGAGTACGTGCGCAACGGCGAGCAGCAGCGTGACCGCATCGTCGGCGACGCCCGGGAGCACGCGGCCCGGCTCGTCCGCGAGGCGGAGGAGAAGCAGCGCCAGACCCTCGGCTCGCTGGAGCAGGAGCGGTCGCTGCTCGAGCGCAAGATCGACGAACTGCGCGCCTTTGAGCGCGAGTACCGCAGCCGGCTCAAGTCCTACCTGGAGGGCCAGCTCCGCGAGCTGGACGCCAAGGCCGCCGTCGTGCCGAACCGTGGCGCGGCGCCTGCCCCGGCGCAGATCGGTCCTCCCGGGCAGCCGGCGTACAACAGCGGCCCGTTGCCGACCCGGGGGGCCTACGCGGCCGACCAGGGCGGCGACTCCGGTCCGTCCTACCCGTTCGGCGAGCGCAACTGACCCCAGCGAGCCCTCGGCTCGCGGGTGACAGCGGCTCGGTACACCTCGTGCGGGAGCGAGGTCGTGCCGGGCCGCTGTCCCATGTCCGGGGGGCGTCGCAGGGGGTCGGATGCGGCTGACGATCCGGGTGCGGCCCGGGGCGAGCCGGCCGAAGGTGTCCGGGGAGCACGACGGCGCGCTCGTCGTCGCCGTGTCCGCGCGGGCGGTCGACGGCCGCGCCACCGAGGCCGCGCTGGCGGCCCTCGCGGCGGCGCTGGGGGTCCGGCGGCGCGACGTCCGGCTGGTGTCGGGCGCGACGAGCCGCACGAAGGTGGTCGAGATCGAGGCGTCCGGGGACGACGAACCCGCCCTCGCGGCCCGGGTCTCCGCCCTACGGGCGGTTCCCTGACGGCACAGAATGTGTGATCATGCCGGGATTACACGGCGTGGTGTATTGAGTACGGGCCGCAGGAACTGAGATCCTTCCGCCACCGTTCGACCGGGGTGCGGGGAAACCACCGAGAGGTCAGCGGTGGCGGCGTCCCGCGAGGGACAGGGTCATCAGACATGGCGACTTCGCCGCAGGCAAGGGACACTGTCGCGACCGACAGCGCGCGACGACGGGGGGAGCCACCCATGGCACACACGAAGGCGTCGTCCGCCGGGACGGCAGGAGCAGGGCCGGGCGGGGCGCCGGTCGCCACCGGGGTCGTGGCGGCGTCCATCGCCGTCCGGGCCAACGAGGACCCGTGGACCACCGAGGAGCTCGGCGCCGTCCGGGCCGAGCTCGAGGGCGAGCTGGAGCGCATCCAGCGCGACCTGCAGGGCCTGGAGTCCTCGATCGCCGAGGTCCTGCGGGACAGCGGGGACGGCGCGGGCGACGACACCGCGGACACCGGTTCGAAGGCGTTCGAGCGCGACCAGGAGATGACGCTCCTGGCCAACACCCGGGAGAGCCTCTTCCAGACCGAGAGGGCGCTGGCGCGGCTGGCGGACGGCTCGTACGGCACGTGCGAGTCCTGCGGGGAGGGTGTCGGCAAGCTGCGGCTGCAGGCCTTCCCCCGGGCCACGCTCTGCGTGAGCTGCAAGCAGCGCCAGGAACGTCGCTGAGGGCGGCGCCGGCCCTCGCGGGCCGGCGCCGGTCCGGGGCGTTGATTGCATGATCACGGCTCCGCCGGTGCATGCTGTTCCCACCATGGAAGAGTCCCCGGCCGTCAGCGACGGCGCTCCTCGCACGCCCCGGCGCGGCCTCGCGCTGCTGCTCGCGCTCGTCGCCGTCGTCGTGATCGGGCTGGACCAGCTGACCAAGTACCTGGTCGTGCGAAACCTGACGCCGTACGTGCCGGTACCCGTGGTGGACGGGATCCTCCGGCTGAACCTGATCCGCAACCCCGGGGCGGCGTTCTCGCTGGCCACCGGGACGACCTGGATCTTCACCGTCATCGCCACGGTGGTGAGCGTCGTCATCGTGCGCGTCGCCCGGCGGCTGGGCAGCGTGTGGTGGGCCGTCTGCCTCGGCCTCCTGCTCGGCGGGGCGCTGGGAAACCTGACCGACCGGCTGTTCCGCGCCCCCGGGTTCGGGCGCGGCCACGTGGTGGACTTCATCGAGTACACGAAGTTCCCCTTCATGGACTTCCCGGTGTTCAACGTCGCCGACTGCAGCGTGGTCGTGGCGGCGGCCACCATCGGGCTGCTGGGCCTGCGCGGGATCGGCGTGGACGGCCGGCGACTGGTCGACCCGCGCCCGACCGACCAGCGGCCGGCCGACGCCGGCCAGGACCGCTGACGGGCCCGCGGATGTCGACGAACCGGGCCCTGCCCGTGCCCGACGGCCTCGGCGGTGAGCGGGTGGACGCCGCCCTGTCCCGCCTTCTGGGCCTCTCCCGGACCGTCGTCGCCGACCTCGCCGACGCCGGCGGCGTGCGGGTGGACGGCCGCTCGGTCGCCAAGGGGGACCGGCTGCGTGCCGGGTCCTGGCTCGAGGTCGAGTTGCCGGACCCGCCGTCCGAGGTCGTGCCCGTACCTGCCGAGCTGGTCGAGGGCCTGCGCGTCGTCCACGACGACGACGACCTCGTCGTGGTGGACAAGCCCGTCGGGGTCGCGGCGCACCCGAGTCCGGGCTGGACCGGCCCGACGGTGGTGGGTGGCCTGGCGGCCGCCGGCTACGGCGTGGCGACGTCCGGGGCGGCCGAGCGGCAGGGCGTCGTCCACCGCCTGGACGTCGGGACCAGCGGGCTCATGGTCGTGGCCAAGAGCGAGTACGCCTACAGCCGGCTCAAGCAGGCCTTCCGGGAGCGGACCGTCGAGAAGGTGTACCACGCGCTCGTCCAGGGCCACCCGGACCCGCTCACGGGCACCATCGACGCCCCCATCGGCCGGCACCCCACCGCGGACTACAAGTGGGCGGTCGTGGCGAACGGCAAGCCCAGCGTGACGCACTACGAGGTGCTCGAGGCGTTCCGCGGTGCCTCGCTGACGGAGGTCCACCTGGAGACCGGCCGCACCCACCAGATCCGGGTCCACTTCTCCGCCGTCCACCACCCCTGCGTGGGCGACGTCACGTACGGGGCCGACCCGACGCTGACGGCCCGGCTCGGCCTCACCCGGCAGTGGCTGCACGCCGTCCGGCTCGGCTTCACCCATCCCGGCAGCGACGAGTGGGTCGAGTTCACCAGCCCGTATCCCGCCGACCTGCAGCACGCGCTGGACCTCGTCGCCTCGGCCTGACGCCTGCCAGGCGGCCGGCTGGCTGGCCTGGCGCCGGGCCTGGCGGCCGGCCGTCTGCTGCTTGCCGGCCGAGCGCCGCGGTGTCTCGACGTCGAGGGGCCGGGCTGCGACGGTACGTCGGGGGTGTCGGCCGTCACGCCGTTGAGTGGCCGGATCGTCACTCGGCGCTGCAGGCCTACCGCTGGTCGACACCCGGTGCCAGGGTCTCGCCCGTCTCGACCTTTCGGCTCAGTCTGAGCCCATTCGAGCGAGAGGCGGGGTGATCCCCATGGCAACGCCGACGAAGCCGGGCCAACGGGTCATGCTGGCGGTCAACGACGGGCGGACGGAGCGGCCCCAGATCGGCAGGGTGGCGCGGCGCCTGACGGACTGGTTCTCCGAGCACCGGTGGAACGTCCGGCTGGACAGCGGCGAGGTCGTCGAGGTGGGGGAGAGCGAGCTCTTCCTCGTGGCGGACTGAAGCCCCGCCCGGACGGCGACGGCCGGGCGTCGCCCGGCAGCCGCCGTCCGCAGCGCTACCGGTGGCGCCGGGTCGACGCCCAGATCGCCACCGCGATCCCGGCGACCACCAGGCCGGCGAGCACCGCGAAGAAGATCTTGACCCACGAGTAGGGGCGCTCGCCGACGACCTGGCCGGTGTGCGCGTTGACCAGCACCTGGAACGACTTGCCGCCGTACAGGTACGCCGCGATCCACACCGGCATGAGCAGCAGCTTGAACATGACGTCGGCGTAGGCCGTCCGGACGTCGGTCACCACCTGCTCGTCACCGCCGATGTCGTCACGGCAGTCGTTCTCGATGACGGACGCCATCTCGCGCTTGGCGGTCTCCAGCCCGGCGTCCGGCTCGATGTCGTAGCGCAGCGTGCGGAAGCCCGACAGGTAGTCCGGCTGGTAGGGCCGCGCCTGCTCACCGGCCCAGGGCCCCATGGCCGCGAGCCGGGCCTGGGGCAGGTGCCCCGACCCGGGCACGAGCACGTCGTCGAAGAAGCGGGCCACGTGCCCGGACGCCGGGTACCACGCCGTCCGCTGGACCTGGCGGGTCTGGGTGCGGCCCTCGTCGTCGGTGTAGCTCTCCTCGACCCAGTAGTGCTCGCCGCGCCGGCCGCTGTAGTCGGACGCGGTCTGCGCGTCGAAGGTCCAGAAGGGCAGGTAGGTGCCCTTCATGCTCTCGCTGCCGCCGACCTTCTTCAGCCGGTTCGGCGCGAACCACCGTGAGCCGATCCAGCCGCGCACCGCCTCCTGTGCGGCACGCTGGTCGATCGCGAAGGGCACGACGCCCTCCGGGGCGATCTGCTCGTCGGCGTTGACCTCGACCACGACCGGCGCACCGCAGAACGAGCACGCCCCGGAGAGGTCGTCGGACTGCGTCTGCGCGCCGCACTGCCGGCACTGGACGACGTGCTCCCCGAGGCGCAGGCGCGGCTTGTCGGGGAGGGCTGCCCAGGCCGCGAAGTCGTGCTCGGTGATCTCGACGTCCGTGGCCGCGATCTGCTGGGCGAAGCCGCAGTACGGGCACTTCAGCGTCGTCGTGCCCGGGGCGTACTCGACCCGGGCGCCACAGTTCGCGCAGGGGTACTGCAGCGGCGTGCGCGGACCGTCCGCCGGTGCCCCCGGTGCCCCCGGTGCCCCCGGTGCCCCCGGTGCCCCCGGTGCCGCCGGCCCCGCGGGGGGCGGGGGCGGCACCGGCGGCATCCCCGGGAACGCCTGCGGCATCTGCGGTGGCGTCTGCGGTGGCATGGGTGGTGGCGCCGGTGGTCGGGACGACCCCGGCGCGGGCGGGTACTGCTCGCTCATCAGAGGTTCGGCAGCGGGGGCGGGACGGCTCCGAGGATCGTGCTCAGCTCGGGCACCTGGCCGGCCGGCGTCCAGGCGGCCATCCCGGCCTTCCAGACGAGGGTGGCCCCCGTCAGGGTGCCGGCGCGCGCGGCGCCCGCCAGCCCGGCGTCGTCCAGCGGGCCCTGCTGCTGGCCGTTGACGCCGATGAACCACGCCGACGCGGCGGGCAGCGGCGGCGGACCGCCGGGTGCGGCGGCCGGCGGGGCCGCCGGCTGGCCCGCGGCGCCGAGCTGGTTGGCCATCTGCTGCCCGATCGCCATGCCCATGCCCAGGCCGATGCCGGCACCGGCCCCGCCGCCGGGGTTCTTGGCGGCCGCCTCGATGGCGTTCGCGGCCTGCAGCTGGGTGTACTGCCCGAGGTTGCCACCGAGGATGCCGAGCTGGGTCCGCTTGTCGAGCGCGGCCTCCACCTCGGGCGGCATCGAGATGTTCTCGATGAAGAAGGCGGGGACGGTCAGGCCGACGTTCGCCAGGTCCTCGCTGAGGATGCCCGCGATCCGGTTGCCGATCGTGCCCTGGTTCGCGGCCATGTCCAGGACGGACACCCCGGACGTCGCCAGGGCCGGCCCGAGCCGGCTCACGATCATCTGGCGCAGGTACTCCTGGACCTCCTCGGTCCGGAACTGCGGGTCGGTCCCGACGAGCTCGCGCAGCAGCTTGGGGGCGTCGACCACGCGCGCGGCGTACGCGCCGAACGCCCGCAGCCGGACGACGCCGAACTCCGGGTCACGCACGATCACCGGGTTCTGGGTGCCCCACTTGAGGTCGGTGAACTGCCGCGTGTTGACGAAGTAGACCTCGGCCTTGAACGGGGAGTTGAACCCGTACTTCCAGCCCTTGAGCGTGGACAGGACCGGCATGTTCTGCGTCTGCAGGGTGTACATGCCGGGGCCGTAGGCGTCGGCGATCTGGCCCTCGTTGACGAACACCGCCGTCTGCGACTCCCGGACCGTGAGCTTGGCGCCCATCTTGATCTCGTTGTCGTGCCGCGGGAAGCGCCACACGATGGTGTCGCGGCTGTCGTCGGTCCACTCGATGATGTCGATGAACTCGCCGCGGATCTTGTCGACCAGACCCATTGCTCTCCTCCTCGTGTCCGGCCGGCAACCGCGCCGCCTGACCGCAGCGCGATCGTACTGTGGCCGTCCGACGCCCGGGGGCGCCCGCAGGTTCCCCCAGCGCGCCGTGATCATGGAGTTGAGCCGGCGGTGCCCGGCCGCGGCCCGAGCCGGGTCCCGACCTCGGGCCGCCCGGAGGGTGCGACACGCCGCGCCGGCTGGACACCGGCCGGACTCCCGCCGGACTGTCGGTGGGCCGACCTACACTGTCGCTGCGCGCGGCCGTCCGGTCGGGTGGCGGGTCTCGGCCGGGTCGACGTCGATCACGGTCGCCTCCCCGTCGTCGGCCGGGCTTCCCCCGGACCCCGCGCGACCGCCGTCCGCCGTGCAATCGAGGAGGCGCTCTGTGGCGTCCGGGTCGTCGAACGATGCGAACTTCGTGCACCTGCACAACCACACGGAGTACTCCATGCTCGACGGAGCCGCCAAGATCGACGACTTGTTCGTCGCGGCGGCCGAGATGGGGATGCCCGCCGTCGCGACCACCGACCATGGCTCCCTGTTCGGTGCCTACGAGTTCTGGAAGAAGGGCATCAAGCACGGCGTCAAGCCGATCATCGGGCTCGAGGCCTACCTGACCCCCGGGACGAGCCGGTTCGACAAGACCCGGGTGCGGTGGGGCGACGGCGGCCGGGACGACGTCTCCGGCAGTGGCTCCTACACGCACATGACCATGTGGGCCGCCACGACGCAGGGCATGCACAACCTCTTCCGGATGGGTTCGCTGGCCAGCCTGGAGGGCTACTACTTCAAGCCCCGGATGGACCGCGACCTGCTCAACACCTACGGGCAGGGCCTCATCGCCACGACGGGCTGCCCGTCGGGGGAGGTGCAGACGAAGCTGCGCCTGGGGCAGTACGAGGCCGCCCGCGAGGCGGCCGCGGAGTTCCGGGACGTCTTCGGCGCGGAGAACTTCTTCTGCGAGCTCATGGACCACGGCCTGGAGATCGAGCGTCAGGTCCACAAGGACCTCCTCCGCCTCGCCAAGGACCTGGGCCTGCCGCTGGTCGCCACCAACGACCTGCACTACACCCGGGCGGAGGACGCGCAGGCGCACGCCGTCCTGCTGTGCGTCCAGTCCGGTTCGACGCTGGCCGACCCGAAGCGCTTCAAGTTCGACGCCGACGACTTCTACCTCAAGTCCCCGCAGGAGATGCGCCACCTGTGGCGGGAGCTGCCCGAGGCCTGCGACAACACCCTCCTCATCGCGGAGCGTTGCGAGTCCAGCTTCACCGAGTCCGTCGGGAAGTTCATGCCGAACTTCCCGGTGCCGCCGGGGGAGAACGAGGAGTCGTGGTTCACCCAGGAGGTCGAGCGGGGGCTGCACCGGAGGTTCCCGGCAGGAATCCCCGACGTGGTGCGCAAGCAGGCGGTCTACGAGATCGAAGTGATCACGAGCAAGGGGTACGCCGGGTACTTCCTCGTCGTCGCCGACTTCATCAACTGGGCCAAGGCCAACGGCATCCGGGTCGGCCCCGGCCGTGGCTCCGGCGCAGGGTCGATGGCCGCGTACGCGATGGGCATCACCGACCTCGACCCGCTCCAGCACGGCCTGATCTTCGAGCGGTTCCTCAATCCCGAGCGCATGTCCATGCCCGACTTCGACGTCGACTTCGACGAGCGTCGCCGGGGTGAGGTGATCAGGTACGTCACGGAGAAGTACGGCGACGACCGGGTCGCCCAGATCGTGACCTACGGCACGATCAAGGCCAAGCAGGCCCTCAAGGACGCCTCCCGGGTGCTGGGCTATCCGTTCTCGATGGGGGAGCGGCTGACCAAGGCGATGCCGCCCGCCGTGATGGGCAAGGACATCCCGCTGTCGGGCATCTTCGACCCGAACCACCCCCGCTACGGCGAGGCGGGGGAGTTCCGCGAGCTGCACTCCCAGGACGCCGAGGTGCAGAAGGTCGTCGAGACCGCCCGCGGCCTGGAGGGCCTCAAGCGGCAGTGGGGGGTGCACGCGGCCGGCGTCATCATGTCCAGCGAGCCGCTCCTCGACGTCATCCCGATCATGCGGCGGGAGCAGGACGGCCAGGTCATCACGCAGTTCGACTACCCGTCCTGCGAAGAGCTCGGCCTGGTCAAGATGGACTTCCTGGGCCTGCGCAACCTCACCATCCTGGACGACGCGCTGCACAACCTGGAGCTCAACGGCAAGCCGCCGCTCGAGGTCGAGTCCCTGACGCTCGACGATCCGGTGACGTTCGCGCTGCTCGGCCGGGGCGACACCCTCGGTGTCTTCCAGTTCGACGGCGGCCCGATGCGCTCGCTGCTGAGGTTGATGCAGCCGGACCACTTCGAGGACATCTCCGCGGTCGGCGCCCTGTACCGGCCGGGCCCGATGGGTGCGGGATCGCACACCAACTACGCGCTGCGCAAGAACAAGCAGCAGGAGATCTCCTACCCGCACGACGAGCTCGCGACCGCGCTCGAACCCATCCTGGGCACCACGTACGGCCTGATCGTGTACCAGGAACAGGTCATGCAGATCGCCCAGGAGTTGGCCGGGTACACCCTGGGCAAGGCCGACCTGCTCCGCCGGGCCATGGGCAAGAAGAAGCGCTCCGTGCTCGACGCCGAGTACGTCGGCTTCGAGGGCGGGATGAAGGCCAACGGGTTCAGCGCGGCCTCCATCAAGGCGCTGTGGGACGTCCTGGTGCCCTTCTCGGACTACGCCTTCAACAAGGCGCACTCCGCGGCGTACGGGCTGGTCAGCTACTGGACCGCCTACCTGAAGGCCAACTACCCGGCGGAGTACATGGCCGCCGTGCTCACCAGCGTCCGCGACGACAAGGACAAGTCCGCGCTCTACCTCAACGAGTGCCGCCGGATGGGTATCAAGGTGCTCCCCCCGGACGTCAACTTCTCAGCGGCGAACTTCACGCCCGTCGGTGAGGACATCCGGTTCGGCCTGACGGCCATCCGCAACGTCGGAGCCAACGTCGTGGACGCCATCGTCGCGGCCCGGGAGGAGAAGGGGCGGTACTCCTCCTTCGAGGACTTCCTGCGGAAGGTGCCGGCGGTCGTGTGCAACAAGCGGACCATCGAGTCGCTGATCAAGGCGGGCGCCTTCGACTCGCTCGGGCACGCCCGTCGCGGCCTCGTCGCCGTCCACGAGGCCGCCGTCGACGCCGTCGTCAGCGACAAGCGGCAGGAGGCCATCGGCCAGGACTCCCTGTTCGGCGGCCTCGACGACACGACCGGCCCGTCGCTGTCCGTGGTGCCGCCGGTGCCGCCGGGCGAGTGGGACAAGCAGACCCTCCTCGCCTCCGAGCGGGACATGCTGGGCCTCTACGTCTCCGACCACCCGCTGTTCGGGGTCGAGCACATCTTGTCCCGGGCCTCGGACTGCTCCATCGCCACCCTGACGGGCGACGACGGACGTCCGGACGGCGCGAACGTCACCATCGCAGGACTCATCACCGGGCTGCAGCGCAAGATGACCAAGCAGGGCAAGCAGTGGGCCATCGCCACCGTCGAGGACCTCGGCGGTGCGATCGAGGTGCTCTTCTTCCCGCAGACCTACGAGACGGTCTCGCACGTCCTCGCCGAGGACCTGGTGGTCGTCGTCAAGGGGCGGGTCAACCGGCGGGACGACGTCCCGACGATCTACGCGATGGAGATGTCCCTCCCCGATCTCGACGAGGGGGACCGCGGGCCCGTCGTCGTCTCGATGGCGGTCGCGCGCTGCACCCCGCCGGTCGTCGAGCGCCTCAAGGACGTGCTGTCGACCCACCCGGGGCCCACCGAGGTGCACCTGCGTCTCACCCAGGCGGGTCGGCTGACCGTGATGCGGCTGGACGACGGGTTCCGGGTGACGCCGTCACCGGCGCTCTTCGGTGACCTGAAGGCCCTGCTCGGGCCGAGTTGCCTGGTCTGAGGAGCCCGCCGGGCGGATGAACCGACGATGAAAAGCACCACCTGGGCGCGGCATCACGAATAGCATGACGCGGCCCAGTTTGACACCCAGGGGGGACCCGATGTCCGAGCACGACCCGAACGCCTACCCGCCCGGGTGGCCCGCGGCCTACCCGCCGCCGCCGGAGCAGCAGCCCCCGGCGGCCGCGTACCCGCAGCAGGGTCAGCCCGCGTACCCGGCCGATCAGGCGCAGGCCTACCCGGGTCAGCCCCAGGCCTACCCCGGGCAGCCCCAGGGGTACCCGGGGCAGGCACAGCCGCAGCAGGGTCAGTACCAGGCCCAGCCCTACCCCGGGTCCTCGTACCCGGCGCAGCAGTACCCGGCGCAGCAGCCGCAGCATTACCCGGCGCAGCAGCCGCAGCATTACCCGGCGCAGCAGCAGCCGTACCAGCAGCAGCCCTACCAGGCCCAGCCGCAGGCGTACCCGGCGGCCCAGCCGCAGTCGTACCCCGGCCAGCAGCCGTACCAGGTCCAGCCCCAGCAGGCGTACCAGGCGCCGGGGTACCCGCAGGCCCAGCCGGCCGCGCCGGCCCAGGCGTCATCCGACCCGTACGGGTACGCGGGCGCGCCGGCGCCGGGCTACCCGACCCCGTCGTACCCGGGTGCCGCCGGCCCGGCCGACCCGTGGTCGGGCCCGGGCGTCGAGGTGCTCCAGGGCGGGGGCCAGATCGTCCCGCCGCCGCGCCGTCGCCGGGTGGCGCTGACGGCGGGGGCCGTCACGGTCGGGGTCGTCGGCGTGGCCGCGGCCAGCGCCTACGGCTACTCCCTCATCGGTGGCGGCGGTGACCAGCCGGAGCAGCACCTGCCCGGCACCGCCGCCGCGGTCCTGCGGATCGACCTCGACCCGAGCCTGTCGCAGAAGGTCGACGCACTCCGGTTCATCACCAAGTTCCCCGCGGCCCCGCACGACCTCGACTGGGACAAGGCCGACCGCGATCCCCGCAAGTGGCTCTACGAGCAGCTCACCAAGGACACCAAGGACGCGCCGCCGTGGTCCGAGGTCCAGGGGTGGCTGGGCAAGCGGGCCGCCGTCGCGGTCATGCCGGCGTCGTCCGGCTCGCCGGAGGCCATCCCGGTGCTGTCGCTCCAGGTGACGGACGAGGCGAAGGCCACCCAGACCCTCAACCGGACGAAGGGCGGCAGCGGCGTCGTCGCCAAGGACGGCTGGGTGCTCGTCTCGGACTCGCCGGAGCACGTGCGGCTCGCCCAGGCAGCCACCGACTCCTCGCCGCTGTCGGCGTCCCCGGCGTTCTCCGAGGACGTCAACGCCCTCGGTGACCAGGGCATCGCCTCCGTCTGGTTCGACTACGGCGCCCTGAGCAGGATCGCGGGCAGCGCAGGCTCGGGCGGCGGCCTCCTCGGCCTGAACGGGATCGGGCGGACGCTCGCCACGCAGGGATCGGCCGCCGGGCAGCTGAAGGGTCACGGCGCGGTGGCGCTGCGGTTCTCCGGGGCCCACCTGGAGCTCGCCGGGAAGCTGCGGGGGATGGATCTGCCCCCGGGCACCAACGCGCTGCCCGCCGCGAAGATCAACCTTCCCGCCGACTCGCTCGCCGTCTTCCAGATGGCCGGTCTGGGCGACGCCGTCGTCAAGGCGTGGCCGCAGCTGCTGAAGCAGGTGGCGACGCTGGGCAAGGTCTCGCCGGACGAGCTGACGAAGCAGGTCCAGGACCAGACCGGGCTGAAGGTCCCGAACGACCTGCGGCCCCTCCTCGGCGACCAGCTGGGCGTGGCGATGCGGGCACGCAAGGGCGGGACGCCGGAGTTCGGCGTCCGGGTCGACAGCTCCTCGCCGGACGTCAAGCGGGTGTCCGGGGCGCTCAAGAAGCTCCTCGCGGACGGCGGCCCCGCGGTGACGGTCCGCCCGTTCGGCGGCGGCTACACGCTCGCCTCCACAGCGGCCGAGGCCGACGCGCTGGCCAAGGGGGGCAACCTCGCCGACTCGCAGGGCTTCAAGGACGCCGTCCCCGACGCCGACGGCGCCTCGGTGATCCTCTACGTCGACCTGGCGAAGACGATCGACGCCCTGGGCGGCGACAGCATCTCCGCCGAGGACCGCAAGACCCTCGACGTGTTCGAGTCGGTCGGGTTCTCCGCCCGGAGCGACGGCGACGGGGCCGAGAGCTTCTCCCTGCGGCTGACCACGCGATGACCCCGGCGAGGCGCGGGTCGGGCCCGCGCCTACGCTGGGCGTCATGAGCGCCGTGAGTCTGCAGCCGGTGGCAGCGCCCGACCCCGGGGCCGGGGGACGGTCGGTGGTGCGGTCCGTCCTGGTCCGCGCCGCCGCCCTCGCGGTGGTCGGGGTCGCGGTGGGGC
>Ga0302322_100000693_pt1 | contig 26187 bp, 22 predicted proteins | sample Fen_T0_2_FD_203757 | JGI IMG/M metagenome (GOLD analysis project Ga0302322, IMG submission 203757) | Peat permafrost microbial communities from Stordalen Mire near Abisko, Sweden - Fen_T0_2 | ecosystem: Environmental > Terrestrial > Soil > Wetlands > Permafrost | place: Sweden: Abisko...
TGTGGTGTTGAGGGGATGGTATAAACCGTGACCAAGGCGCGCATCCGGAGCGGCACTCCTTGCACAATGCCTTGACGATCATAGATAGTTTCCACCCAGTCTACTTGCCATGTATCTGGGGTTTGCGGGATGACTGTATGGATTTCAATGCTCGCAGTTTCTTTTTTAGCCCGGTTGAATGGGCTGGCATCCTCAGAACCATTGAACCATTGGTTTGATTTTGCAGTTGCGGGATCATTGGCCGAAAGCATGGCGTAAACCCGAAATATTGCTTTTCTTTGCAAGGCTATATCGGGGGTCACCAGTCGCGTATCATTGATGAAAGATGCCACCGCCGAATGGACAACTCGTTGGTCGGGTATGGCAACCAATTGGGCTGGCGCGATGGCTAAAGACTGGCCCAGCTTGTCAACTTCGATAATGTAGGGGATGAATTTTGATTGGCTGCCGATATGTATCATACCGCCGACACTGGCCAATGCTATCATCAGGCATAGGATGCCCATCACTTGCCAGGTTTGCCGTGAGCTCATGACACCACCAACATGATCGTTCCATGAACGGCGGGCAGACAAGTAGGGGTTTTCGAGGGTTGTTGGCGTTGCCGCCAAATCCATGCGATCATCAGATTCCGTTGGTTTGGATTGTTTCTTATTGAAAAATCGCTTGCTTATCATTTCGCTACTCATGCTGCCGCCTTATAATCATTCAATGTCAATCCGCGCCCAGCTAGCCATTCATGTACCCATTGGTCACCGTATTTGGTTTCTAGGGTCTTAATGTCGGCCACCGATTCTTTGTCGGTGGCACCAACAAAGGCCAGGGCCATCGGCCCAAGGGCAAGGTCATAAAGCCGCCTGCCGTTTTCCGATACATAGTAATATTGGCGTTTAGGGATGGCCGTTGCCACGATTTCAATCTGCCGTGCATTTAGCCCCATACGGTAATACAGCGCCGCGGTGCCTTCGTCCCGTGCGTAAATGTTTGGCAGGAATATCTTAGTGGCGGTCGATTCGACAATGACATCCAAGATGCCAGAATTGGCGGCATCAGACAGGTTTTGTGTGGCCATCAGTACCAGGCAGTTGGCCTTACGTAGTGTTTTTAGCCATTCCCGAATCTTGTCGCGGAAGGATGGATGGCCGAGCATCAACCAAGCCTCGTCGAGGATGATGACGGCGGGTTGCCCTTTCAGACTGCGTTCAATACGACGGAATAAGTAAAGCAGCGTTGGCAAAGCGTACTTCTCGCCCAAGTTCATCAGTTCGTCGATCTCAAATACCGTAAAATCTGAGAGCGCCAAACCATCTTCTTCGGCATCGAGCAAATGCCCCATGGTGCCGTCAACGGTATATTGCTTAATGGCTTCGCGTATCGCCGAATCCTGGATCGTCACCGAAAACTCCGACATGGTTTTTGCGCCACTGGCGTACATGCTCATGATGGCGTTACCAATCTCATTGCGTTGAGCAGGCGAAGTAATGACGTTGTTCAAGGCCAACACCGTATCAAGCCAGTCCATCGCCCACGCACGGTCACCTTTGGTTTCCAGGTATTGCAAGGGGCAGAAGGTCAACTGGTCACCGTCAGCGGCCACGGTAAAATGTTTGCCGCCCATGGCCTTGGTTAAGGGATACATTGCCATGCCTTTGTCAAACACATAGACAGACATGCCTTGATATCGGCGTAATTGTGCGGCTATCATCGCCAGATGAGTGGATTTTCCGGCACCAGTCGGGCCAAACATGAAGGTATGACCAACATCGCGGACATGGAGGTTCAAGCGAAACGGCGTTGCCCCGTGGGTGACACAGTGCATCAGGGGCGGTGACAGTGGCGGATAGAACGGGCAAGGCGCTTGGTTAAGGCCGGTCCAGATGGTGCTGGTTGGGAGCAGATCGGCCAGGTTCATGGTGTGCAGCAAGGGTCGCCTGACATTTTCGACCCCGTGGCCGGGCAGGCTCCCGAAAAACGCATCCATCGTATTGATGGTTTCAACCCGTGCCGTATAGCCAAGGCGGTGAATCGCTTTTTCAATCCGGCGAGCGGTGGTTTCCAGTTGTTCACGATTTTCGTCCATAATAACCACGACACTGGTGTAATAACCCTGGGTGACCAAGCCACTGTTGACCTCGGCAATGGCGGCTTCGGCATCCGCCACCATTGACACGGCATCTTGATCGACTGCGCTTGAGTGGGTGTTGAACACCTGGTCGAAAATGCCGCGTATCTTTTGCCGCCATTTCTTGCGGTATTTGTCCAGATGAGCCACGGCTTCATGACTGTCCATGAAAATAAACCGTGAAGACCATCGGTATTCACAGGGCTGCTCGCCCAGCGCGGTCAAAATGCCCGGTGTTGACTCTAACGGAAAGCCTTCGATAGCGACAACCTGGACAAACTTACGCCCCACTTTGGGGACGACCCCGCCCCACATTTCCTGGCCACCAATCAAGGCGTCCAGGTAAATCGGGTTGGCAGGGAGGTTGACGGGATGGTTAATGCCGGTAACACAGAATTGCAGCCAGCGCAGAAAGTCATCTTGGGTCGTGGTCGAGCCGTCCTCGTTGACCACGGCCTTGCCATTCAGCCGTACCATCTTGACGGCAGAGGACAAGGTGTTCTCGATATTGGCGCATTCGCGCTTGAAACCGTCAATGAGGCCCTTTGTCCGGGCTTGTTTGGTTTGACCCTTAATTTCATCGTCAAACATCAGTTCTACGAATTTACTCTGCGCCAACAGCGGGGGGAAGTAGGTCAATGCAAGCACAAAGTAACCTTCGTACATAATGCCAAGGCCTTCAAAGTAGCGGCGGCGTTCTTCATCGATGGCAGCTGACACGGGATCGGGAAAGTGTGAAAACCCTTGTTCAGTATAATTTGGCGCAGGCCGCCTTACTGCATCAACGTGTAGCATCCAGCCATTGCCCAAGCCTGATAAGGCTTGGTTGATGCGGAACGACACCATGTTGCGTTGTTCGTCGGTGCTGCTAGAATTGTCGTCGCCCTTGTAGAGCCAGGCCGCAATAAACGAGCCATTCTTGCCAACAATCACGCCATCATCGACCATTGCTGCATAATTTAACAAGTCGGCCAACCCGGCATCTTTGGAACGGTGTTTTTTTAGGTGCCGTTCCGCGCCGACATCACGGATGCGCGAGTACAAGATGAACAACAGCAAGAGTCCTAATGCCGAATTGGTGACCGCAATGGCTTCATTCATTGGTAGGGTTCTCCTGGATTTTGTCGGAAAGGCGTACTGCGGGCTGGGTAATACATCTTGTATTTCCGATGCCGCAAGTACACAAAGCGTAATTTTGGGTCTGACTTTGCCATTAACCGGCACACGAACAAGGCGGCCAACCATAACAACAGCCCAAACACGGATGCCCTGAGTTCTTGGGCGCTAAAGACCAACGCAAAGGCCATCAGCCCTGAAAACATAACTAATTCCCTGTCCCCACCCATGAACAGGTTGTCCCGGTTTCCGGCACGCCTGATAGGGATGGCACGAAGGGCCATACTTAACCAATCCATTCGGTGGCTAAAATTACGGAATTCGCCATTTGGCTAGCTTCGCCCTTAAGGGCGGCGATAACCGCACCACGGCCAAAAAGCCCGCTCATGATATTTTGGGCACCGACCAATAAGGCCATGACCAGGACGAGAAATATCATGGTTCGAAAAAAGGCGTTCAATTCCCCGCCGAAGATGAGCACACCGCCTGCCACCACAATACCGACCACCGACAGCGTAAACGCCACAGGCCCAGTGACAGAATTAGCGAGGCTGGTCAGCCAGGGTTCATAGGGAAGTGAACCGCCCGTCCCTGTGGACGCAATGGCATGGACTGGGAGCAATATAAACACTGCCAGTAGTAGCGCCTGCCCGAAAACGGAAAGCATTTGTTTATTAAGGACTTGATTTTGTGTCATTTGCATTTTAGGACGCTCGTGGGTTAGTTACAGGGTTTTGGTTAGGTATTGGCCATTTTGATGCCCTAGAACTTCTAGGATTTCTTCTATGCGGCGACCTTCTGGGGTGCGGGCAATATGGACGACAACATGCACCGCTTCGGCAATCAGCGGCTCAATGTCGGACGGGGCCGCCGAGTTCCTGGAAATCAGCGACTTCAAACGGGTCAGGCCTGCTGCGGCATTGTTGGCATGGAGGGTGGCAGCTCCACCTTCATGCCCGGTGTTCCAGGCATCCAGCAAGTCCAATGCTTCGGCACCGCGCACTTCGCCGACCAGTATGCGGTCTGGCCGCATCCTTAAGGTGGTCTTCAGCAATGCGGTCATCGGCACATCAATCGAGGTGTGGTATTGGACAAAATTCTCTGCGGCACATTGGATTTCCCCGGTGTCTTCAAGGATGAAGATCCTTTCTGTCGGGTCATGCAGCACCATTTCATTGATGATGGCATTGACCAAAGTGGTCTTGCCGGAACCGGTTCCGCCAGTCACCAGGATGTTTCGGTGCGCCACAATGGCCGACCTGATGGCATCAAATTGTGTAATGGTCATTATCCCTGTGTCGACGTATTGGGTCAGGGTGAAGATCGCGACGGCCCGTTTACGGATAGCAAACGTAGGGAAGGGAACAATGGGGGGAAGTTGGCCTGCAAATCGTGACCCGTCTATCGGGAACTCCCCTTCCAAAATGGGATTGCCCGTGGTCACGCCCTTGCCATGAAAACCGGCGACGGTCTTAATGATTGCTTCTGATTGCGCGACTCTGAGCAAACCAAAACATTCCATTTTTTTGCCGAGCCGTTCGACCCACAATTTGCCGTCGGCATTCAACATGATTTCGATGGTCTTGGGGTCGTGCAATGTCGAAAGCAGCAATGGCCCCATATCACGTTCGAGCTTTTTGATCGCCCGGTCTTTCACGCTGGCATAGTTTTCGTCTGGATGATCCATGAGCGTGTTAAATTAATTATTGGCGTTACTCGAGGATATAACGAATAATTTGCTTTGGCAACAAATGATTTCGATATACGCTAATTCGTAACGGTTAGCGACAATCCAAATGGCTTCGGAAAGTGTCGATGATAACGATTAGTATTTACGATGGAGCTGGGTTGCAGGGAAGAGGGCGACAGCGAAAGGCTTAATTTCCCAATTGAATTGGAGTGATGCAAGTCGATTCCGATGCTGCCTTTACCTGTTGCGTCACCAAATGGTTGGGACAGGTATTAAAACTCTGGTTAGGACTCGACTATTTGTGATGCTAACCTGATTTTAATCAGGATGATTTTACTTAGGTTAAATCGAAAGGCGAGAATTACCTAGCTATTTCTTTTTTTCTCATTTAATGCTTTTTTAAGTAACTCCCGGTTTGCCTGGTCCCACTGGCGTATCTGAAAGGCTTGGTACTCGGTCACGATGGCGGAAATTCGGGTGAAGCCATTCGGCAAACTATTCCGAGGTTTACCACCTGCCAATTCGTCCAACGTTTCCTTGTCCAGGTCGGTCAACTCCAACAGCAGGGGTAATGGTGTTTCCAGGGCATCCGCAATGCATTCCATCACTTTGAGTGATGGGTTGGCCTTGCCATTGGTAAGGTCACTCAAGAATGAGTCTGATATGTCTGCCCGGATAGCCAGTTCATGTTTTGAGATGCCCTGTTCATCCAGTATACGTAATATGTTGGTAAAGAGAATTTGGTTGTACACTGATGGGCAGTTCCGTTTGTTGGGGCTACAAAATTTTAGCGGCTAAAATCCAGGATTTGATTTGTGTTTAGCTAAATTATTGGTTGCTGGTAAGCCGTCATATTACCAGTCACTTTTCAAGTACTGGAATCTTACACGACAAGACTATGTTTCGTACAGTCATTGGGTATTCTGTAGCAATAATTTAAGGCTTCCTATGGCTTGGGTGCGGACTTTTCAATTAACAGACAACAAAAAGCAAAACTTGAAAATTACTTGGCAAGCCAATAAGATTTCAATCCGGCATATTATTCTGGTCGTTATTAACTTTGATTTGTGCAAAATATTGTAGGTGGCGTGTTTTTTCTTGGCTTGACTGTCGGTAAGGAAACGAAAGCGGTCCTTCATAATCAGGAGTCAATTCAAACATTGAAAGGGTATAACCGACCCTAAGCAGTAGTTGATAGGCAGCTTATAAATTACCGTAAAGCCGACCTTCAAAAAAAACTCATCCTTGGAATTTAATGATAATAAAATCGATATCGCTATACCTATAATAAACAGCATGGGTGTCTTTATAGGCTAATTAGCCAATTAGTCTGCGCGTCCTTGGCATTAACATCGGTTAGAAGCACGTGGAGCAGGCTTATTGTTTTTGACGATACTTGGCAACGCGCTCGAGCAATAGCGCCGCATGATAAGCTGCATCCGTCGTTTCTTCTAGGACACCCAAAATCTCAGTCCAGTTATTCTCCTCAATCAGCGAAAGCACGAGAACACGACGCTGTTTCTTCCGCCAATCATGATAGATTAGGTCTGCATTTTGTTCGCTTTCCTTAAGCGCCTTACAGCACGCCCTTATGCTTGCCAACTCATTGTCTGGATAATGCGCCATCTCTAACTTGAGGTTTTCAATCATTGATAGCAGGGTAGATAGGATATCGTGCGCTGCATTCTCTATCTGCCTTGGATGGCAGATATCAATTAGACGGGCAGTATTATTCATCCCGTCAACTATATCATCCAGGCGCTTGACTAACTGCTCAGTGATATGAATAAATTCGGAGTAAGTGAGCAATTCTAGGGCACAGTATGCTTCCGCTGTAAGCCTATCACCCTTTTCTTCTAGATATTTTACCTTTGTGATGTATTGGTCTGGCTCTTCAAGATTCAAGAAGAGATGGTTAAGGGCCTGACCGCACTCAATCGTGTTATCAAGATGCTCCTTGAATATAATTTCCAGGGGACGTGAATTTGGGCGATCAACATTACCGGCATTCATTTTGGCCTCATAAGTTTTAAAAAAGAAGTGTTCTGCGATATCAATTCATTTATTGTAAGGAGTCGGAATTAACTGGACAGCCCAGAAACACAGTTTTGGATATATTAATGTAACTATTCAATGCACTTTGCCATTACACGAATAAGTCTTGAAGCCACCCATTCAATACCAACACCCACAGATTTATCCCGTTGGTCGAAATAACTGCACAATCAGTACCATGCGTAGAATACGCTAAATAGTTACAAATTCAACCTATCCGGTTCATTGGCTTACAAAGCTGGACAACCCAGATTTTGGGCTTTTTCAAGATCAAGAGAAGTTTACTTAAAACAATTGCTTCAGGAAAGACTGCATATAAACGCTAGATATTTACGTACACTTATACCGTGAGTATAACGGGTTCGAAACATTATGAATTCTTTCTTTGTCTAAGGTGTCAATAATTAATCCAGCATGAATGAAAAGCCAGGAAACAATGGAAATGCAAACACCCCAGCATCACCAGGCCACAGTAAATCACTATGGTGCAGCCAAACATTACGTCGATGCCGGTAATTTTAGCGGATCCAACGAACACAAACCTGAATCATATTGCCCCAAGTTGCGTCATAAAGGCTCCTCACTTGTACTGCTCGGATGGATGTTATGACTGATACCACCACCATTTGGGCCTGGCTTTCGCCGACGCTGACTGTCACTGGCGCGGTTTTTCTTATTGCACTCGAACGTTCATTTCCATACGACCAAAATCAGCGCTTCCTGCGACCAGGCCTCGCTACCGATTTCCTGTGTTATGCCATGATGCAAAGCTGGATACTGGGGTTGGTTATCGCGCGAATTGCAACCGGCATTGATAACCTTACCGGCCTATCACACCTGCACTTGGTTTCCGGGTGGTCAATACCGGTGCAGGTGATGTTCTTTATCGTCAGCCACGACCTCTACATCTATTGCTTCCATCGGCTGCAGCACCGTTCACCCCTCCTGTGGCGGATTCACGAGACCCACCACGCGACCAACAACATCGACTGGCTCTCGGGTAGCCGTTCCCATCCATTAGAGATCCTAATCAACCAAACCATTGAGTTCGTTCCTATGGTATTGTTAGGCGCCGCCCCCGAAGTGGCGCTCATAAAGGTGACCATCGATATCCTTTGGGGTATGTACATCCATTCCAATGTCGACATTCACAGTGGTAGCCTGCAGTTATTCATCAACGGACCTGAAATGCACCGCTGGCATCACTCTATCGAAATCACCACAGGCGTCAATTTCGCCACCAAGCTTGCGATTTGGGACTGGCTGTTTGGCAGTGCTTACCTTCCGGCAGGGAAGCCTAGCGGTTATGGCCTCGCTACCCCATTCCCTCATGGTTATTTAGCACAAGTCGCCCACGCGTTTAGCTCGCGGCATAAATATTCCCGATAAGTATCTGGTGTCACCGTCACCCAAATTCGATAGTACCTGATAATGCGATATGGGCGATATCAGCGAAACATACTACATGAAATTAATTATTAGGGGATGATGAAGCATCAATATTGCCTCAAACCTAACGGGGCAAGATGGCAAACAGGCCAAAAATTTTGGCTGTTGCGGGCGTACGCTTTTATCAACGAAGTAATATTGACCGAGTATTTCGCCGCACGGTGTGGCTTGGCAGGGATGTCGAAGGCATTACCGGGGGAAACTACAAACATACGGTAGCATTTAGGCATTATTCCACTTAACTTGACGCATTAGTTTGAATTTAAGCTGGCAAGTTAATTCTGGGTGGTAATAACGGGAGGCAAGATGGATAGGGACATATCTTTCACGCTCTCGGAAGACAATCCACAAGGACTTTAAGGGTTGATTAGGATGCTATTTCGAAACGCACTAAGGCATTATTAACTAATTGGATTCCCAGGACAATATCAGCACTGACACAGCTCAGTTAAAACTGTTATGGCGGAATTTACCAAAGATCAAATTCTCAGCCTAATCGACCTAAAGAATGAAGCTGAAGACTGCCAGAAAAGGCTGGAGGCAGTCTTCAAGGAAATGCGCAAAATCGATTCCAAGAAGGCATCCCAACTTAATTGCATTATTGGCAAACTTAAAACATGGTACAAGACCCAAATAGCTATCCTTTCGAGTGTTATTTAACAAACGGCCATAAGGTTTTCAGGGATTTATCTGCCTATTACGACAAGCGTCGGCACAATCTCGCCTAATTGCAAATTTTGCACTAATCCATACTCTACTCTTCGCCACCGGATTCTCTAAGAACTTCGTTTGGGAATCTTCTTCGCCACTGTAAATAAGCCAAATCTCATCATTATTGATCTTTTTCATTACATGCTGATTTTAAAAATCGACCAATACCAATATTTAACGTGTCAACAATACAAAGATATCAAGCCACAAAGTTGAGTATCGTAAAGTAATGGCTGAAACTTCCCAATAATACTAAAATATGCCAAATCCCATGGAAATAACTGACTTTTCCATCGTGCAGGTAAAACACCACCCCTACGGTATAAAATATGCCCCCACACAACAGGCTGTAAAAACCTGCCATGGGCAAAACCTGCAACAAGGGCTTGATAGCAACCACCATCAACCAACCCATCGCCAGGTAAATAATCACTGGCAGCACCCGATTGCCCTGCTTCGGCATTAAGTCCAGAATGATTCCCAACAATGCCATGCCCCAGATAACACCAAATAATGGCCAACCCACACTGTCGCGAAGGGTAACTAGCGCAAAAGGGGTGTAAGTCCCTGCAATCAGGAGATAAATGGACACATGGTCGAGTTTTGAAAAGACGGCCTTGGCTTTTCCACTGGACGAATGATAAAGGGTCGCAAACACAAAGGTCAGGATAAGCGCACCCCCATAGATGCTGAAAGTGAAGACCTTCCACAAATCACCCGTAAAGAGGGCGATGTAAATTAGCCAAACAATACCACAAAAGGAGGCTATCGCACCGAATAAGGCGGTGGCGGTATTTAATCGTTCTGCTTTATCCTCAAACATCAAACCAAGTCTGTCTATTTTGATATTCTAATGCCATAAAAATTAGCCAATCAGCATCTAGAACCCTAAGCCAGCCCACCAAATCAATTTTGGCTTAAAACCAAACATAACAAATATATCAACGAAGTCAACCAGCAATGATTGTTTGTCGGTTAATAAATAGATTAAATATGGTATCCATGGCTTATTACCTTAGCTCTTCTAGCCCGTGTTCCGCTGCAGCTCACGGCATATCGCGCCGGGAGATAAGCCAAGCAACTCGGTCATTTATTGCTGGCTTTTTCCTGCTTTCTTTAATGTCTCAATCTGGTATCGTTGTGCTTGGCTTATGTCATGGCATTTCCCGACTAACCGCGAAAAGCAAGGGGCAATTCGCGCCCAAATCGAATCCCGGCGAAATTAATAGTTGAAGGCAACTTTATGCGAATTGCAATAACCTGTGATGTTTGGCACCCTCAAATAAACGGTGTTGTTACGACCCTAACCCACACAATTGCGGCCTTGAATAATTTGGGCCATGAGGTCAAATTGATCACGCCAGATTTGTTCAAGACTTATACATGGCCGGGCTATCCGGAAGATAAAATGGCCTTTCTATGCGGCCCCAAATTGAGGCCAATCTTAAAAAGTTTCAAGCCCGATGCGCTGCACTTAGTTACCGAAACTGCTATCGGTTTTGCCACCCGCCGTTATAGCCGGGAATTTGGCTATCACTATACGAGCTCTTACTTGCCCCGGTTTCCAGAATACCTCAAGCTTCGCTACGATTTCCCGGTGTCAATCAGCTCCGCCTATTTACAATGGTTTCATCGAAGAAGCGCCCGTGTCCTGGTTGCCACGGAGTCCCTGGCAAAGGAGCTGTCGATGAAGGGTTATCGCCATATAGCCCGTTGGTCGCGCGGGGTTGACATGGAACTTTTCAAACCGCGGGATAAAAACTTTATCACTGCGCCCAGACCCATATTTATGTTTGTTGGCCGCGTCGCCGTTGAAAAAAACATCGGGGCTTTTTTACAGCTTGACCTTCCGGGCACCAAATACATTGTCGGTGACGGCCCAAGTAAGGCTGACCTGCAAAAAAACTATCCCAATGCGGTGTTTACCGGCTACCAGCAAGGAGAAAAGCTCGCTAAATTACTGGCTGCCGCCGATGTGTTTGTGTTTCCCAGCCGTACCGATACTTTCGGGCTTGTCGCTTTAGAAGCGCTGGCTAGTGGCGTGCCAGTTGCTGCCTTTCCCGTACCTGGGCCATTAGACATCATAACCGATCCACAGGTCGGTATCTTGCACACAGACCTTCATACAGCCGCCATGACAGCCTTATCATTAAAGGCTAATGATTGCCGGGAATTTGCCAGTCAATTTACTTGGCAAAAATGCACTCAGCAATTAGTTAACAACCTAGTGCCTATGGTTTAAGACTGAATAAATGCCATTTTTGCAATCGTCCTCAGCTTTTAAAGTTATTAATCAAAAACAATTACAATGAAAGAGAAAATCATATCCCGTCAATTCCAAAAGATTTTAGGTTTTATATTCGGATTCAAGCTTCTCCGTCTGCGGAGAGCGTGAGGTGAGTTATAATTATCGCTGAATAGTCGAAAACAAGGTCAAAATGACGGAGGATTAATTTTATCCAAATAAACTAACGCAGAGGTTGAGCCAAGATTTAGTTCCCAACACAAATAAAAAATGTTAAGAGATCGACAACATTTCACCGACTTTATTGAATATACCAAATTTTAGTCGCAAAGCCCCATTTTATAGTCCTTGTTACCCTTAATAGGCTATTTTTGAACCGCGCCAAAATGCCATTATGCTTTATATAAACGGCTTATGATTTCTAATATACCAAAGTACTCTGCAGTTCCCGTTAGAGCATAATTAAGGTTCTTAAACAAACCGGTTAAACGGGTGAAATAATCACGGGCTTTTTCCTGACTTTCAAACTGGTAATCTGCGCTGACCAGTTCCACTATTTTTTTGAAGTTTTCTTTTTGCCGTTCGATCGGCACAGCGACATCCACATCATCGTAGGCATCCTGTTGCAAGTAGACCATATCGAGAAACTTAGCTTCCTGATAACAAATAAAATCTTTGAGGGTAATTCCCTCTTCTCCGGCAACCTGGATCATTTGGTAGATACTGTCGCCGCGCTTCAGTAATTCCAACATAGCCTGTACATCGGCGGTCCAACCTTGACCGAGATTTTCTTCATACCACGCATGTAGCTGGCTTAAATATCGAGACCAGGATAATAATGGATCAACAGCGGGATAAAAACGTTTATAGGCACGATCTGCGCTTAAACCCAAAAAGGCTTTTACTGTGCCTAAAGTCGCCTGGGTAACGGGTTCTTCAAAATTACCGCCAGCAGGCGATACTGTCCCTATTATGGTTAAACTACCCATAGAACCATCATTATTTCGAATGACTCCAGCACGTTCATATATATTTTTAATAGCAGACTCGAGATAGGCAGGAAAACCCTCTTCCCCTGGAATTTCTTCCAAACGTCCCGACGTTTCACGCATAGCCTGCGCCCAGCGCGACGTTGAATCAGCCATCAACAGGACATCCAAGCCCATTTGCCGATAATATTCGCCGAGTGTTATCCCTGTATAAATAGAAGCTTCCCGTGCTGCGACGGGCATCGAAGAAGTGTTGCAGATAATGATAGTCCTATCCATTAAGGACACACCGGTTTTGGGATCGGTCAGTAGGGGGAATTCCGTAATCGTCTCGACAATTTCCCCTGCCCTTTCACCGCAGGCAACAATGATGACGATGTCCACATCAGAGTTTTTGGAAATTAGGTTCTGCAAGACGGTTTTACCAGCGCCGAACGGGCCAGGAATGCAGCCTGTCCCGCCTTTGGCAATCGGAAAAAATGTGTCAATCAAACGCAACTGGGTAATCAACGGCTTGACAGGATATTCCCGGCTGACAATCCGGTTCTTGAGTAATTCAGTAGGCAACGCTTTACGGACTGGCCACCTTTGTTTTAAGAAAATTGACCTTTCTTTTCCGTTATCCAGCTTAACTTTTGCGATAGCCTCGTTGACAGTTACCGCTCCAGCCTGGATCCAGATGACTTCAACCATTCCTGAGACATCAAACGGCACCATAATTTTATGGGTAATTCCGCGCTCCTTAACGGTACCTAACACCGAACCCGCCAGTAAGCGATCCCCGACATGGACAATTGGATTAAAAATCCACTCGAAATTCATGTCTAGCGCAGCAAGATCAACCCCGCGCGGTAAAAAATAGCCGTATTCTGAAGCCAGTTCATCCAATGGGTTCTGTAAACCATCGTAAACCTGGCCTAATAAACCCGGCCCCAATTCAACCGATAGCATTTCGCCGCTTTGTTCGACCAAGTCGCCAACACCAATGCCGGTAGTGCTTTCAAAAACCTGGGCATCAGCGGTCTTACCATAAATCCGTAAGATCTCTGCTTTTAACCGTTCTGGATATTTGGCTTCGCTCCGGCCTGGGCGGATATAAATAACCTCATTTTTTATCAGGGGCTGATTGATACCGTCAATGGCTTCGATAGATACAACATCATCTTGCACAGCAATGACTCGGGCGGTCGGACTATTTTCTTGCTTCATGTTGTTTCCAATCAATTTACTGTTTGCCGATATTCAAAAAACCGATTGTCATTGCTATTAAAAATCCAATGCCAAACCTTCAAGCCCTTCATCAACCAATATGTCAAATCGTTTAACTGCCTCTTCAGAATGATAGAGTGTCCAACGATTGATAATATCCCATCGTAAAACGTAAATAACGACCGCCGGAAAATCGAAATAATGCTGTTTGCCTTCATCGGCATAATATTTCCAAACCAGTGCTAACAATAGCTTTTCCAGTTCATAAGGTTTATTTTGCATGAGCAATTGTTGCGCCGTAATTATCCAGGGCATTCGATGACCAATGCCAAAATCGCCCTTATCCCAATTTCTTTCAATATCATAAAGCCACCTGCCGACTCCCGGAAAAGAGTGCTTCTGCGGTTGCTTAACGCCTGCATGTCGCAACCGTAATGCGGACAGTATTGTCCTTAATTCGAGCCGCCAAATGATGGTTTTTTTTAAAAAACCATCATTTATAGTTTCGATGACTTCCAAGCTTTTACTGATAATGAATTCATCGGTGGCATTATTGATTTGCGACCAAAGCAGCAATTCTTCGATGCATCGCAGATCTTTAGCATCGCGCTCTTCGAGTAAAGCCAACCGTTTGTCTAACTGAATACTGGAGATCGGTGTCTGATTGGCTGAAAACAGCCGATAGGGATGTGCAGGTAAGCTGGCCAGCAACATGGCATATTTGAACTGTTCGGCAATCATTTGATGATGCCTTCCATCAAGGCGTGGAAACGTGGCTGTAAATGTTCCAGCAGCAGCGCTGCGACAGCTTTATCGGTAAAATCAATAACGATATCGTCATCTATCAGCTTAATCATCAAGCCGCTGTCCAACTCATTCGATAACTCAAATTGAACGCCTTTCCGTAACATTTCGGCAGCAAGTTCGGTTACAAAATGGCTTAAAGCACCCTCTTGCAAGTCTTCTGTATTTTTACGTAACGCATCAGTGCCAACGACATCTTCAGGTAGTTTAAACGTAAAATGTTTGGCGTGGTCCAATCCGGTTTTATTACGGACTTGTCCCGCTAATGTCAGGATCAGTTTGTCCAGGAATTTTTTCTCCCCCATTTTTTTTCCGACCACGCGCATGACTTCTCGCTTGAAACTCCCAGTCAACGAATCGCGTAATTTAATGAAAACGTCCCTAGCAGCCAGTTTTAATGCATCATGGCCTGCGCGCTTTATGGCTTCAGCTTCGGTTTCAGCATTCTTGACCAACACCTCTGCTTCTTGCGTAGCTTCATTGATTATCCACTCAGCCCTTTTTTGGGCATCTAGGACAATGCTTTCAGCTTTTTCCTGTCCGGCAGTGATACCCTGGTTTTTTAGTCGCTCTATCAGCGCGTCAACGCCGGATGAGGTTATTTGCGCCTGTCCATTATTCATGATCTAAACCATCATGGCTTTGGAATGCCCGCACTAACGACGAGCGCAAAAATAAATGCAAAAACGGCAAAGCCCTCAACAATAGCGGCGGGTACAATAGAAAGCCCAAAAATTTCCGGTTTGGTTTTTGCAGCGTGTATCGCGCAAGCGCAACATTGCCCCTGATAAATGGCGGTCGCCAGCAATACCAAACCGGATAAAACGCCAATTGCAAACACACCGGCAGAAACTTCCGGGGTAATTGTCCTGTTTAGGCTAAACATGATAACAATGCCGAAAATGACCATCGATGAAGGCATGGCCGAAATACCAATGTAACGCCCATAACCGCTTTCAGTATCGAGCATGGCGCCAATGGCTGCCTGTCCGGCAATCGCGCAACCAATAGTACTGCCTAACGCACCTAAGGCCATTGGGGCGTATAAACCAATCCAGCCTAAAAATACAATAATTTCATTCATTAACCTGCTCCTTTCTTGGCAAAAGGTTTAAAGGGGTAACCTTCATCAGAAACACTCCAGTTGTAAAATTCAATAAAATTTAGCCGTAATCCATGTACGACACCGCTCAACAAACACAACAATAAATTTAAGGTGTGTCCAGCCAAAAGGATAAGCAGGCTCAATAACAGCCCGGCTCCAGGCACCGCATGATAAACTTGGACTGCTAGCTGGTTAAACGTCAATGCCAACGACACGCTCGCCATACCTAATGCAAACAAACGCAAATAACTCAAGACATTACCAAACAAGCTGGTAATTTCGGTCAGCGCCCTTAAGCCATCCAGGATTCGCCAAAGCCAGTCTGTAGGCTTGAGAACCACGCGATCACTACTAAATAACAGTAAACATAGACATCCAACTATCAACGAGGCATAGCCTGTTTGCTGCATAACGATATTGTGCGACGTTGATCCTGTCCAAATAATAAATCCGCCGATAACAACCACCAGCCATCCCAATGATGCCAATGCCTTCAATTTCCCTCGTCGCTGATAAGCCTTAATTCCGTTCGCCAAGGCGATATGCCCTACGCCGACAAAAATTGACAAGCGCATCATGGCATCAAAATTTTCTATATCGATTATTTTCAATCTATCGGCAAAGCTTTGCTCAGGAAAACTATAGCCAAAATATTCGCCTGTAAGAATGCCCCAGGCCAGCGACGTGGAAATCACAGTTAATGCCAATCTGCGAAAACGCGCTCCCGCATCAGTTTTCCCCATAGAGCGCCATTTCGCTCCTAAGAATAGAGCAAACAAAGTGGCGTAGCCCGCATCGGACATAATCATCGCAAAAAATAATGCGAAGGAAAAAAACACTGTAATTGATGGATCCCAACCGAAATAGCCAGGCGTTTGATAAAAATTGACTAAATCCTGCCCCCCTGACCAAAGACCGGGATTATCGAGTAACGTAGGGGGAAGCTCCCCTGCAATAGGTTCGGCAATCATTAAAGCTAACCGATAATTCTGGGCAAATTGCTCAACACGATCTAAGTCGCTTTCAGCAACCCAAGCTTGAGCGATAAAAATACCGTCATTATCCAATGTCATATTATGGGCATTTTTTAAATCGGATTGATCTTGGACTTTGCCAAGATTCGCAGCAATCAGCCCTATCCAGCGAGTCAATGATTCCCTTTCTGCCTGCAAGTCTTCCAAAGCCAACTCAATATGATCTAACTCATTTTTTAAATTTGCCAAAGAAACTTGACCGGTATGCGTTCTGGCAACTGGCATTGAAGATGCGCTAGGTTCCTCACTCGCGATAACCACGACATAATCATGCAGGTTATCTTTACCAACCACCTGCCAAGCAAGTTCAATACCTTGCATTTTCTTCATCATGCGGTTGGGGATTATATAAAACCATAATTTCAATCCTGCTAACTGGACATTATCAGGCAAGCTGAAATTCCCCCAAGGTTCGACTTCCTTAATACGCTTGAGCAAGGCATCGCGCTTATCAGCCAATTGTCGGCTATTCAATTGGATCTCCAATGCCCGGTCGATGACGTGATCAAAATAAAAACTGTCGGTATCATGCTGTTGGTGACGCCGATTCGGGCACTGGCTTAAAAATTTTAACGCCTTGAAAGCGTGCTCGGCATATTTGGATTGGGCAACTTGCGGTAAATTAGATGTATTCTTAACTGTAATTAAATGCGCACAGCCCAACTCCTGAAGCGCTTCCAAAACATCTGCCTTGTCTGCGCTCAAACCGCAAAACGTAAGTTTTTTTAGCGAAACTATGGACATTGCACACTTTTCTTCATACGTTTTTGTTTAGTGATTTTAGCCCTGACTATCCCTGCCCGTTCAGCGTCAGATAGAAATATGCTGATTTTTTTTATGGTTTGTTTCGCCCTGGGGATAAGAATCTTGTCGAAAAAATTCACACGTTGGGTCACCTTTTTGACGGCAGCGTCTAAAATATCTAATCTACGCCGGGCAATTTGTAACCGGACTTTAAGCTCGAACATACGTTTTAACTCGATGACTGCTTGATCGACCCAGTGTGGTTTGGCATAAGTTGAATACGGTTTGGTAACGACATCAATAGATTTAAGGATTGGCAAATTAACCCCGGCATTATTTTCATAACCCACACTTACATCCGAGATGGTAACCAGATCATTTAATGCGATGCGGCTATTTGAAATCATCGGCAGGTTTTCAGAAATCATGGCCCGGCATTGGCGTACCTCTTCTTCAATGGCTGTTAGGCCGGCTGCCGCTTTATAACGCTCTACGATAAGCTGTTGCCGCTTTAAATCCAGCGAAGGTAAAAACTGTTGGTAGCGTTTGACTTGGGCGACTTCCTTATGCAGAGCAGCTTTACTAAATAACTGCCTGGCCATGACGGTTTTTAGGGAAGTAAGTATCGATAAGCGATTGTTTCATCAGTAGCTGATCCTCGGAAAAGCACTCAGCCAGGGTTTGCCAACTCAAGTCCAATGCATCTTCAAGTGGGATGGAGACATTAATGTCCATGAACCTTGACCTGAAAAGCCTGCCGAATTGAATCAATTTTTCATCGTATGACGACAGCTCAAACGCCATCGCCTGTTTTTGTTCGGCCTCATTTGCTGCCGAGTAAAAGCGGATCATGGTATTCATGATCTGGGCGTGGTCTTCTCGGGTCACCTTACCGATCACATGCTGTTTTAGCCGTGATAACGAACCAAAAGGGTCAAGCATGGCATTATGCAGATAAAATTGGCCTTCCGTAATGTATCCAGTGTTATCAGGCACCGGATGTGTTACGTCATCGCCGGGCATGGTCGTGACTGTTAAAATAGTAACCGAACCAGCGCCCTTGTAATCACAAGCCTTCTCATATCGTCTTGCCAGTTGGGAGTATAAATCACCGGTGTAACCCCGATTGGAAGGTACATGTTCCATAGATACGCCGACTTCTTTCAGGGCATCGGCGTAGGCTGTCATATCAGTCATCAGCACCAAAACCCGTTTGCTTTCTTCAACCGCAAACCGTTCCGCGACCGCAAGCGCCATATCCGGCACTAATAGGCGCTCGACAATGGGGTCGGAAGCCATGTTGCAATACATGACCGTCCTGGCGAACACACCCGCCTGCTCAAACTGTGTCCGGAAAAAATGAAAATCATCAAAAATCAATCCCAGACCGGCAAACACCACAATATCGGCATCCGCCTGTATGCCTATGCGTGCCAAAAATGGGTTATAAGGTTCACCGGAGATTGAGAATATCGGCACTTTCTGGCTTTCCACCAACGAGTTGAATACATCAATCATCGGTACGTTAGTTCGGATCATCCTCGATGCTAAAATCCGTTGCATAGGATTAACCGAAGGTCCAGCTATAGCTACTTTTGGGTCTGTTTCTAAATTGGAGCCACCATCGATGGGTTGCCCCGTGCCGCTAAAAATGCGCCCGAGAATATTGGTGGAATAGGTTGCCCGCATGGCATGGCCTAAAAAGCGTACCGAAGCAGCTGTTGAAATGCCTTGAGTCCCAGAGAACACTTGCAAAGACACTTCGTTGCCGTCAATTTTGATAACCTGTGCCAAAGATTCCGCGCCATTGCTATCTTCAATGCTGGCCAAATCCCCAAAACGCGTGCTTATGGCCTGACTCTCCGCGCTGCTTGCGACACTTACTGTAATAATATTCCCGATTATGGAAACAATATTATGGTGCCGTACCATGCGCTCAATCATAGTTGACCTAGGAAACTTATTTAACTAAGAATTATAAATCAAACCATAACCCAGTTATATTAAGTTTTTGTGACAATATGAATGGATAAGACTAAACCATACTGATATTGAAATATGTGTGCTGGGCGCAGCTTTCAATCGGCGATATTGTCCAACCAATGGTTCTGTTGCTTTAGCATAATGACTATACCTGAATTCATCTTAGTGGGTCGTTTGCTAATGTAATTTTTGGTTTTAGACTATTTTAGTCAAAACCAATCCAAAAGAGACCATCGATCTTAATCAAAAAAACTAATGAGGATAAAAACAGTATAATGTAACTTAACCCTTGCGCCTCCACTTCTGCCAACACAGCTCAATTATAGAATGCGGGCTATCGAATACTAAACAAATGCACAGTTAAGTTATCACCATTAAAGTAACATTTTTATAACTTGATTGTGATATAAAACATTTAGTCTACAAAAATATCAGCCATCAACAAGGGGGAAATTGTTATGCTAAAACGCTTACTTGCGCCTTTACTTACCTTAATACTGCTAATAGGCGTAGGCGCGGCTTTTTATCTATCGGTTACCGACCAAGCGAACACTAAATTAGTTGCCGATCAATCGCAGGCCTTACATGATATAAAAGGCGTGATTGGTTCAGAAAAGGAAGATTTTTTTCGTGATCAGCAGACGATTGAAGCGTTAGCCAAAGCTCCCTGGAATTTAAAAGTAACCGTCGAAAAGGCAGGTTCCCGTGAGATAGCAACCACGGCCAACCTGGCAACAAATTACGATTTTGTTTTTCCTGCAGGAGTATCAGCCGCCGAGAAAATCAAACGAGACCAAAACATTAAAAAGTCGGTGCAGCCATTTTTTACCCCGATGGTCATCGCTTCATGGAAGCCGATTGCTGAAATATTGATAGCAAACAATATTGTCAAAAAGCGCGGCGATGCCTATTTCATCATCGATATGACAGCTTTGTTCAATTTAATCATCAATGAGAAACGTTGGACTGATCTTAAAGGTAGCGAGCAATATCCGGCTAATAAATCTATCTTAGTCACGACTACCGATGTTAGAACTTCCAATAGTGCTGCGATGTATCTGGCTCTTGCCAGTTATATTTTGAACAATAATGCGATTGTACAGAATGAAGCCCAAATTGCCCCGATTGCTCCTAAACTTGCATCCTTATTTTTACGCCAAGGTTTTGCCGAAAACTCCACCGAAATTCCGTTTCAAGATTATTTGACCATGGGTATGGGCAAATCGCCCTTAGTGATGATCTATGAGGCCCAATATTTACGGGAATTAAACAAAACAAAAAACAGCGCAATTACCCCGGATATGGTGCTCCTATATCCTGAACCAACCTTGTTTACCAAGCATATTTTTATTCCCTTTAATGCCAACGCCGAAAAATTGGCAGAGGCTTTAATCAACGATGAAACCTTACAACAAATTGCCATCCAACATGGCCTGCGCACTCCCAACATGGCATCGTTCGCCAAAGACATTAAATTTGTTGTCCCGCCGACATTAGTGAATGTCATCGACACGCCCAGCTATGAAATGCTGGAAGCGATGATTAATCAAATATCCGCACAATAAAGCCATCAACAAAGAGGATAACTGAATGACTGACATTGCTACTTTAACACCTCCCAGTATTAGTTTGACACCACCAGAGCCTGTTGCGGTCGTCTCTACAGAAAAGGCCTTGTCCCTTGTTCCTGTTTCGGCCGAACAACACGAGCAATTGAACAAAAAAGTCGCCGAGTTTATAGAGGTTGTGATTAGTGCCGATGTAAACAACGACAACTTTAAAGAAAAAGTGAATGTCATCCACAATATGGGCAACAGTGAAATAAGGGCGGCAGCCAGTATGTCCAATCGTATGTTGGAAAGACCTACCAGTACCCTAAATCAAGGCGGTGTTTTCGATGACAACGCCCCGATTGGTAAAACATTAGTCGATTTGCGCAAAACCGTAGAAAGTCTAGATCCCTCGAACCAAGATTTATTATCGCCTCGCAAGTTGTTGGGCATCATTCCCTTCGGAAATAAGTTACAAAACTATTTTCATCAATATCAATCTGCCCAAATTCAGTTGAATAAAATTGTTGAAGCTTTGTACAACGGTCAAGATGAATTGCGCAAAGACAATGCCGTGATAGAAACAGAAAAAGCCAATTTATGGGACACGATGGGGAAATTGGAACAATACATTTATCTAGGTAAACAAATCGATTCGACTTTGGAAAACAAAATTACTGAAATCGAAAGCCAATCACCTGAAAAAGCCCGCATCGTAAAAGAAGAAATGTTATTTTATGTTCGGCAAAAGGTACAGGATTTATTAACCCAACTGGCTGTCAGCATTCAAGGTTATTTAGCGTTGGATATGGTACGCAAAAACAATCTGGAATTAATTAAAGGTGTCGATAGGGCCACAACCACGACGATTTCTGCCCTTCGCACTGCCGTCATGGTCGCGCAAGCGTTGACTAATCAAAAACTAGTGCTGGATCAAATCAATGCCCTCAATTCGACCACCAGTAATATGATCGCCGGTACGGCCAAAATGTTAAAACAGCAGGCGGGTGACATTAGCAATCAAGCGGCCAATTCAACGATTGAATTGGACAAATTAAAATCGGCATTTGCCGATATTTATGCAACGATGGATATGATGGCGGATTATAAAGTCAAGGCTTTGGCCAATATGCAACTAACCGTCACTGTGTTATCCACTGAAGTTGATAAAGCCAAAACTTATTTGGATAAAGCGAGACAACAGGAAACAAATGTTGTGACGGCTGAAACAAAATCCCAAGCCAACGATCAAGTTCATTTGTAACCCTGATGTTATCAGTATTACAGACCAATTATAATATGAGGCCTTCCATGAATATTCTTCGCACCACATTATTAACAGGTTATTTTGGCTTGTTATTATTGTTATCCGCTTGCGATAGCACCACAACGGAAGAACCATCAAAGGGATCAATCAATAACGCCACCTTAAAAGTAATCGCTGGTTCTGAATTAAAAGACATAGAACCGATGCTGGCAACAATCAAAGAAAAAACCGGCGTACAATTGCAAATAGAATATTCTGGCACTTTAGATGGCGCAGAAAAAATCGTTACTCAACAAGCAATCTTCGATGTCGCCTGGTTTTCACATGCAAAATATTTAAGCTTATTGCAAGCCGATAAAAAAATAATTCAAGCCCAGGAAAAAATTGCTATTTCACCGGTTATTCCAGCGGTAAGAGAAAGCTTGGCGAAACAATGGGGCTGGTTTGACAATCCTGCCAATGTCACTTGGACGCAGATCGCTGAAAAAGTTAAAGCAGGTCAATTGAAGTATGCCATGACCGACCCCACTGCCTCTAACTCTGGATTTTCCACGGTCATGAGCGTACAGGCGGCGTTTTCCAATAAAGGTGATGCGATTACTGCGCAAGATGTGGACGTAGAAAAACTAAACAGCTTCTTTAGCGGACATACGTTAACTGCAGGGAGTTCCGGTTTTTTAACAGAAAGCTTTTTACGTGACCAAGCTAAATTGGATGGTATTTTTAATTATGAATCGGAATTATTGAAATTAAATCGTAACCCTTTGCTAAAAGAGAAATTGACTTTAATTTATCCAAAAGAAGGGACAGTGACAGCTGATTATCCCTTTATTTTATTGTCTAAAGAAAAAGCCGCAGATTATCAAAAAGTCGTTGATTATTTAAAATCAGCCGAATTTCAAAACTGGATGATGAATAATACCGACCGGCGTCCTGTCAATGTCGCCGTTTCTTTAGGGACACAATTCCCAAAAGGCTATTTAATGGATTTGCCATTTCCGAATTCCATCGCAACAGTCAATGAAATTCTATTTGCTTATTTAAATGATAGGCGCAAACCGAGCCATTCATTTTTTGTTTTAGATTTAAGTGGCTCAATGACGGGTTATCGAATTGAGGCGCTAAAACTTGCGATGAATAATTTAACGGGTGATGATGCGTCTATTACCGGACAATTTGCCCGTTTTAGAAATCGGGAGAAAATCACGATTATTACTTTTAACGATACTGTCCTTGGCGAGCGCGATTTTAATATTGATAAAGTAGATGTCGTCTCGCAAGAAATTAAAAATTATGTTAATGCCTTGCAAACTATCGGCGGAACAGCCATTTTTAGTGCATTAAAAACAGCTTACGAACAGGCTCAAATAGCAAAGAAAGCCGATCCTAACCGTTTTTATTCAATAGTTTTACTGACGGATGGTGAAAGAAATGGAGGCATTAGTTATGAAGACTTTAATGCGTATTATTTACAAGAGTCCGATTTTCTTGCCGGAATTCGTACCTTTCCTATTTTATTCGGCGAAGCCAGTTCCGATGAAATGCAAAACCTAGCTAATTTAACCGGCGGAAAAGTTTTTGATAGTCGCAAAAGTTCATTAGCGCAGGCATTCAAACAAATTAGAGGTTATCAATAAATATGGAAAAGCGACCCTTTTTGTTATTTTTGTACAGCACAGCAAATATTGTAGGCTGCGTATTGGGAATGCTTGGACTGATTGCTTTTTTTACAGGATTAATTAAAGCCTATTGGTTATTTATTGTCATTGGCTTGTATGCAATCGGCTATTTAATAACCCCTAAAACGCCTGATATGCAAGGTTACCGCTCATCAAGCAACGAACTATCGGGGCGTGATTTAAAAATCATGTTGGAGGCATTAATAAAAAAAATTGGCAATCGGGTTTCGCAGCCTGAATTAGATAAGGTTACCGATATTAAAGAAAATATTTTAATGTTATTGCCGCGGCTAGATGAAATGAATGCTGGTGATTACGATTTACACGTCATTAAACAAACGGTTTCTGATTATTTGCCGCAGATGTTAATGACTTATTTGGAACTACCCCCTGCCTTTGCCAGGATGCACAAGACAAGTAACGGCAAAACAGCTCAAGAAATTTTAATTGAACAACTTAGCCTGCTAGATGAACAAATAAAACAAATTCTTGTTAGTGTAAATAATAAGGACCTAGAAGCCTTGGTTGCTCAGGGCAATTTTTTGAAAAGTAAATTCGCTAATGACAAGGATTGGCTTTAAATCTTTATCATATTAGAAACTTGAAATTTAGCTTTTTATGAACACCTTGGTCTTGCAAGGATTTACAGACAACCTGCTATCACTGAAAACAAGGAAGCGGAGTGAAACTGAGCGATGATTTTTAGTCGCCGGGAGCGATAGGTCTGGGCGATTTCATGTTCGTCCCGAAGGCGCAGAGTGAAATTGCAAAGCATTCCGACATCGCGTCCAGTCATTACACATCGCTGTCACCCAGCAAGGGCAACCGAAGGCAATGGCTGTCGCGTAATTTTTGCTGCTTGCTTGGGCCTGGATGCCCAATACAAGCTTTCGCAAAAATAGCGGCACTGACATCGATTGTTTTAGCTTTGGCGGATTCAACTCCGAAGTGCAATCGCCAATAACAGGATATGAATAAGGCTTGCACACAATCTCGAATCAATAATGAAATGTTAACGTCCGCTCGACAGTTGGTGCGTTTAAACAATCGATACTAAAGTTCCATAGACATTATAAGCAGACGCGATTGTAAGTTACGTTGGTAAACTATTGATTCGGCTCTTTAATGTCTGAACCGTTCGTTCTGTGTGAAACGAAGCACATCAAGCCTTTCGACAAGCTCAAGTAGAACGGAAGTTAAAACTTCAAGAGGTCGGATCAATAATAATACGATTGGGTATCCGTGTTGAATAATGCAACTCTTAAACTATTTGGGGGTATCTCAATTGTGTAATTGAAATCATTATCCGTTCGCTATATTCAGCAAAGCAGACTCAGGTTTTTCCCCTGCCGCTTGAAAGCAATACTTGATTATCCAAATTCACCTTGAGCCTAAGTGTGGTGACGCACAGAGCATGGGTATGAATTGGGCTAAGCTCCGAGTGAAGACTAACTTATAGCCTAAATAACTAAATGGTAATAGAAAATAAAATTCTTGGCGATTCTACCGAAGACATCCAACTTCTTGCCGCCGAATCGCTTGAGACAGCCAAGGAAATTGCGCCTCTTTATGAAATCGAAAGGTCTCGGTTGGGAGTAAAAGCCCGCATTAAAAGCTATCTTTCGATATTAACCATGCATAATGTCCGTAAATTACTCCATAAACGCAGAGTCAAAACTTAGTCTTTCAGTCCAATTAAATTGCTTCAGATATAATTACGCCGCTGGTTGAGCAAAGCCGAAGCCTGCGAAGCCGTATTGTCGTTCCATTCACTTGACAGTTAAATACATACACCAAAAGAACATCATGCAAAAAGCTCAAGTAGTGGCTGCTTTAGGCCAACAACGGTTGATGTTACCCATTTGGGTCAAGGCCGCCCTGACTGCCAATGACAGGCTTAAGTTATATCTGACTGTGTTACAGGCCGCTTCGGCGCACGCCGAGCATCCCAAACGCGACATTCCCGATTTTTCTGGAGATATTGCCGCCACTAAATTAAATATCAATTGGCTGCATGAACTGGTCGCCACCGCCACCCGCATCGACGACGAGTTGTTTTCGCCTGATTTAGCGAAACTGAGTCAATGTTTAGCGGAAGAGTTAAGCATTATGGCTAAACCGATTCTGGAGACTAGCGAAAGCAGGGAAGAACCACACCTGCGCGTAAAACATTGGCTGGATTATTTAGCTGAATTACCGACAGATCGCATGAGTGACGGGCAACTTGAGCTGCTTACGCAAGGCCGCCGAGGTAAATCCGATAGCCTGCATTTGCTGATTATGGATTTACACAAGCAAATCAACCATCTTGCTGGTGAGTTGGCGAGTGAGGTGATTGATGGGGCGAATGTCTGGGATTTGCTGGATTCTGATCGTGGGCGGGTTGTGGCCTTCATGCGCGGCTTAAACCGGACAGCTTATCTTAAAATCGACCA
>Ga0302322_100000694_pt1 | contig 26129 bp, 17 predicted proteins | sample Fen_T0_2_FD_203757 | JGI IMG/M metagenome (GOLD analysis project Ga0302322, IMG submission 203757) | Peat permafrost microbial communities from Stordalen Mire near Abisko, Sweden - Fen_T0_2 | ecosystem: Environmental > Terrestrial > Soil > Wetlands > Permafrost | place: Sweden: Abisko...
CCTACGGTTTCGCCTCCCTGAGTTGTTAGGAGAGGTGGCAGAGTGGTCTAACGTACCTGACTCGAAATCAGGCGTGCCGCAAGGCACCGTGGGTTCGAATCCCACCCTCTCCGCCACTTAACAGGCTTCAAACAAGCAAGTTAAGTTTTTCCTGAAGCTAGGTTGCCAGTTGACGTGGCAACCTAAGCATGAATTACACAGAGTTTGCCGTCAGCCGCTTCGAAAATCGAAACGGCGTCGTCTCGTGGCGGGTATCGGGCCTGTTGGCCGGTGTTCGTATTCGGAAAAACTTCAAAACGCGCGAAGAGGCGGCTGCCGAAAAGGCCGCATTGGAAATTAGGGCTGAGCAGGCCACGTCCGGTTTGCGCACCGTCACTACCTGTCTGACGACAGAACAGGTGCGCGACGCCGAAGCAGTTATTCGCCGTCTCGATGGTCAGACACACTCACTCGCGTTCTGCGCCGATTATACGCTGGCCAACTACCGTACGCCTGCGCGCGAAAAAGTGCTGGTCGATGCGGTGGTCGAATACCTCGCCGCGAAACAGCGCGAGCATGAGCGCGGCATTATTTCGAAGGTTCAAGTCTGCAGCATCAAAAAAGAATTAGCGCTTTTGCAGGGCCACTTTCCCGGTACACCGATCTCGCTTCTTATCACGCCGAAACTCATCGCATTTTGCGAACGCGGAAAACCGTCACTCAAGACATACAACAATCGACGCGGCATCCTTAGCACGTTTTTCAAATTCGCATTCCAACAGGATTGGATCGTTGCGAATCCGGTTGAGAAAATCCCGTATCACAGGATTGCCCACCGGCGCGGATCGGCGGAGACGCTGACGGCAGTGCAGGCAAAAGAACTGATGGCCTTTGTCGAAAATTACGAGGGAGGGCGGCTCGTGCCGTTTTTTGCGCTGTGTTTGTTTGCCGGCATCCGCCCCTGCGTACGCAACGGCGAAATTCTCAAGCTCAAGGCGGACGACGTGCGACTCGATACCGAGGTCATCCTGGTGGAACCGGAGGTATCCAAGGTTCGGATGAAGCGTAACGTCACGATTCAGCCGAATCTCGCAGCATGGCTCCACGCTTACCCGTTGGAGAAATTTCCGATTGTGCCGGCCAATCTCCAACACTATCGGGCCGACATCGCCAAAAAATTCACACTCACTCACGACGTGATGCGGCACACGTTCATTTCGATGTTCGTGGCGAAGTTCCGGTCGATGGGGGAGGCGGCGCTCCAGGCGGGCAATTCCGAATGCATTATACGGAAACACTACCTTGATTTGAAAAGTGCGGTAGAGGCCGAGCAGTTCTTCGGTATTTTGCCGAAACATCGCCAAGAATCAAATGCGGTTCCGCCGGTTCGCATGGCGGAAGCCGAGGCGATGCCGTTTCCGCAAGGCACCTCGGAAATTCGGGTAGCAGGGTGAGGCGGGCGCCGTCGGTTGCGTCAGTTGACAACGCTGCCTCCTATAATGCAGACGTCATCCAATCCATTAACCATTTCGTCTCCTTTGCTCGATATCGTCGGTCTGCGCCTTTGCGGTATATTCCCCGTTGGGCGCGAGCCCTCCATCCGTACACTGCGGGAATGGACTCGACTGCGGCGCATCCCCCACCACCGGGTTGGCCACTTTGTTTATTATGACCCAACGGAGATCGCGCTCTACATCCGCACAAAACTTAAGGTGCCTGCCCGGTGCGAGACCGCTTAGTACCTTCGCGTTTTAGCCCTTGTTGCGTTTCGCTCCTCGTACAATTTCATTCCGTCAAAAGACCTCACCAGTCCAAAGCTAAATCCATTAATTAGGCGTAATCTATGTCAGTTTCTCCAACCGATATTGAATTTCTGAAAGCATCGCCGACGGAGTTACGCTCTGCATTGGACCATGAAATGCTACGTGAAATCGCAGCATCCTTCCCAGAGCTTCATGGGAAATGCCTTGAAGGCTGGAGTAACTGGGCGGACTATTATCTAAACAGTCCATGGGAATCTTCACCCAATGTGTCCCAGGAAAATGATGTCTTGGACCGCCGTATTGAAAAGCATCCCCTGGATTTTTGGAACGGACGAGGACTGACTATAGAACGAGCAGGTCCATACAATGAAAAGGTAGAAATGCATGATGGCGGCACGGTCACGATGACGGCATTTCGATCGCGAGAGCTGCAGATATTTTGGCCGGATTCAATTTCAGACAACGAGGTCCAATTTGTGTTTCGCTTCCGTCTTGATGCGCCGCGCGCGCACATTGAAAAGGCATTTCGCGATTGGTTTAAACTATTTCGACGCAACTATCCTCCTCCGAGGGTAGGCGCACCTCGACAGTTGGCGGTCGCTCGCTACGAGTTGGCTGTAGTGCGATTGAAGCGAGCTGGTTGCGACGTCCTTAAGATCATAAAAGTCCTACTGCCGTATGATTCCAGAAGAGCGCAAAAACTAAGTAAGGGGGAAGTGGGAAAAATCTGTCAGCGGGTTAAAGAACGGGTACGAGAGACACGCGATGAATTGATACGATCATCGATGCTTTTTTAGAAAGAATTAAGGTAGAGGGCACCTTGATAGGACGTATCGGTGCTCGATGGGTGATGACTGTATGATTTTGTACCGTTCGCCGCGACAAAGTGCGGCGGAAACAAGGTCTATTTTAGGTAAAGCGCAGTTTACAAATCGACTGAAAAAAGCGCTTTGCCTGAACACGGCACGCCAAGCTGGCGCACCTTTGCCATCCGCCGCTGGAGTCGGGGCCGAAGCACGCGACTGGCATGCTATATCATCAACATGGCAATTCATACGCATCAACCTGGCCCCACATATACCTGTGCTGCCAAAACCCAAATCAGCCTGCGCACAATCGTGCGCGGCTCTGCTTTCGATGGAGCCGGTCGACCTGTGCCCGTCGTGGCGCATGCCTCGCACGAGCTCACCATTGACGAAACAGTATATGTCCATCGGGCACAGAACACCCTCGAAGACCTGAAAGCTGCCCTATTTGGCGATAGTGCAGGGCCTCTTATCCGTACGCAGAAACTTCGACGTGATCTAGTTCGATATCTGATCAGGGCACGCAGGCCAGCACTGTCCATTGATGCATTGGGCTACGCGCTACAAGTCGCTGAGTGTGATGGCATCACACTGCGCGACTACGGTGCGAAACATGGGGTGAGCCACGAACGCGTGCGGCAAATCGTGCATGCGGTTCAAAAACGTTTCAATCTGCCGCCGCGCCGTGACGAGAAGCCGCATTCCCGCTGAGTTGACAACGATAAGGTAGATATGCGGGGCGTATAATTCGCGCCGAAGCATCTTATGAAGACACTCGGTTATTCGATATTAGCATGTTCGGTATTGTGGTTGGTTCTTGTCGGCCTGTACGACATTCTTTGGCTGATGCGGCCGGTTGTTGGGCCATCGCGTTATCTGTTGTGGGTAATGGGTCTTCCTCTACCTCGGCCGCATAGCATCTTTGGTTTTGCGATCACGTGGCCACTTTTGGTGGGAATCATCGGTATAATGATTGGGACTGGCCTGAACGCCTATGCTGGTCGCATGACGAAGCAGCGCAAAGAAGGGAGTGAAGCATGAGTACCAATATAGAGCACCGGGCAATATGGCCGCTTCAACGCCGAGGCAATATCGGGAAAAGCACCTGCGTGTCGGTGCTGGCGCAATACTGCGACCAGCGCGGTGCGCCATGGCTTGGGTTTGATCTCGATCCCGAACACGCGACGTTCAGTCGCCTCTTTCCGGAGGAAGTCGTTTTGCAGCCGCTCGGTGATGAACCTGAGGCGGAGGTCATCAAAATCGGCCGCCGTTGCTCCGAAACGCCGGTCACTTTGATTGATCCTCGCGCTCACCTTGCAGATGCGGTGCTGCGCGGTTGGGAGATGATTCGATTTCCCGAGTATTTCGCAGCCCAGGGTGGACGAATCACAGTTGCTTTGTTCCCTGGCGACGACTTGGAAATCTTGACCGACATCGACGGCCTCGTTTCGCGGCTGGGTAACAAGGTTGATTATTTAGTGGTGCGCAATCCGGCACGTCAGCCACGCACGCGAATGTTTGATGGTTCGGCTTTGGAGGAGGATATGCAACGGCTTGGCGCGGCTTTTCTGGAATTGCCGCCCCTTCTAGCGGTAGCGCGCAATCATCTCTCTGCGCTTGAAGCGGACCTTGGTCGTGGTGTCACGCAGCTGGAGGCAGTCGCTAATCGTGAGCTGCCGCTGGACGGTATGATCCGGCTCGTCATCGAAGATTGGATACGCACGATCTTTCGGCGTTTTGACCAGGTCGCGGACAAGCTGCTCCCATCAGAATATGCGGCTAAGATTACACGAGTTGACGCGGCTACGGTTGTTGGTGCGTCCCGTATTACGCGGGGAGCGAAGATCAACAAAACCAACCTCTGACCATGTCTGAATCCTATCTTGAAAAATGTATCCGGTCGCTGCCGCAGGAAAAGCAGGCCGCTGCCCGTGAAGCGTTCAAAGCAATATCCGAAACCGGCGACGACAGTTTTTTGTCCAAGCTGCTCGTCACACTGGAAGCGACTTCCGCCTATGCGGCCACCGTTCCGAAAGACTTGGTGACCAGCGGAGAAAAACTGCTGCGTGAATTCGACGCGCGCGCAGCACAGCTTGCGAAACAAAATGCAGAAGCCGATGCGCAACGCGAAAAACGCATCGGCGAAATCATTGCCAAACAGGTGCCCCAACTCGGCAAGGCACTAGCTCTAGACCGGGTTGCCGCTGGGCTGGACGCGCAGACCGCCGAACTCGGCCGGATTGGTCGCACTCTCGCGCGGCTGCGTCATCTTCGAGTTGGCGGCTTGCTGTTTTTGATGGCCTTGTCTTGTAGCCTTGGTGCTGGCGCGGTGGTTGGTCTTTTTTGGCAACCGTATCACAGGGCGGAACGCGCCGAAGTCTTCGTCTCCCGGCTCAACGCGGCTGGCGTGTTTGTTTCCGTTAAGGACATCGAGAGCGGCACGCACATCGCGGTCGAAGGTCAACCTGTGCTGCGTGGCACGGTGTGGCGAAAGAATGCAGAAGGTTACACCACCGGTGCCGATTTCTATTTCCCGAAAGGAGAGAGCCAATGAATTCGGTGTTTTCAGCTATCGAACGCCTAGCTATCGGTAAAACACCTGATCTGGCCGACGAGCCCGTCATTGATTTTCGGAACCGTCATCTCCTGACCAGGCGCGGGCTATGCGAGTCGATTCTGGCCATCGCGAGCCCTGGCAAAGGTAAAACCACCCTGGCTCGCACGCTCTACCGCGCCATGCTTCGTGGGCGCTTCGGCGGTTTGGTCTTGTGCGTTAAGAATTCACAGGTGCAGGAATTTCTCGCCCTCGCTAATATCGAACGACGCGAACGCGATTGCATCGTTTTGGCGCCCGGCGGTGGCCAATCCTACAACCCGTTGGCGAATGAAACTGACAGCGCGGAAGCAGCCGCTCTCTTCGGTGAAATTGCCGAAGTGCTTTCCGGCCGCGTACGCGATGGCGGTGAAAACGAGGCCTTTTGGCGAGCTCAACTCGGCATCATTCTCCGCAATCTCTTTGTGCTTTGCCGGTTGGCCTATGGTCGGCATGACGTTCTGCTGGCGGCCGAGTTGTTCGATGGCAGGGCAAATTCTCTCGCGGAGCTGGCTGATCCGAACTGGCGATCGACCAGCCCTCTGGCTGCTGCTCTCGCGCTGGCTCGGTTGCACGAAACTGATCAGGATGCCCGACTCGCCAACGAATATTTTACTCGAACCTTTCCGGGTCACGGCGACAGACTGCAAGGCTCGCTGGCTGCCACGGTATCGAGTGTATTCGATCACCTGCGCCGCTCGCCTCTGCGCGAACTGTTCGCGGGTGAGTCCACGTTTTCAATGGAGGACCTGTTTGGAAACGGACGCGTTTGCATTGTTGGTCTGCCCGCGTTGGATTCGGCAGATGGCAAGATTGCCAATGCCATCATGCAATTTTGTTATTGTCGGGCTGCGACGAAACGGGTTCGCGAGCATTATTCGTTTCTCGTTTCCGACGAATGTCAGGAAACCGTCAGCCGTGAACTCATGCGCAAGCTCGCGGTTTTGCGCGAATTCAAAGTCGCCTCGGTTATGCTCACGCAAAATCTCGCGGTGCTCGATGACCGTATTGGTGAAACGGCACGGGAGGCGTTTTGCGGGCTACTAGGCCTGAAGATCTTCGGACCTCAAGGGCACGCCGCTACGCGGGAGTGGGCCTCCGATCAAATCGGTAAACGCAAAATGCTGGTCGAAACCAAAACTCGTACCACGGGCGAGCGCGGTGGAAATAATACGAGCAAATCGGAACAACCTCAATGGGACTATCGCGTTCCGCCCTCTCGGTTTGCCGAAATTGCCGTGGGCGAAACGATCTTTCTGCGCGATGGAAAAACCTGGCTGTCGCGTTGGCACCGGGACAAGCCGGGGAATAGCGGCACCGTGCGTATTGTCGATTGAGGTTTACAGAACCTACTCATTTAGTAATAAGTGAGTAGGTTCTGTTATGATTCCCAAGAAAACTAAACTCCTCATGCAAGCGTTCAAAACGGCCACTCTGCTTCCGTCGCAGGAACTTGAGGCGTATGGGCTCCAGCGGGCAGACATTCAAACTGCGGTTAGAGAAGGGGTGCTACGCCGGGTGGCGTCCGGTCTTTATCGGTTTTCAGAAGCCGAAGTAACCGAGAATTACAGCCTGGTGCAGGCCGCGCGTATCGTTCCTCAAGGCGTGGTTTGCCTGCTCTCGGCGCTGCGCTTTCATGGGATGACCACGCAGGCGCCGCATGAGGTGTGGCTGGCAGTGCCGCGTGACAGTTGGCGGCCCAAAGCGAAAGGAATCCGACTCGTGCAATTTGCTAGAAATGCTCTAGGCGAGGGGATTGAGGCGCACAAACTTGAAGGGGCGGTTGTTCGGATTACCAGTCCGGCAAGAACAGTGGCTGATTGTTTTAAATTTAGAAATAAAATAGGGCTCGATGTGGCGGTCGAAGCACTGCGCGATGCCCGTTCTGGTCGTAAATGCAGCGTGGATGATATTCTGCGGCAGGCGCGCCTTTGTCGCGTTGCGAAGGTTATGCGACCCTACCTGGAGGCACTTTCATGAGTTCATCTCATAAACGAAATCTGCCCGCTTCGGTGCGGCAGCGACTTCTAAACCTGAGCGATTCAAAAGGAATCGCTTTCGATCTCCTGCTCATACGCTTCGCCGTTGAAAGGCTTCTCTACCGCCTGACTCAGTCGAAGGATGCGGATCGTTTTCTGCTTAAGGGAGCGATGCTTTTCTCGGTATGGATGCCGGCGGCTCACCGCCCAACGCGGGACGTCGATTTGCTAGGTTTTGGCTCAGACGATTTGGACGGTCTGAAGCGCGTGTTTCTGGAACTTTGTGAGATCGAGGTTCCTGATGACGGGCTGCAGTTCGATCCGGAGAGTATCCGGGTCGAACCAATCCGTGAGGACGCACGCTATAGCGGTGTGCGTGTTCAGCTCCTGGCCATGCTCGCGAACGTCAAGATTCCCGTGCAGGTGGATATTGGCTATGGCGACGTAGTGACGCCGGGACCGGAGACAGTGCAGTTTCCGGCGTTGTTGGATTTTCCCGCACCGACGTTGCGGGCTTATCCGATCTACACGGTGGTCAGCGAAAAATTCGAAGCAATGGTTTCACAGGGAGAAACCAACACGCGGATGAAGGATTTCTACGACGTTTGGTTCCTTTGCGAACACTTCGAATTCGATAAACATGTCCTTCACCAGGCAATCATCGGCACTTTCGAGCGGCGTGGGGATATCGTGCCAAAGCTTGAAGAGATAACGGCGTTTTCGGCGATCTTCGCCGAAATGAAGGAGCCCGTCTGGCTGGCATTCCTGAAACGCAATGCGTTGAAATCGCTTGAACTAACGGTAGTAGTGAGCCGGATACGGCAATTTATTGGACCTGTTTTGGAGACCAATGCCGTTTCGTCAGTGGCTGCAAGGTGGACACCGCAAAAAGGCTGGAGCGCTTAAGCGTCCAAATTGAAACGTGGACGCTTGGTTACGGTTGTTGGTATCGGTGCTTCAGGTGTGCTCGCCATGGGCACGCTTTTTCTTCCGGCCCGGACTTTAACGAAATTGTGGATCGTGCTTGCTGCGACCGCGACGCCGAACCGGTCCTTCAATGCGGAGGCAGTTTGCTTGTAGGTCCAACGGCGTTGCCTGAGCGAGCGGATCAAGTCGGCGTACGGCTCCAGTTTGCTGGAGGCAGGCTTGGTGTCGGCCTGTGCGAGGAAGTCGGTGATTTTTTGTTCGAGGCTCATATCGATGAGCGGGTGTCAACGTACCAGCCGATTCGAGCGCCGTCTGCGTCTGGTTCGATGAAATTCGACTGCATTCGAGGCCGTCTGTCTTGGAAGTTTGGATACGCTCGAACGCGCCCCAATTTGTTGCTACGCCGTTCGAGGGCATTCGAGCCGATCTAGCGACGCAATTTCGTCGCTAGACATATTGCGTCTCTACACACAACCGCTCGATCCCTGGTATACGGTGAACGTCGTTCTTCAAGGCTTCGTTCCTGAATCGCGCACCGGGTTAGGCGTGTGCGCAACAGGCGGCTGCGCCGCCGGGCGTCTCGCGACCGATTAGCGTCGCGAGTCGTAGGCAACGCTAGCTGCGCGGCGGTCGTGAACCCGAACCGGCAGCTTGGAGCCGCTGAGCGGTGCACGTCCGCCGCGCCGGTTGACACGGCTCCCTGTTCGAAGACTGCACATGTTTACTCTGGCTAAAATCAAGGATGGCAGCACGTACCTCGAAAACCATCTGAGTGCGAATGACTATTATGCCGAGGGTGAAAAGGTCATCGGCCGGTGGCAGGGCAAAGGGGCGGAACGCCTGGGCCTGCATACCGAAATTCTCGCTGGCGACGCTGCCTTTGCAGCCCTGCGGGAGAACCGACATCCGGTGGCAGGCGCTAAACTCACGCCGCGTGACGGTGAGAACCGCGTGCGGTTTTTGGATTTTCAGTGCAGCGCGCAAAAGTCTGTTTCAATCATGGCGGTTACATTCGGCGATGAACGGCTGCTCGTGGCGCATGATCGTGCTGCTGCCATCGCATTTTCGGAACTAGAAAAATTCGCGGCCTGTCAGGCCAACACGGTGACAGAGCGCGGCACACGCAACACCGCCAACGCCATTGCGGCCACGTTCCGGCATACCGCCAGTCGTGCCCTCGATCCGCAGGTGCATACCCATTTCGTAGTGTCCAATGCCACCTGGGACGAAGCAAGCAAGGGCTGGCGAGCGCTGACTGAATATGAAATGGTTCGGGCGATCCGGTATGCGGGCAAGGTCTACCAAAACGAACTGGCTCGGTCGTGTCTCCTGCTTGGCTACGATATTGAATCTGTCCACGATGAACGCGGCTCTGTCACCGGTTTTGAAATTGCCGGAGTATCGAAGGAAGTGCGGGAGCGTTTTTCCAAACGCCGAGCTGAGGTTGAAACCGGGATCGCTGAATTCAAAAAGAAGCACGGACGCGAGCCTTCTACGGCGGAAAGCCCAAACTAATTAATAAGAGGTGCGATCAATTTTTACCGGATTAAGATCATGAAATCCTTTGCCTCTATCCTTTTCGCGCTCGCGGTCGTTGCTACGGGCTACGCCCAAAATATTTTTCCTCTGCCCGCTGGAAATGTGGGCATTGGTACGACCAGCCCTGCTGATCGGTTACAGATCAATTCTGGCCGCCCGATTATATTTGGCTCAACTGGGGGGAATGGGGTCTATGGCTCTTATATTGGTTTCAACACTGCAATCAACACAGGTGTTGTTCCCAACACGATTACGAAACTCGGTGGAACGGGCCAATTTGGTGGAGCGATCATAACCGTGGATTACTGGGGTAATTTCGGCCTTCAGACGCAATATGCAGGAACTGAAAATGCCGCCACAATTGCGTACGCGCCTCAATTTACTTTTTCAAGCAATGGCAATTTAGGCATAGGGACGATGAGCCCGAATCGGCAACTTGAGATTTGGCCCAGTTCTGGCCCAGCCTATGTTCGACTCAGCGGGGGAGGCGAAGCTATGGAGTTATTTGATAGAAGTGGAACTCATTTTAATTGGATAGTTGGAGCTCAATATAATGTATCAAATGTTTTTGAGATTACACCATCCACATCGGTTGGTGGTGCGACATATTCTACGCCTGCATTTGTTGTAGCTGCGGCCGGCAACGTCGGCATCGGCACAACCAATCCCGCGGCGAAATTAGAGATTGCTGCAACTGGTGACAATGTGGCTATTTTGAAATTAAGTACTGAACGCGCTTGGCAGTTTCAGCAGAATGGAACCGGTCCGAGCACTCAACTTTCCTTGAAGGATTTAAGTGCCGGTAAAACTTTCAATATTAGATCGTATTACGATGAGAATATTGCGAGTTTTGTGTCTGATAGTGTGGGTGGTTGTTCTGTTATTCTTGTTCCGTCCGGCGGCAAAGTCGGCATAGGCACGACGAACCCCACAGAAAAGCTCTCAGTCAAAGGCCGCATACGAGCTCAGGAAGTGGTGGTGGATAATAATAACTGGTCGGACTACGTGTTCGCGGACGATTACAAACTGCAGTCGCTCTCCGAAGTCGAAGCGCAGATCAAAATCAGTAAACACCTTCCCGGCGTCCCCTCGGCTCAGGAAGTCTCCGGAAAAGGCGTTTCCCTCGGCGACATGCAATCCCTCCTGCTCGCCAAGATCGAGGAGCTAACGCTTCACCAGATCGAACTCGAAAAACGAGTGAACGCTCAACAAGCCGAGATCGTCCGATTGAAAGCTGCGACTCCATAATTCAGCAGGTCTTGTCCAGAGTGCCATATTAACTATTCACCATCCGCCGCCATGAGAACCTTTGCCATCTTTCTTGTTTCTCTAGCCGCCACAACTGTGGCTTACGCCCAAAACACTTTCCCTATTTCCGGCAATGTCGGCGTCGGGACGACGAGCCCAGGGGCAAAGTTGGATATAAGTGCGGGGTCGACAAACGGGCTACAGATTACCACTGCAAATGAGTCTCCATGGGGTTTTCTGCTTAAAAACACCTCTTACTCAGGTGGGGCATTTAGCATTTATCAAAGTAACGATGGTTGGATCGGTATGTTTGCTAACTATCCAAGTGGATCATCGCTTTTTATGGGCCCAAACGGAAATATTGGGCTCAATCCGAATTCTGGCAATGTCGGCATAGGCACTACCAGCCCGAATACTAAACTACAGGTAAACGGCGCGATCCTTTCAAGTGTTCTCAATACGCCACAGCTTATACTTGGCTCAGGTGGTGTAAATTATGGGCTGATACAAAACGACACGACTGGTGTGTGGTCGCTTGGATATGGAGCCAATCTTTCGACACTCGGGACGCCTGTTCTGTCTTGGAATAGTGGCGGCAACGTCGGCATTGGCCTGACGAATCCCGCGGCGAAATTGGAAGTAAAAGGAACTGCTACTTTTGACGGCGCGGTGACTAATACAAATGGAGGCTATTATTATTCGCCATACAATGGTACTATTGCCTTCGGGTTGAACGCGCCGGGCGTTTCGTATCTTGGTATCGGTTCGATTTTGGCGGCGTCAGGCAAGAGTGCGCTTGCGCTCGGGCATTGCTCTACAGCGATGGGCACCCTGGTACCAGATTTGACAGTGGTGGAAAGCGGGAATGTCGGCATTGGCACGACTAACCCGACGGAGAAGCTCTCAGTCAAAGGCCGTATTCGGGCCCAGGAAGTGGTGGTGGATAATAATAACTGGTCAGACTACGTATTTGCTGACGACTACAAACTACAGTCGCTCTCCGAAGTCGAAGCGCAGATCAAAACCAATAAACATCTGCCCGGTGTGCCCTCGACCCAAGAAGTCGCCGAGAAAGGCGTTTCCATCGGTGACATGCAAGCCGTCCTCCTCGCCAAGATCGAAGAGCTCACGCTGCGCCAGATCGCGCAAGCGAAGCACCAACAGGCCCAAGACGAACGCATCGCCGCCCTCGAAGCAGAAAACACTCACCTGAAGTCACAGCTCAAATAAACACCGAACCTTTTTCCACCATGAAATCCCGGCCTTCGTCTCATTCCCTCTGTGGCGCCGTCTTGCTGGTCGCGTCTCTGCTCGATGCCATGTCCGCACGGGCGGCCGCACCCACCGTAAGCTTAACCGTCGATTCGTTTTATCTCGGCAGCGCGGTGACCTTTTCTCCCACCGTGGCGGACGCAGATGCCGACATCGATTACGTCACCTTCGCTGTCGCCGGGCCATCTCCGATATCGACCTGGTCAACCCTGAGCCCAAACGTGAACGTGCCCGGTGCAGGTACTGCGAGTCAGCAAAACGGCGTCACGGTTCAAAAAGCCTGGACCCCGTCGCTTCCGGGGCTGTGGACGGTTCGAGTTACGATTCATAGCCTCAATGGATCGTCCTCGGTCGATCGCACCTTCGATGTGCTTGCCGGCACCCGCACGCTCAACCCGTTAACGGTAGCGAATGGTTCGAATCAGATTTATTCCTTTCCCGGGGAGCTAGTCACGGCAACGAGTACGTCGGCTTCGACGACCAACGTCCAGAGCGGCGGCAGTCTTATCCTTTGGTCGGGTGGGAGAGTGAAACTGGAACCCGGTTTCCGCGCAGAAGCGGGCTCGTTCTTCTGGGCTGCGGTGGACCACGATCAAAACGGTTATTCCGACCAAGAGGAACTGCAGCAGAACTTTGTTCAAGGTGTTCCCGATGCTTGGTTGGTCGACCATGGGATAAATCTTTCCACGCCGATGAGCACTTGGGGATATTCAGCGGCACAGTTACTGGCTGCCTACCAGGGCGGTTACAATCCTGGCGACACAAAAGCGGCGTCGGGAATGCCAACAAATTGCCAGTTGGTTCTACGTACGCCTTCGGGCCAATGCTACGGCGTGCAGACGAGCACCTGGGCCATCAGTGGAATATAACCAGTCCAACAGCACTTTTTAATCTTTTATCATGGCTTCATCTTTACCTCGAAAATGGATCTGCGGAATAGTCGCGGTCGCGACGGTGTTCGCGGTTGGACTCATAGCGGTCCGGAAGTTTCGCACACAACCACCGATTACTCCTAGCCTGCAGCCAACTGAAAACCCTAAGCCGATAGTTGCCACTGAATCGGCGCCTGCGCTTGAGCCTGCGATCGAGGTAAGCCCGGCAGACGCTGCGCAGCGTTCCAGGGAGATGGCTGCGTCTGTTCGGATGTATGAAGCGCATTCGTCTTTGCGTACCGCTGCAGTCGCCAACCCAGATTCCCCGGAAAATCGAAAGGTTCTGCAGACCATGGTCATGAAGGCTCTCGAATCCAACAAGCCTCAAGCTGTGCCAGCGGCAAAACCCTAAAACGGACACTCTTCTACACCCTTTCCCCATGTTCTGTTTTTCTTCCTCCTTCATCCCTTTTAATCTCCGCAGATCGATCTATTCGGCCGCGGTCGCGTTTAGCTTCCTTTTTGGCTGTGCGCTGCGGGCAGATAATGTGCCCGCTTCCAACCAGACGGGCGGTGGCGTCTGGTCAGCTAGTCCCTTGTCGCCGAAAGTTGGCGATGTCTGTGCGGTATCGTGGTCTGGCGGAGGAATCCAAGGGACCTATAGCGTGTACTTGGCGCGCCCGGGCGCGGCCGCGCCGGGTGACCAGGTGAACGGAGGCTATACAACTTCTAACACAACCATATCAGCGGGCAGTCGCTCTTTCGACATCTCGGGTTGGTGGACGTTTTCGATCTTAGTGAATGGTTCGACTCCGTTTGCAACTTGTCAGATAAACGTGCAGCCCGCGGTCCCAAAAGTTTCCCAAACAATCGACTTCACCCAGCCGACATCGCATCGCGTGGGTGATATCGTCGAACTCTCCGCAACGGCAAGTTCAGGCCTTCCAGTGACGTTGTCGGTTGATTCCGGTCCGGCCGTGCTACAAACCGGAGGTCTTACCTTGCGGTTAACCGGTACGGGCTCTGTCACTGTCCGGGCATCCCAAATCGGAAATACCACCTATTTTCCAGCGACCGACGTTGTTCGCACTTTTATAGTAGACGCCGCACTTGGTAGTGGAGGCACCCCCAGTTCATTCCCCGCGGCGGGTGCGGTACCTACGCTCCAGTATAGCTCCGTACTGGTAGGAGCCTTGCCGGGGGAGGTATCGGTCGACAATAAGGGGGCGGCAGGCTACTCGATTCCGCTTTCGATTCCTCCTGGCCGCCAGGGAATGGAGCCGAAACTATCGCTCAACTATAATAGCCGTGGCGGCAACGGCCCGGTTGGTGTAGGTTTTTCTTTTTCGACTGGTTTCCCACAGGCTATCACTCGCGGCCGAACAATACAGGCTCGTGACGGTGAGACCCGCGGCGTGATTTTCAACGACCAGGCTGACAAGCTCTACCTCGATGGTAAACGTCTCATCTGTATCTCTGGCACGTACGGCACTCCCAACAGTCAATATCGGACCGAAATTGATTCGTTTGTCACCATCGTTGCTTCGAGCGCAAGTAACTCCGGACATATCGATACATTTGTTGTGACCGAAAAGTCCGGCACGAAGATGACCTTTGGTAAGCTTGGTTCCGCGACCGATGGTTATCACTGTGGTATGGTGCAAAACAGTGCGGCCTGGACGGTTGATGAAATGGCCGCAGAGTGGGCCCTGAAGCGGGTGGAGGATACGCTTGGGAATACTGTGGATCTCCATTATCTGGACGCAGGATTTGGGGAATATCTACTGGATCGAATCTCCTACACCGGAAGTGCCAGCGGATCTCGACAACCCAACGGCGAGATTCGATTGCTGTACAACACGACCGTCGTGACCGGGAACTTAGCCAACGACACCTCCCGGCGCGACGCAACAACGCGCTACGAAGGTCTTCGTGCTTTTGCGATGCGGGGACGGCTAGATCGAATCGTTGCGTTATGTCCCGATGGAACCGGGGCCAGCACCATTGCCTCCGCGTTCGACCTCACCTACGAATACGCGCCGCAGTCCGGCCCCACTCGGTTGGCTTCGGTTGGCGGTGCTTTCCGGGACCCGGATCAAGCTACGCTGCACCCCATCAAGCCAACGTCGTTCAGATGGGAGGACTCCGATTGGGCGTACACCGATCACGTGATGTCCCCTGCGCTCCCCACCGCTGGATCGCAAGAGTTGTTCGCTTTCGGCGATGTGAATGGCGACGGGCGCGACGACCTGATCGATTTGCGCGTTGCCGGCCAGATCAACGTCTCGCTTTCGAACGGCTCGGGTTTCGATTCTCCAAAAAATTGGATTGCATCGGCTGCGCTCTGGCCAGGCGTGCCGACAATGGCCAAAATGTGCGACATCAATGGGGACGGCCTGAAGGATATCGTGTTCGCGACTTACGAATTAAATGCACCTTCATTGGGGATCTGTACCCTGATTTCCACCGGCAGCTCCTTTGTGTTGGGTCCCGGCTATTGCACTGAGGCCGAGTTCCAGGATCCGGATGATATAGTGAGCACTCCACACGATATTCTTAATCATGAGAAGTACTCCTGCGTCTCGCGCATTTCTGTTGCAGATTTTACCGGCGACGGTCGCGACGACATTCTAATTCATGGATACGACGGCAAGCTCCAGGTGTTGCGGTCAGAGGGCACGTATTTCACGAAACTGCCCGCGGCTGACATCGGAGCGAGCAAGCTTGGTGTTCAACACGCGTGGGATTGGAGTACCCCGATCAATTATCTGGGTTACAGCGTGACGAACAAATTCAGCGTCTCCCCGATGCCCTGCGATCTCAATGGCGACGGCCTGATCGATTACGTATGGACCGAAACTCAGCAGGACTGTTCGAACATGTGGAATTATTCATTTTCGATCACAACTTTTGCAGGACATCGCGAAGTTTATGCCGTCACGAGTTTGCCAGGAGGCGGCTTCTCCCCCAAAACCTGCGTTGCATACACGGGATGGGGCTGGTCCGACAAGGGGGCACATCGCGCGAATGCTTTCGTTGTAATGCCCGGTGACGTTAATGGCGACGGGCTGACCGATCTCACGGTGCTGATGCGGGGAGAGGAAGATGACGCCAGTGTATACACCGGCACTTGGAACGGGCACCGCCAGTGCCTCCTGCACATGACAACGTATCTCTCACGAGGAGCTCCCGGCATGCCACAGTTTGGCAGTATGAATTCGTTAACGGGCCAGACAACAAGCTCTGACCCCGCCCACCATGAACAGGTACAGCTTGGGGCAGTTTGGGCCAACCCGTGGTTCGATAAGGTGGAGATTGGCCAATGGGCCAATGATCACTACGAGAACCCTGGACAGATGGAGGAACCGTACCGGCCGTTGCTGCTCGCTTCCGCTCTCTCCTCAAGCGGCGACAATATGACCATGACAGACCTCAACGGCGATGGCAAAGCCGATTATGTCTGGTACAGCACCGCCACGTCCACGCCGGGTTGGTGGGTGATGTATTCGCAGGGTGATCGCTTCTCGGCGCCAACCCAGGCTCCGGCTGGATTCACTTGGCATCATACTAACGCCGTCGCCTCAGGCAATCGATTCCCGATTCTATCCACTCGCGCAGGACTTGATCTCAACGGCGACGGAATCACCGATTATGCGTACGACGACGCAGATTATAGTGCTAAACCCGGCGTGAAGGGGTTCCATCTGAGTCAGGGGCAGCAGGGACGGCGGATTGTAAGCGTTAACAACGGACTGCGCAAGACCGACCTAGCGTACAAACCGATCACCGACGACTCCATTTATACACCAACGCGTGCCGCGCTGGCCTATCCGATTCGCGAATTGCGCAACGCGACCTATGTCGTATCCGATGTATATAAAGACTCCGGGGTAGATGGCTTGGCCAACTCAGCGCATTTTATATACCAATACTCGGGTAACACCCTCGATCTTTCCGGTCGCGGTAGCCTTGGTTTCCACTGCTTCGTCACGCTCGACACACAAACGAATCTATTCAAATACCAATTTCTGACGCAGTCCTTTCCGATGACTGGGCTGACGTCCCGCGACGAGACCTACCGCCACTGGACGGGGAGTAGCTTGGATCGTTTCCGGTTTATCGGCGCACACGACAACACTGTCGTCTTTGACAAGGTCTCCAGCTACGGGACGTTGTATCCATTCATTTCCCGGGCGGTCGAATCTCGCTGGGAGGATTCTACGACGTCGCATATTGATTTTCCGGCGGACCCGGTGAGTTCGCACCCTGAGGATCTTTTTACGACCCCGAAACCGTCTGGCGCGCATATCACGATCACGGCCGAATCGTTATTCGACAATCAGACCGCCGTTCAGACCACGCTGCCCGGCGTCACAGGATACTATGCAACCGATACTAATTCTTCCGGCCAAAGCGCAGTTTCCGGCACGACTAGCTACAACGTATTTAGCTCGCTTCCTGGAAACATCACCTACGGCAATTTGAAGCAGCTCACTACGAACTTTGGTGGCGGCTTTACGGAGACTGTGACTAATGACTATTCCGGCAACGGAGTAATCTCGATGGGGCTGCCGGGAACGGTGAACACAGCGGTCACCTCAACCAACTACGGCAGCCAGAGCGCCCCGGACAAAAGTTATAGCTATCTCGTGAAAAACGGCGTGCAGACTCCGCTTGTTGCAACCGAAATGGTCAAGGGGGGAGGGGTGCTTGACCTCACAACCACGTATAATCGCGACGGCTACGGGCGGGTTACTTCAAAATCAATCACGGGCACCGCTCTTTTTGACATCGGTACAGGCGCTCAATCGGTCACAACTTATTCTGCAACAGCGTTCGATGAGAAATTTGATCTTCCGATCACTGAACTAAACGCATACAGCCATTCTACAACCAAGGCTTATCATCCAATTCTTGGCTTACTGACGTCAGTCACGGGACCCAACACCGATACAGTTACCACTGTTTACGACGCCTTGGGACGTGTAATCAAAGTCGTGGATGTGCTGAAAGGCGTTCAGACCGAAACCAGCTATGCCTGGGATTCAACAGTATTAGTTGCCGGCCCCAACAATTTCAACGGCGTCGCGACTAATGCACCGATCACCGGCGTTGTCGGTCTCAAACTGACCTCGGCCTATTCCGCCACTACGACGGTCCATCCTGTTTCTACAACTTCAGTCAACCTCCAACCGCCGGTCACTACTTACTACGACCGACTTGGCCGGGCGATCCGCACCGTAAAGACCGGTTTCAATAATCAACAAATCTACACGGACACCGCCTTTAACAATCTTGGCCAAGTCATCGCGACCTCGTTGCCCTATCCATCCAGTGGAACGCCGCTTTGGACCAAGACAACTTACGATGCCTTGGGCCGCGTGGCCACAGTCATCGCGCCGAACGGCACCGTGACCACTAACACCTACAACGGCCGTGCCACCAGCGTGAGCGTTGATGCGCCAGATCTTGGAGGCGTGAATCCGGCGCCTCAGGTCAACACGACAGTGGTCGACGCTAAAGGTCGCACCGTCAAAGTCTGGAACGCTGATAATGTTCCGAGCTTCTCCGATACGCTTGGCTCGACCTCGACTCCAGCTTCGATCGCCTTCGACCTCGACGGCTTCGGCCGGATGCGAACGACCACGCTGAAAGGGCAAAGCCAGACGATCACTGCCCAGTACGACGCGCTCGGTCGGCAAACTCAACTAGCCGATCCCGACAAAGGCATATGGAACTACGTCAACAGTGCGCTCGGTTCAGTTCTGAAGCAAACCGACGCCAAAACCAATGTCACACTGACAACTTACGACCTGCTCAATCGCCCGATCGTTCGCACGGCTACGGAGGCGTCGAATGGTCCCGTCGAAACCGCCAATTGGTACTATTATGATTCGATCACCAATGGACACCGCGTATCGTTTACCGATAAAGGATGGGTTGGCGCACTACAACGCGACGAATCTGTCACAACGGGAGCTCCCGGCTACACCGGGACAAATTCCGCGACGACGACGGTTCATTACTACGACCCGAAAGGGCGGCCCTCGATCGATCTCGCGACCATTGATGGCAAATATTTTTATACCTATTCGGATTTTGATGCGTACAATCGTCTGTGGCACATCCGCCACTACTGGCGTTCGGCTGGCCACGAGAGCGCCACGGACGAACCGTATTTATGGGAAGATTTTGGATACACCTATAACTATGACTCGAACAGCTATCTGACTTCGCTTACCGATTCGCTCAATCGCTCTTGGTGGGATACCCCAAGCTACGACTATATGGATCGGGTCACTTCCGTTCGCAAAGGCTCGGGTTACACGACGACACGCAAGTACCGCCCAGAAGATGGTGTTCTCACCGACATCGTCACTGGCTCCGGCCCCAGCGTGGTTCAAAACCAGGGTTTCAACTACGACGGCCTGGGGAACCTCACTTTGCGCACCGGCAGCGGCGGAAGTGAACCTCTCACTTACGACGCTCTGAACCGGCTTAAGACGAGCAACCAGGGCGCGATGGTCTACGCCGACAACGGCAACATTACCTCGAAGCCCGAAGTCGGCAACCAGACCGTTAGCCTCACAAACTATGATCCGGTCCGGCCCCATGCCGTCACTCGATATACGTTCAACGGGCAGACCATCGACATCGCATATGATGCCAACGGTAACTTGTTCAGCCGTTCAGGCGGTGGCAGCACTTGGTCGATGAAGTGGGCCGGTTTCGACAAGCCGCGCTGGATGGCGAAAACCACGGGTCCGACCGTCGTGGGCAGTGAATTTCTATACAACGCGAACCGCTCGCGCATAATCCAGATGGAATTTGACGCGCTGGGAGCCGCGCCCTCGCATTACGTCCGCAAACGGCTTTACGCACTCGGCTCGACCCTTGAAATAAACTATCGCAATAAGGCCCTCGCCGGTGCGACTGACAACTGGTCGCTCGACACTGTGCGAATCTACGTGCCTGGCCCCGACGGCATTATCGGCGCACGAGAATTCAATCCGGGATCGGCGGCGGATGGTAGTGAAAAGACCCTTGTTTATCATTACGATCACCTCGGTTCGATCGAAAGCATCACGCCCTTTGCATCAACAAGCGGTTTTGCCAACGACAGTGGCGGCAAGGCGGGGCGCTTTAGCGAAGATGCTTGGGGCCAACGCCGCAACCCGTTCACTTGGTCCGGCCCGCCCGTGACGACCGGAACGAATGCAAGCGACGACGGCGGCTCCGACAGCCTAACGCCCCGCGGTTTTACCGGTCATGAGATGCTCGACGACCTCGGTCTCGTTCACATGAACGGTCGCATCTACGATCCGCTGCTCGGTCGTATGCTGTCTGCGGACATCATGGTGCAGTATCCGGGAAGCCTTCAAAGCTATAACCGGTACTCGTATGTGCGGAATAATCCGCTGACGGCATTCGATCCAAGCGGTTGGTGGGAGGTGAAGGTGTTTGGCCTCACCTTCACGAACGATGGGACCAACCGCGGGGCGAGAGCAGTCCAGGCGATCAAGAATTGGGATCGCACCGTGGATGCTGGACCGGTGCATCTGAAATTTACCCTCGATACCGCGAAGGAAAATCTTCAGCAAACGCCGAGCCGACTCGCGAATTTTGGTAAGACGGTAACCAATGACTTGGTGACTAAAGGGCCGATTGTCACGATACTCGAAGACCTTGGTGGCGGGCCAAAGATTCCTGTCGGTGGAGCGGGTGCTCCAAAGTTAGCGACGGTGAACGGCGCGACTTTGACGGGTGAAGTTGCCACTGTAAATGCGACGGCGATTTCCGGGACGGCCACGCTCGTAAACAATATGGCTAGTGCGGATATCAAGCCTTCCAACGGGGAAAAAATTCCAGAAACACCGCCAGCAACAGAACCAACAAATTCGTCGGGTGGAAGAAAGGGCAATGCAGAGACCCGTGCTCAAAACCAAAATATAGCGGAAGAGGCAAAAGCCAATGGTGGTACTCACGAAGGTGGAGCAGACTTACCTGAACAGCGGTTTGCCGACCCCGCTCAGCCTGGCACCAAGGGGAGCCGTTATGCAGATGTTACCGTCAAGGATGCGAACGGCACGACCACGCATTACCAAACGGTTGACACAAAGGCCAATGGCGAGTTGACCGAGCGTGAATTGGACGCCGCGCTTGATATCTCGGAGAGATCGGGAGAAACCGTTGTTGCAATTCCGAAAAAGAAACCGTGATGAGCAAACAAACCCAGTTTTTTGGAACGAAGAACGACCTCCTTGACGGTTTAGCGCGGGTTGATGAGCAGCTTGCTCTAAAGTATGTACTCTTCGACAAGCCGCAAGAAACCGACATATTGAAATCCTACGACTCTTTAAAAGACTTCGAAACGTTGGGCCTAAACCACTCTGGAAAAACCGGCGGAGCGGGAAGGTTCTTCGTCTTGGATAGGGAAGTGGAATGTGTGCTGAGCGCGGTCCCGCAAAACTCTGGTGGCATCCGTTTTTTCGTCGAACCAACAAACAATCCGACTTCGATCGTTTTCCAGCCAAGCGGGTTTTATCAGGCCGAGGGCGTTGATCGATGCTTACTCCCTGGCTCTTTTGGGACCGCCCTTGATCACCCCGACTCACAGCTTCTTTATAAGGAGTTCAGGAAGATGTTTCTGAAGGCGTTTATGCTCCATAAGCGCAGGGTGTATGTCGGCTCTGAGGCAATGATCCTCTTAGAAGAGGGTGAAACGCGATTCCCTAGCTACAGCGCATTTGCAGGTTCTGAGCACGACTTTGTCATTTAGAAGGCGTTCGCTAACCGACCGTTTTCAAAATCGGTAGTTGAGGAGCAAATACACGAGGGAAAGTGAAACCCGAAAAACAGGAAGGATAACCGAGCGCCAGGGCGGATGGGCCTTGGCGTTTTTTTTGTGCCTGTAACCCAACATGACGTTGCCCGATTTTTCAGGCCGGACGATTCCCGGCTGGGAAGTTTGCCCGGCATACGATAGGAGCTGATGCATGTTCCTGCTTCTCATCGACACGTGTGTATGGCTCGACATCGCGAAGGATCGAAAACAGCAGACCCTTCTGACCGCGTTGGAACGACTGATAGATCACTCCAAGGTCCAATTGATCGTGCCCCGAACAGTCGTGGAGGAATTCAACCGCAACAAAGCCCGGATCGTTCAAGACGCGACAAAAAGCATTTCGACAACACTCAAGCGTGCGCGTGAATTGGTGGGGCAATTTGGTAAAGGGACGAAGACCCGACGGGCCATGGAAGAACTTGAAAACATTGATTTTCTTCTTCCGACACTGGGCGATTCAGCAGTCGAAACAGTTGTCCGAATCGAAAAGCTCTTTGCCTCGTCGAAGATCCTTGAGGTGTCAGATGCAGTAAAGCTGCGTGCCGCGCAACGTGCGCTTGATAAGCGGGCGCCTTTTCACCGAGCAAAGAACAGCATGGGTGATTCGATTCTCATCGAGGTCTACGCCGAAGTCATCGGGGGTGTGCTGGCCAAGGGGACGAGGTCTGCTTTCGTGACCCATAACGTGGCCGATTTCAGCCAAGTAGCAGGCGATGACCGCGTTCCGCATCCGGACTTCGCTGGGCTCTTTTCCAAAATCAAATCCCTGTATTCAACGAACCTCGGCGAACTCCTAAAACGGGTCGATTCTGGGCTCCTGGCAGAGCTAGAGTTCGATGAAGAATTCACCTTCGAACCGCGCTCCGCTGGGGAAATAATGTCAGTTACTGAAGAACTGGCACAAAAGATTTGGTACGACAGGCATCAACAAAGGCAGCAACGCATTGACGACGGACTTCACCGAATCGTCCCCGACGCAGAATGGAAGATATCGAACGCACGGGACACGACGACGGAGAGCATTTGGGCAGGAGCAAAGAAGGCAGCTGCGAAGGTCGAGAAAACATACGGCAAAGAAAACCTTGGCCCTTGGTCAAAGTTCGAATGGGGCATGCTGAACGGAAAGTTGTCTGCGCTTCGTTGGTGCCTCGGCGACGATTGGGACATGCTTGATACTTGATTTCGGGCCCTATCGTCGACGGCGTGAGGGGTGGGAAGAACGTGAAGCCCTTGAGCAAACCGGAAAAGGCCGCGTGCCAGGAGAGCGCAAACGCGTTGGAGCGGATTCGCGGCTGCGAACGCTCTATGGTTTCGAAGGAGGCTGAATATGCGCCAGTTTTTGTGTGGTTCTTGGCCGCGGATTCGCTTTTTGCGATGCAAATGGGCACTGAAAAATGGGGATCGAGGCTGAGGTTTGGTGGCTTCTTGAAAGACGAAAGGCGCAAGTCGTGACAGCCCCAACTATGCTTTTCGCAGCTTGAGCGCCCTCGCGCGGCCTGATGCGAAACCACGACATTGATTGAAGGCTGCGACCAGCTTGTACGGTGTTCGTAAGACTTACGCGCTTTGCTTTTGTGGAGACGCAAAACCCTAACGAGTTCGTTGTGATGTAAGTCGCTGAAACACGAACTGAAAAATCCGGCACTTAGGACCTCGCGAACTCGGGAGGGTATTGCGTCTTTCAATACAACAGGTGTGCAAATCGTGGCAGACCTCGCCAGCTCTTCGTAGCCTGAAACGCTGGACAACGTTGGGCTCGCCCGGAAAAAAGCGGCGCGCATCACCCCCTACCGAATTTCCGGTATCCTCGCTCCCGAAAATCCGGAGGGCGCTCGCCATTGTGGCGCGAAGATCCCGCGAACATTTTTTCGGCATGAGCTGCTTTCCCACCGAATTTTTTTCCGCCCGCGCCTCGCTCGTGCCACTCCCGTCCGGAACGCAGCCACAAAAATGGCGGAGGGCCGGGCGGGAAAGACGCAGCGCTGATCCGAGCGGCAAGGTGCTCCGCCTGCGCTCCGCTTTTGGGGCTGCGCTGCGGCTTCGCCTTCTGCCAAATCCAGCGCGCTGCGGTCCCGGCGAATTACGGGGAGGCTGTGCGCTCCGCCTCGCTCACGAGTTTTTCAACAGCCTTGAGGAGCGGGGAGCGACGATTAGCAGGAAGATTTTGGAGCCGTTGCAGCACCTGCTTCGTTTTGTCGTTCGGCTTCTGAGCAGCCTCCTTGCGATTTTGGCCGAGCAGATTTTCCACGGAAACTGCCAACGTTTCGGCGAGCTTGGCGAGTTGGTCGGCTCGAACACTCACCGCTTCCCGTTCCCAGTAGGTGACCACGCGCTGCGATACCCCCAGAGCCAACGCGAGCTGATGCTGCGTCAACCCCGCTGCCTGTCTCGCCAGTGCAATGCGTTCTCCCAGTGCGGGACGGTGTTGAGAAGCGGGACGGCCTTTGGGCATTGGGGGACTATACTTGTCTGGGCGGAGAATAAAAGAACTTGCTGAAATACACGAAAAACGTATAAATCAATGAATATGCCAACCCAATTCACCCCCGGCTTGACCGGAACTGTGGATGACCGGGCAACTGTCCTTCCATTCGCTAGCTCACTTTCCTTGCCCACTGATACGGCAACTGATTCGACTATTTTGGCGTGGATGGCGGACTACTATCACCAGACCTTTGCCACCGACGTTGCGGCGTTGGACTTCCTAAAATGTAATGCATGTTTCCACGCTGACGCAGCCGATGTCTTGCGCCTCGGTTACGCTAACCGGACTTTAGGTTCGGCCCTCCTCACGACAACGGCAGGCCGTACCCTAAAAACCCGGCTACAAACGCTCGGGGTGTTTCGCCAGGACACCGGACATGAGCACTTGAACGGCTGCATCATTTTCCCGCTGTCCGATTGCACGGGCAATATCGTGCAACTCTCCGGCCACCGCCTCGCCATCGCGGCCAATCCCCGTAGCCTTTCACTGCCGGGGCCGGAGCGCGGCGTGTGGAATGCCGCCGGACTTGTGGTCACAGGCGACTGGTTCCTCTGTCCGACGTTGCTCGACGCTCTGACCCTATGGAGTCACGGCTGGCATAACGCAACCAGTGCGAATGGCCTAAACCCAGATCTCAGAGCCCTTTTGATTGAGCGCAAACCGACCCGCGTCGTCATCTTTCACGAAACCGATGCCACTGCCATTGCCGTGGCAGAAACCCTTTCCAATGAAATCGCCGCGCTGGGTGTGGCCACATTCCGCAACGTGCTGCCATCTGGCAAAAGCATAAACGCTATCGCGGGCGGAGCCGCCGATCCGTTGGCCGCGCTGCAAAGACTGCTCGCCGACGTAACACCGACGACCACGCCAGCTGTTCCCATTTTGTCACCTGAGCCAGTTCGTGACAGCGCTCCGCTGGCGCTCTCACCCCTTGCTCTCACCGTGATTAAACACACCGCCGAGGAAACCCTGTTGGCCTGTGGTGACCGGACTTATCGCGTACGTGGTCTGTCACGGAATAGTGGATACGAAACCCTTCGGATCTCTTTACGTATCGCCTGTGGCAGCGCATGGCACCTCGACACGTTCGACCTCACACAGGCCAAACAGCGGGCGGCATTCATCGGGGCGGCCGCGGATGAAACCGGGCTCAAGGCCGAACTCCTCAAACGCGACTTGGGCCGCGTCCTGCTCAAACTGGAGGAGCTTCACGAAGAACGCCTATTGGCCCAGGTCGCACCAGAACCGGCTGTCACCATGAGCCCGGCGGAGCGTGACGCCGCAATGGAGTTTTTGCGTGCTCCCAATCTATTTGAACTTATCGCCGACCATGCGGCCACGTGCGGCATCGCCGGAGAGCGGACGAACGTTCTCATCGGCTACCTCGGCACCGTCTCACGACTCCTCGACCGGCCCTTAGCGATCATCGTGCAATCGTCTTCCGCTGCCGGAAAAACCACCCTCATGGATGCGATCCTCGCCTTTGTGCCGCCGGAATCACGAACGAAGTTTTCGGCGATGACGGGGCAGTCCCTGTTTTATATGCTGGCGTCAGATCTCCGGCACAAAATCTTGGCCATCGTCGAACAGGAAGGCGCAGACCGGGCGAGCTATGCTTTGAAACTCCTGCAATCGGAAGGCGAACTACGGCTCGCCTCGACCGGCAAAGATCAGAACACCGGCCGCACCGAAACTCAGGAGCACCACGTGCAAGGGCCGACGATGATCTTTTTGACCACCACCAGCCACGCCCTGGCTGAAGAACTCCAAAACCGTTGCCTTGTTCTAACGGTGGATGAATCGCGGGAGCAGACAGAACGC
>Ga0302322_100000695_pt1 | contig 26122 bp, 25 predicted proteins | sample Fen_T0_2_FD_203757 | JGI IMG/M metagenome (GOLD analysis project Ga0302322, IMG submission 203757) | Peat permafrost microbial communities from Stordalen Mire near Abisko, Sweden - Fen_T0_2 | ecosystem: Environmental > Terrestrial > Soil > Wetlands > Permafrost | place: Sweden: Abisko...
GGCCAAGGCCACGCCGCCATGTCCACCGGCCCAAGAGTCTTCCTGGAAAAGGTGCTGCCCTTCCTCGGCGGGTGAAGATCCGTTACGGCTTGGGCGGTTCGGGCACGGGGATAGGCGCCGCGGGTGCGCCGGGGACACCGGCGTCGGGATTGGGCGCGGGCTCCTCGCGGTAGCCGAACAGCGTGTTCTTCTCCGACGGTGGCGTCAGCTTCACCGCGACCCGCGAATCGGTGAAGGTGTAGGCTCGGGTGTGGACGGGGAGAAAACCGCTGGCCCGGATGACGAGATCCAAGGGACCACTGTCGCGCGGCCGCTCCACCACCAGCGGGCGCGGCACGGGAATGGCGCCGAGGTTCTTTCGGCCCCACTTGACCTGCGCTTTGCGCGGCGGAACGGTCTGGATGGTGACGTGCACGGTGTCCGACTTGGCCGCCGATGGTTCCTCGTCCACGGTCTTGCCGGCCTCATCGGCCGGCTTGGCGGCGGCCTTCTTGCCATTCTTGCCTGCGGCCCATCCCGCCATCGAAATGCCGAGCATAAGCGTGGCGGCGGCCACCGCGACCCAGCGCTTGCGTGCGAGCCAATGTCGCGGCATGGCCAATTGCGCCTGCGTTTTCATTCTTCACCTTCCGATTTCGCGGCGGCGCCAGCCCGGCCTTCGTCGGAGTTGCGCACGGGCGGCGGCGGACCTGGGTACTTGGTTCCAGGCTTGGGCACGTAGGTCAGGACCGGCGTCTTAAGCGTGCCCTTGATGTCGCCTTCGAGCACGTCCACGGGCAGCGGCGGTTCCAGCTGGTAGGAATAGCCACGCGACGGCAACCTGATCTCGAAGACATCGTCGCTGGCCAGGAACTGGCGCGCGAAACCCATGCCCTGATCGCCGAGCACGTGCATCGGCCGGTGGCGCAGGATGAACGAGTAAAGGCGAAGGGCGACGTGGTTGGGCAGGCGGTGGCAGCCGTGCGAGTAACCCTCGGAGCTGTAGATGGACAGGTAGTCCGACGAGCCGTGGGCGCGGATACCGTTGTCCCAGTCGGGGCGACCGCCCTTGCCCGGCTGAACGAAATAGCCAGCGACCAGGCCATAGGCCGACAGATAGCCAGGACCAAGCTCGTCGTAGTTCACCACGCGCTGCCAGGCCCCACCCACGTCTTTCATTTTCAGCAACGAACGAATCGGCGTGGATTCCGGTGCGATCCATACTGGGCCTGCAACGATGTTGCGTATCACGCGCGGCCCCACGTCCGAACCCTTGTAGCGGAAGTACTCGTAGCCGTCCGAGGCCTGCTCGGCGCGCCAGCCGCCGACGGTGGTGCGCCAACGCGCCAGCAAGATGCGCTGATTATTGTACTTCAGGTACAGGTGAAAGCTGGGGTAGCGCTTGCGCGGCTGCGCGTGGCGCACGCCACTTGCGTCCCAGGGCAGGTCGTACCAAACCTCGCCGCGGTCGATGACGATGGAGAGATCCATGTCGGGCGCGTAGTACTCGGGCAGCGCGGGCAGTTTGACGGCCGCGCGCAGGCGGCGGAAATCGGCGGCGGGGTGGCGCTTGAAGAAGGCCAATACGCCTTCCTCGCTGTCGAGGCCAAGCTGTTCGGCCGCGGACTTGGTCAGCTCGTCGACCAGGTTGCGCACCGGCACGGGCTTGCCCGCCTTGCCGGTGTAGGTTGGCGCACCCGCCTTGCCTTCCACGCTGCCGTCCTCGAGCACGCCCGCCGCCGACACCACGCGCTCGCGCAGGACACGCATGAAGGCTTGGTAGTCGTTGGCCCGGGGTGGCCGGGCCAGGGCGTCCATGGTCTTCGAGCGTAGGTAGTTGGCTTCGTAGATCATGTTCTTCTGCTGAAAACGCCGGACCGCGAGGCGCATGGCATCGTCGTAGACGCCGGTGGCATGGCGAACCCCGCGCTTGAACATGCCCTCGCAGGCCAGGCGCTTTTCCACCTCGGTCATGGCCGATTTTTCGGCCGTGCGATGCTCGTAGGCCTTCACCTTGGCGGCTTGGGTCGGATCCTTCTGGGCAAGCTCGGCCAGGGAGGAAGCCTTGGCTTTCACGCGTGCGTCCTCGAGCTCGCGACGCAGGCGGGCCGTGCGTTGCTCCTCGACCTTCATCTTGTCCGGCGCCACGTAGGCGATGGTTTCGACCTCTTCCAACTTCTCCTGGTTGATGGTGGCGTGGCAGGTCTGCTGCTCGTCGGCGAAAAAGCGCGCGCGCAGAACGCCAAAGGAGGGCGGGATGCCGTAGAGCTCGAGGTGGTTTTTTTCGCCTGCTGGGAGCGGCTCGCCGTCTTCGTCCAGGGTGTCATTGGCCAGGCCAAGGAAGACGCGGCGGTAGCGGTTATGCAGAACGGTTCCGTCGGCCGCGTGCTGCTCGGCGAAGATGAAGGGTGTCCAGTCGTCGCTGAAATCGATGATGGTGTAGCCCGATCGCGCCGCTGCCTCGGCATCGGTCCAGCTTTCCTTGCCGTCGTGAATCACGAAGGCCTGACCCTCGGTGTGCGTGGGCTCGGGCGTGGCGGCAGGAACCTGCGCAGGCTCGGGCGCCGCGTGGCCCGGCTTGGGCACCGTGGCAGGGGTGGGCGGCGGCAAACTTTGGGTTGGCGCGGTGGATGGAGGCGCCTGGGTTCCAGCGTGGCAACCGAGGTTGCCGGCCAGGGCAATTACAGCACATGCAAGGAATACGGATTTCATCGAGGTGTCTGGGAAACCTTATGCCCCAAAACCCAGGCGCGCAAAGTATCGATCGCTGGGAGCGTGGTCGGACACCTGGGGCGGATCCGGATTTTTCACCACAGAGAACACAGAGGACACAGAGTCCGGAGAAGAAGGGCTTCCCGGATCCTGGTCCGAACCCTTTCTTTCTCGTCCGTCTCTGTGCTCTCTGTGTCCTCTGTGGTTAACCTCTTCCGAGGCGACTACGAGATGCGCGGCTCGGCCAGAGCGGCTTGCACGATGTCGCGTGCTTCGGCCAGGATTTGCGCCAAGTGGGCCTCGCCGCGGAAGCTCTCGGCGTAGATCTTGTAGACGTTCTCGGTGCCCGATGGTCGGGCCGCGAACCAGCCGTTGTCAGCCACGACCTTAAGGCCGCCAATGGCCGCGCCGTTGCTGGGCGCCTTGGTCAAGATGGCGCGGATGGTCTCGCCCGCCAGCGACGAGCTTTTCACTTGCGCTGGCGACAGCTGTTTGAGTTTCGCCTTTTCCGACGGCGTGGCAGCCTGGTCCACGCGGGTGTAGATCGGCGCGCCATGGGCGGCCGTGATTTCCGTGTAGTGCTGGCCCGGATCCTTGCCTGTGGTCGCGGTGATTTCGGCCGCCAGCAGCGCCAGGATGATGCCGTCCTTGTCCGTGGTCCACGTACTGCCGTCAAAGCGCAAGAAGCTGGCGCCCGCGCTTTCCTCGCCGCCGAATCCCAGGCTACCGTCGACCAGACCTTCCACGAACCATTTGAAGCCGACCGGCACCTCGCGCAGGTTGCGGCCCAGGGCGCTTGCCACGCGGTCGATGATGGCGCTCGAGACCAGGGTCTTGCCGATGGCCGCCTGCTGGGGCCAGCTCGGTCGATGGGTAAAGAGGTAGCGGATGGCGACGGCGAGGTAGTGGTTGGGATTGAGCAGCCCGGCCCCAGGCACGACAATGCCGTGGCGATCCGAATCAGGGTCGTTGCCGAACGCGACCTGGTAGCTGTCGCGCATCTTCACCAGGTTGGCCATGGCGAAGGGACTGGAACAATCCATGCGAATCTTGCCGTCGTGATCCACGGTCATGAATGCGAAGCGCGGATCGACGGTGGAATTGACGATCTCCAGGTTCAGTTTCCAGCGCTCGGCGATGGCCTGCCAGTAGGCCAGCGAGGCGCCGCCCAAGGGATCCGCGCCGCACTTGATGTTGGCGTTGCGGATGGCCTCCATGTCGACGACGTTGGCCAGATCATCAACGTAGGGTCCGACGAAATCATCCAGGCGCGTGGTCGAGGCCTTGAGCGCCGTCTCGATGGGCACACGGCGCACGCCTTTGTTGCCCTTGCGCAGAAGCTCGTTGGCGCGATCTTGAATCCAGGCCGTCACGTTGGTGTCGGCCGGTCCGCCGTTGGTTGGGTTGTACTTGAAACCACCGTCGCCCGGCGGGTTGTGCGACGGCGTGACCACGATGCCGTCGCCCAGGCCATAGCGCTTGCCTCGGTTGGCGACCAGGATCAGACGCGAAATCACCGGGGTCGGCGTGTAGCCATCGCCTCGCTGCATGATGGTCAGCACCGAGTTCGCGGCGAGAACTTCAAGGGCCGTGCGCTCGGCGGGCCGCGACAGCGCGTGCGTGTCCTTGCCCAGGAAGAGCGGTCCGCTGATGCCTTCTTGCCGGCGGTACTCGCAGATGGCCTGGGTCACGGCCAGGATGTGCGCTTCGTTGAACGAGCCCGAGAGCGACGAGCCGCGGTGGCCGCTGGTGCCGAAGCTGACCAACTGCTCGGTGTCCTCCACGTCGGGCTGCTTGGTGAAGTAGGCGTCCACCAAACGGTCGACATCCACCAGGATCTCGGCGGGGGCGGGCTTTCCGGCTAGCGCGTGCGGCATGGATTGTCCTCCTAGGAAAGAACCCTGGGAGGATTCCTTCACACGGCGCAGGTTACACGAACCGGCCCCAGAGTGAACGGCGATTGCGCACGCTCGCGCTGGCTCACCCTCGGGTCAGGGCAACCACGGTCTCGACGTGGTAGGTCTGCGGAAACAGGTCAAGCGGCTGGACCGCGGCGACCGTGTAGCCGAAGGGGCGCAATTCGACGAGGTCGCGGGCCAGCGTGGTGGGGTTGCAGGACACGTAGACGATGCGCTCGGGACAGGCGCGGGCGATCCGGCGCATGACCTTGCCGCCCGCACCCGCGCGCGGCGGATCGAGGACCAGCACCTTGGGCGAAAGCCCCGCGGGTAGGACCTCGGCCAGCACCTTGCGGGCATCGCCAGCGTAGAACGCGGGCGATGCTAGCCCGTTTTCCGCCGCGTTTCTGCGCGCGGCCTCGATGGCGGCCTCGACGATTTCCACGCCCACCACATGCGCGCCGGCGGCGGCCAGGACCAGGCTGAACAGGCCCACGCCGCAGTAGACATCCACGACTTGGGCGCCATTCACGTCGCCGGCCAGGGCCTTGACCACCTCCACCAGCCGCTCCGCCTGCGCAGAGTTGGTCTGAAAGAAGGTCTCCATGTGAATGCGGAAGCGCAACGAGGCACAGATCTCTGTCATGTGATCCTGGCCTAGCAGCACGGTCGTCTCGGCGAGCGGCGCTGCACCGTCGGGCGTGGTGCGAATGCTGCGCACCACGCCGGCGACGTTGGGGACGGCCTGGGCCAGGTGAGCCGCCATGGCCTGGGCCTCGGGGAAGTCGCCTGGACTGGTTACGATGCCTAGGAGAATCTCACCCGTGCCCCGGCTTTGGCGCACGCACAGTTCGCGCAAAAGCCCTTGCAGGGAGCGTGGGTGGTAGCACGAGATGCCTCGGCTCTCGACGAAGGCCTGCGCGGCCTTGACGATGGTCACGGCTTCGGGGGATTCGAGAAAACACTCGTGCAGGCGAATGATGTCGTACCAGGCTCCGCGCGGATGAAGGCCGAGAATGCCGTCCGGATGAAAGGCGAATTCCATCTTGTTGCGGTAGTAGAACGCGTCCGGCGCGGGGAGGATGGGCAAGATGGGCAGGTCGCGAAAACCGCCCAGGCGCTCTAGACTGTCGCGCACGGCCGCCGCCTTGGCCGCGAGCTGCGCCGGGTAGGAAACGTGCTGCCAGCAGCAGCCGCCGCAGCCTTCAAGGTAGTGCCGGCAACGGGGCTCCTCGCGATCGGGTGAGGCCTTCTCCACCGCGACGAGATCGGCCTCGACGTGGCGACGATGCACCTTGCGCACTTTGACACGCACGACTTCGTTGGCGGCCGCGCCGGTCACGAAGACCGCCAGGCCGTCGGTGCGGCCGATGCCTTCTCCTCCGTAGGTGAGGCGGTCGACGGTGACAACCAACTCGTCGCCGGGACGAGGACGCGCGCTTGCTGCTGGGGAACTCAAGACGGAAAGTTAACCACAGAGGACACAGAGAACACAGAGGGAACGAGACCAGAAAGGGGGCGGACGCAAGATCCGAAACTCTCTTCTTCCGGTCTCTGCGCCCTCTGTGCTCTCTGTGGTGAGAATCCGGCCCGGTCCGCTCGGGCGGCTACTTCAGCGACACTTCGCCGTTCGCGTAGTTGACGAATTTGCCCTTGATGATCTGGCCGACCTTGATGATGTACGCGTGGCCTTTGTTGAACCCGTTGTTGGTGTCGAGGTCATAGGGTTCCTGGAACACGAGCTCTCCGGCGGGCGTCTGGGTCGAGTACTGGTCGACCAGGGTTCCAGGCTCTTTCTTATCCACGAATTCAATCGTCAGGGGGCCCTTGGCCGGTGGCTTCTTGAAGATGGCGAGGAAATTGACGGTCCAGCGTTCTTCACTCCCCTTCTTGGCGACTTCGGCGGCGGGTGCGTGGCTCGCAAGCCACTTGACCAGCTCTTCGCCTTCCACGTTGGGCGCCGCTCCGGTAAGAACCCAAACCTTTCCACCATGGGCCTTCGATGCTGCGACGTTGGGATCGACCGCGGGCGTCCCCTTCTTTGCGTCTTGTTTGGCCGCCTTGCCGCAGGAACCGCTTTGCGCCAGTTTCGGTGCGGTGTTTGCGGCAACCAGCAATGCGAGTCCAACCAGTAGTGTTTGCATCGTTGTCTCCTTCCGCCAAGTAGGCAGCCAGTCGCAACTTCCCTAGTAAGGATATTCCGACGCCATCGTGCGGCAGTCAACAGGGCACTCGCCTGGTGGCCGAATTAGCCGAAGACGATGGTTCGGTTGCCTGACACAAGCACCCGCCGCTGCAGGTGCATCCGCACCGCCCGCGTCAGAACCTCGCGTTCCAGGTCACGCCCCGCGCGCATCAGATCTTCGACCTCATCCCGGTGGGACACGCGGCGGACGTTCTGCTCGATGATGGGGCCCTGATCCAGCTCGGCGGTGACGTAGTGTGCAGTGGCGCCAATGATCTTCACGCCGCGCTCTTTGGCCTGATGGTAGGGGCGGGCGCCCGCGAAGGCGGGCAGGAAGGAATGGTGAATGTTGATGATCCGGTTGGGACGGCTAGCCACGAATTCGGCCGACAGGATTTGCATGTAGCGGGCCAGCACCACCACGTCGACGTCGAGCGAATCGAGTAGGTCCAGCTGCGCCTGCTCGGCCTTGCGCTTGTCGTTGCGGTCGACGGGGATGACCGTGAAGGGAACCTCGAAGTGCTTGCACACGTCGGCCAGCACGTCGTGGTTGGAGATGACAGAAACAATCTTGCCGCCGAGGTCGCCGATCTGTTGGCAGAGCAAGAGATCGTAGAGGCAGTGCGAGGCCTTGGTCGCGAACACGGCCATGCGCGGAACATGGTCCGAGAAGGTCAATTCCCACTTGAGGTCGAAACGCTGCGCGAGGGAGGCGATCTCGGGCCGGATAGTCTCGCGTTCGATGTCGAAGCCAGCCAGATCCCACACCAGGCGCATGAAGAATTCGCCACTATCGGGTTCCGCGTGCTGGTCCGCATCCAGGATGTTTCCACCGTGGGTAAACACAAAGCTTGAGAGGGCTGCGACGAGACCGGTGCGGTCGCGACAGTTCACCAGAAGGGTTGCGGTTACCGCTTGGTCAGATGCCATGCATTCCACCCGTAGCTCGCCTCAGATACTCTGGTTGCCGAGGGAACGCAAGAAGGGCTGGCAATCAATCTCGGCTGTAGGCACGCGGCAGGCCGCTAGTCCAGCTCGTGCACGACCATAGGTTGAGTTTGTCCAGCCACATCGCCACCCGTCGTGATGAATCCGTCGCGCGAGAACGTGGCCAGCGGAGCCAGGCATCTGGAGTTTCCAGCAAGGGCTTGCGCGGTGAACTTGGACCCTGTCCCTGTCCCACTGCTGGAATAGCCGGGAACGTAGTTGTGCGGATCGGCCAGGGAGAACTTCAAGGCGACCCAGACAGGGTCGGTTGCCCAGACCGCGCTACCACCAGGGCAACGTCCCCCCACCAGGGAGCAGCAAAGTGCGTTGTCAGGCGTCTCCCATGCGCCGGCGGGACCGGGAAACTGCTTTGCAAGCGCCACCGCCGTGCCATCATCGGCCGTTCCTGTGAAGTCGGTCATGAAGTAGGTGATCGACCCCGACCACATCTTGTTCAGATGCCCAGCTGCCTCCGTTGTGCGCGACTTTCTTACGTATCGCGTGAAAGCAGGAATCGCGACTGCGGCCAGGATGCCGATGATGGCGACCACGATCATCAATTCAACCAAAGTGAACCCACGTACTTTTTCGCGCCGCATAGTTCCTCGGACGAATTCTAGTGCAGCCCACGTGCCACCAGGGAGAAGCTCGCTCCGCGACCAGGAATCCCGTGAATCGACTAAGGAAACACATCATGCGACCATGTGGGCAGCTCTTGCGCTCCACGACGAAATTTGTCCTGCGTGGGAAATTCCTGCCCAGCAATGGACAAAAACCGTCCCCCCAAAATGAAAAAAGCGGACCCCAACTGGGATCCGCTTTCCAACTAGCTAGAAACTAGGACTGGCTAGCCGACGGTGCCGCCGTCAACGCTGCCCGTGTCAACGCCCGCGCCTGCATCGGCTTTCGGCGCGTCAACGCCGCTATCGGGCAGTTGCTTGGGGCCGTCGATGCCCTGGACATCAATGCCCTTGGGGCCATCCAGAGGAGATGTGTCGAGGGATGGCGCTTGGTCAAGCAGCACAGGTGCGTCAGCAACCTGCGTTTCGACCTTTTGCGTATCCAGCGGAACCTGGACCTCAGCGCCCGTTGCGGGAGCGTCTGCGGGGGTGACGGGGGCGTCAGCCGGGTTCACGACCACGTCGGTTTTACCGCTGTCCAGGCTCACTGCCGAATCAGGGGTCTTTGTGCCACTGTCGCTGCCGCAGCCTAGTGCCGCTAGCGAGAGCGCAAATACTGTTACTGCAAGCTTCCTCATCATAGCCTTCTCTCCTGGTTTGTTCTCTGCCGAATCGCTTTGGCGCGGCACTCTACCCAAAAGGTTACAAAAGTAAAACTTTTTCTTGATTGATTGGCCGATTGGCCCGTATGGATCCCTGCGCCAAGCTACGTCGAGACAGAAACAGAATCCAATTCCTAATGCCTCGTCCGAAGACCTCCATTGTCGATGAGTTGCGTCTTGGCATCGAGACGGCTGACGACGGCCTGGTGGCCGTTGGCGGGACGCTTGACCCGGATATTTTGGAGAAGGCGTACCGGATGGGGATCTTCCCGTGGTCCTCGGAGCCTGCGGTGAGTTGGTGGTGTCCTGACCCGCGTGCGATCTTCGACCTAAACTCATTTCAGACTTCTCGCAGCCTGCGCAAAGCGGTGCGGCAGTCGGGCTGGACCTTCCATCTTGATCGGGATTTTGAAGGCACCATGCGACGGTGTGCCGAGGCCACGAGCGATCGGCCAAGCACTTGGATTACCGAGAACTTTGTTGTCTCCTATTGCGAGCTCCATCGGCGGGGGCTCGCCCACAGCGTCGAGGTCTACGATGGCGACGAAGCCGTTGGGGGCCTCTACGGGGTGGCATTCGGGGGATTCTTCGGCGGCGAATCCATGTATCGCCGGCGAACCAATGCTTCCAAGGCTGCTCTTTCCCACCTCGTCTCCCATCTGCACAGCCGCGGCTTCGTTTTGCTTGACGCACAAGTGATGAATCCGCACCTGGCCAGTTTGGGCGCGTGCGAGATCTCGCGTGCCGAGTTCCTTCGTCGGTTGCGCAAGGCGCTTGCCCTGAAGGTTGCCTTCTGACCATGCTGCTACCATCGACCATGAAGCAGTCGCGCTTCCACCGGGCACTGTCGGGCATCCTGTACGCGACCGTCGTCGCACTGACCACGGCCGCCACAAGCGTTTGCGCGAAGCCCGCGGCGCGTGCTCCGTCGGGGGGGGAATTCCGTCTCAAGGTCATCCGTGTGTACCCACATGACGTTCGGGCCTTCACCCAGGGCTTGCTCTTTCTGGACGGCAAGCTCTACGAAAGCACGGGACTGAACGGACGATCGTCAGTGCGGCGGGTGGATCTGAGCAGCGGCCAGGTAGAGCAGGAAGCGAGGCTTCCGGCTGAGTTGTTCGGAGAGGGGCTGGCGCGCGTCGGACAGCGCCTGATCCAACTGACCTGGAAAAACCGCAAGGCCTTGGTCTGGGATCTGACCACCTTGAACAAGGAAGCCGAGCTCGCCTACGACGGCGAGGGCTGGGGATTGTGCTTTGACGGCCGCCACCTTGTCATGAGCGACGGCACCGACAAGCTGACGTGGCGGAATCCCAGTACGTTTGCCAAGGAAGGCGAACTCCGTGTGCGCCTAGCCGGGCGGCCTCTGGCCAATCTCAACGAGCTCGAGTGCACGGCCTCTGCGGTCTACGCCAACGTTTGGCAGGACAACCACATCGCGCGCATCGACGCCAAGTCCGGCGAGGTAACTGCCTGGATTGACGCCTCTGGACTGCTCGATCCTTCAGAGGCAGCGGCGGCGGATGTGCTCAATGGCATTGCCGAGATGGCGAACACTGGGCATCTTCTGGTCACGGGCAAGTTGTGGCCGCACCTCTACGAGGTCGAGGTTGTTCCTGATGCGAAGGGTGGGGCGCGATGAAGCGAAGGGTGAAGCGACGGATCGTGAATGTCTGCGTCGCGCTGGCAGCGTTCCTCGCCATCCTCGGCGCCGCGCCCGGCGTCGATGCCGAGCCAGGGGACAATCTGACCGTCTACGCGCTTACCTTCGGTCCAGGCGAGCATCCCTTCCTCAAGTTTGGACACAATGCCATCCTGGTTCAGCCCAGCGCGGATCCCGGCTGGGTGTTCAACTTCGGCACGTTCGATTTCCTTGATCCCGACCTCATCCCCAAATTCCTACGCGGGCGATTCAAATACTGGCTTTCGGTCGGCGGCGTGGAGCCCACCATGGAAGCCTACGCCGCGGAAAATCGAACCATCCTATCGCAGGAATTGGATCTCACCCCGGCGCAGAAATGGGCGCTCTGGCAAGCCCTGCGCGAGAACGCTCGGCCCGAGAACCGCGCCTATCTGTACGACTACTTCTACGACAACTGTTCGACCCGCGTGCGCGACGCCATCGATCGTGTGGTCGACGGCCGAATCCGCCTGGCGGGCCGCTCGCCCGCGACGCGAACCCTGCGGGCCCATGCGTTGCGCTCCGTGGCCGACTACCTCCCAGAGTACATCGGCCTGTACCTTGGCCTCAGCCGCGCCACCGACCAGCCCATCGATCGCTGGGCTGAAACCTTCCTGCCCGAGCGGCTGTCCGACCTTTTGCGCTCGGTGCGCATCCCCGACGGCGCGGGTGAGAAGAACTTGGTCAAGTCGGAGAAGATCGTCTACCAATCCACGCGGCCGGCCAAGCCGGCCCAGCCACCCAACTGGGCTATCTACTTCCTAGGGATCGGCGTGGCTCTCGGCGGCGTGCTAGCGCTACTAGGCCGCATGGCCAGGCGGCGAACGAGCGCGCGCATCCTTCTGGGCGGAGGCACGGCGGGGCTGGGTGGCCTATGGGGAATCTTGGGCCTCATCTTGCTCTGCTTGTGGGCGTTCACCAACCACAGGGTGGCCTACGCCAACGCCAACATCATGCAGTTCGCGCCTTGGGCGGTCGTTCTTCTTGGGTACGGGATCGGCGTGATGCTCGGCAGGCCTGGGTCCGTGCGCTCGGCGCGGAGGCTGGCGCTTTCGGCCGCAGTCTTTTCGGCGTTGGGGATTGTCTGCAAGGCGCTGCCCGGACTGAATCAGGACAACTGGCCCTTCATCTTGCTGTCACTTCCAACCTGGCTCGGCATGTGGGCTGGGCTGCGGGCGGTTTCGCGAGGCGCGAAATGACAGCGACCCAAATGCAACATGGACTGCATTTTTCCTAGCTGGAGTCCGCGGTATTCGGTGGTAAGGTGTCAGGATACGCACGCCCGCATCGGCTGGGGTATTACCTGTGAACACCCGCCGAGACCTGGTTAGAGCTTAGAAGTAAGGCCTCGCAACCGTCCCAACTCGAACGACCTCGCGCGAAGGAGGAATGTGCATGAACGACAACGAGGATTCCGTAGTCACTTCGCTGAACGAACTGCGGAAGCTCAAGCACGAACGCATCACTCGGCAGACGCACTCGCGTGCGGTTGTCGGCTCTGGACGCGTCGCGGCCTTGGCAGAAGATCCTGCCTCGGAGCAACTGACGCCTCCGCCGATGCAAGTGTCTGGGCTTTCCCTGGTTGGGGGACAGCAATCGTATTCGCCGCGACCCAACGGTGGCTTCGCGGCAGTGCCCCAGGGTGGATTTGGGCAGCCGGCTCATGGCTACGACCATTACCCAGTGCAAGCGCCTCCGGTCATTCAGACCAAGACCTCCTACACAGCAGCCGTGGTCATGTCCGTGCTACTCATTGGCGCCGGGGCCGCGGGGTACATGAAACTGCAGACCGATACGCAGGCCGTTCTCGTTGCCAAGGAGGCCTCCATTAGACAGGCCGAGGAGGCTCGTAGCAAGGCTGTCGAGCAGGCGTCGAAGACGGAGATGCTGTCCAGGACGAACCTGCGGCAGTGCGAGGACAAGCTGAAGGCCACCTTGGCGGTTGCACCCGCTGCGGCCGTGTCGCCCACGCCCAGCTCTCCTGCGGTCGAAAAGAAGGCAGAGAAGCCCGCTCCTGTCGCGAAGGTTGCCGCGCGCGCCAGCCACAAGCCAGCGGCGCGTCCCGCCCGGCGAACGGCCCAGGCTGAACCTGCCGAGCCGAAAACCGGCGATGTTCCGAACATCGCGAAGAAAAAGAAGCTGGACAACGATCCGCTGGCTGGCCTCGGCAAGCTCTAACACCTTCATTCCGTGCGCTGCCATCGTGGCGCGTCGCATGGTTGGTTTTGTTGACGGGCTGTTGCTCATGCCTGACCCTGAGGCATGCTTCCCGCAACCGAGGAAACCGCCTTTTTCAATAGTTGCAAGCAAGCCCTGCTCGACGAGCACAGCGGCAAGTTCGCTGTCGTGTGTGGACGAAGGCTGGTCGGGGTCCACACCTCCCTCGATCTTGCCCTCAAGGCCGCAGCCGCCGCCTTCGGGGATGGCGACCTGACCGACGGTGCGCCTGTCCTGATCAACGAGATTGGCGAGCCTCCCAGGGTGCGCGTGGTGGCCCAGTCCCGTCGACCGTTGCCCTGAGGCTTGTGGCCTCGCGCACACCCGCTCCCGGCCGGTGCAACCGCCTAGGGCGGCACTAGCGTTTGCAAATCCCTCCGGCCTCCAGTAGAAACGCCGTCGCTGGCTGCCGGCAGCATCAGAGCGGGCTGGCCCGGAAAGGGAAATTATCGATGTCACGAGTCTCATGTTGGAGTTCGAACAAGCGTTCATTCGGGTGGCTCTACCTCGTAGCGCTTACCGGCCTCGGCCTCGGTTGCGTGGAACAGGCCGAGGACAAGCTCACCAAAGAGGACGAGGACTTCGTCAAGAAGAACATCCTCTCCGCACCGCCAACGCCTCAGTTTGTCGCGAACGCAGATCTCGACGGCAAGTTGATCTACCTGGGCATGGACGTCAGTCCAAATCCGGTGGAGGCGGGCAAGGACGTCAAGCTGACCCACTACTGGAAGGTCGTCGCGCCGACTGGCGAAGGGTGGAAGATGTTCACCCATATCAGCGGCCCCAACAAGCAGGGCTTCGCCAACGTGGACCACACGCCGGTCAGCGGCAAGTACCCGGCGGCGCATTGGAAGGCCGGCGAGATCATTCGTGATCAACACACCTTCCGTCCCCCGGCCGGGTGGAACTACGACCACATGGAGGTCTACACCGGCATGTTCAAGGGCAACGAGCGCATGACGGTGAAGGCCGGACCCAAGGACGAGAACCGCGTGTTCTGCGGCAGTGTCCCCATGAACGTCAAGGCACCGCCTCCGCTCAAGCGCTACATCGTCACCAAGATCACCAAGCCCATCAAGCTCGACGGCAAGCTCGACGAGGCGGCCTGGAAGGCCGCGCCCTCGACGGGGCCGTTCGTGGACACCATGACGGGCAATCCCGCGGGCGTGGCCACCGAAGCCAAGTTGCTTTGGGACAATCAGAACCTCTATTTCGCCTTCGAGAACCAGGACACAGATGTTTGGTCGACCCTGACCGCGCGCGACGACAAGTTGTGGACGCAAGAGGCGGTCGAGGTGATGATCGATGCCGATGGCAACGGCAAGAGCTACATCGAGCTGCAGGTTGCTCCCAACGGCACCATCTTCGACACCTACCTGCCGACCTACCGCAAGTACGAGGACAGCCTGGATCCCAAGCGCAAGCTGTACGACTGGAATTCCAAGATGAAGGTCAAGGTCAGCGTGGACGGCACGCTCAACAAGCGCGAAGACCAAGACAAGAGCTGGACCGTCGAGATGGCCTTGCCGCTCGCCGATGCCAACGGGCTCGACAAGCCAGGCGTGAAGGTTCCGCCCGCGGTTGGCGATGTCTGGCGCATCAACATGTACCGTCTGGATTCGCCCAAGGACAAGCCGCAGATCGCCGCTGGCTGGAGCCCGCCGCTCGCGGGTGACTTCCACAAGCTCGACCGCTTCGGCGAGCTCGTGTTCGGCGACGAGAAGGGCGAAGTTCCGGCCCCCAAGGCCGACGTGGTGAAGGACGAGAAAGCCGCCAAAGCCGACAAAGGCGACAAGGCAGCCAAGGGCGACAAGGCCGAGAAGGCTGGCAAGGGCGACAAAGCCGACAAGGCGAAGGCCGACAAGAAAGCCGCCCCGGCCAAGAAGGACGAAGCGGCCAAGTAGTCGCAGGTTCCGAACGAGCAAGGCCGCCAGGCAGTCGCCGGGCGGCCTTTTTTCATGGGTGTTACGATGGAAGCCGTGATCCGGATATTCACCACAGAGAACACAGAGGACACAGAGACGGACAAGAAGGAAAGGGTTCTCGGATCCTGGCTTCGAGCTCCTTCTTCTCCCGCGCCCTTTGTGTTCTCTGTGTCCTCCGTGTTGAAGACCCTAGCTGTGGTTGTCTGCACAGGGTGCGCAGGAGCCGGCGCGCCAGCGTCCACCACCAAGCTCGGCGACTCAATCGCGGCACCGACGGTGGCGGCGATACCCTCGGGACCTGCGGCCGAGTTCTACTCGACCGAGGGGAGCGCGAGCATCTCGACGGATCCGTTCGCTAGCCGCTTGGCCGCGGAAGTCTACGCGAGCCGGAAGCGGCACGGACATGCACCCATTCTGCGCGATGGCCGCCTCGATCGGGTGGCCGCCGATCTTGCGCGGGTGACCGATGCGGCGAAAACGCCATCCCCCGAGACGGTTGCCTTCTTGCTCGCGCACTATGGATTGGTCGAGCCGGAGCCCAACCTTTTTCTTCTGCATGGCGACGACGGTGCCGAGGACTCCGCGGCGGCCGGGCTGGGTGGGCAGCTTGCGAACGCAACGGCCTCAGCTTGGCGGCGAATAGGCATCGGCATCCGGCGCGCCGCGGGCACTTGGAGTGCCGTGCTGGTCTTTCAAGAGAAGAACTTCGACATCGATCCCATTCCGCGCAGGCTCGCGTCGGGTGGGCAGGTTTCTGTGGGTGGCCGCATTCGGCAGATATTTCGTGCGCCAGAAGTCCTGTTCACATCGCCGCGGGGAAATGTTGAGCGAGTGGCCACCAGCAGCAAGCACGACGGCTTTGCGGCGCGCTTCGTTTGCAATCAGGGCGATGGTGCCTACCAGGTCGAGATCAGCGCCGCAGACGCGCGCGGACCGCGGGTACTTGCCAACTTTCCCGTCTACTGCGGTGTCGCGCCGCCGACCACCTTTGCCGCCGTCACGAACGCGGAAGCGCACAGCATCGAGCCCGCCCAGGCAGAAGCGCAGCTGCTCGTGCAGCTCGACCGAGATCGCAAGGCCAACGGATTACCGGCGTTGGTCCACGATCCTCGCCTGGCAGAGATCGCCCGTCGCTACAGCCGTGAAATGGCAGAGACGGGGGAAGTGGCGCACTTCTCCCGCCGCACCGGCAGCGTGGTTGACCGCGTGACCGCCGCCAAGATCTTGCCGTCGCCCAGAATCATCGCGGAAAATGTCGGCAGCGCCCAATCCTCCGCCGATGCCGAACGTGGCTTCATGGCCAGCCCCGGGCACCGCGACAACATCCTCAACCGCGCCATCACCCATGTGGGCGTTGGCGTGGCCGTTGGGCGCGAGGAGGCTGGATCCGTGTCGCTCTACTTCACGCAGGTTTTCGTGGGTTGGGGGCAGTAGCCGAGGCCGCGCGATCCGTGGTAGCAGAGGGCATGACCCAAGCAAACGCCGGAAATAGTTCCTCGAATCCCTTGCTCGTGGTGGGCTCGGTGGCCCTCGACACGGTCGAAACCAGCCAGGGCAAGCGCGACGAGATCCTAGGTGGGGCCGCGTCGTTTTCTTGCTACGCCGCCTCGTTTTTCGCGCCCACGCGCTTGGTGGGCGTGGTGGGAACGGATTTTCCGACGGCGCACGAAGATTTTCTGCGCGCGCACGGCATCGATCTTGGCGGACTTGAGCGCGTCCCTGGCCGCACCTTCCGTTGGGCCGGCCGCTACGCCGCGGACTTCAACACCCGCACCACACTCGACACCCAGCTCAATGTCTTCGAGTCCTTCAAGCCCAAGCTACCGGCCGCATGGTCCGAGACGCCCTTCGTGTTTCTGGCCAACATCGATCCCGTCCTTCAGCTCGAAGTTCTGACCCAGGTGAAGCAGCCGCGCTTCTCGGCCTGCGACACCATGAACTTTTGGATCTCGGGCCGGCGCGCCGACCTCGTGCGCGTGCTCGAGCGCGTGGACATGATCCTGCTCAACGACGAAGAGGCGCGCCAGCTCTCGGGGCATTCCAGCTTGCCTGCCGCCGCCAAGGCCATCTCCGCGCTGGGCCCCAAGGCCGTCGTGATCAAGCGTGGCGATGCCGGCGCGTTGCTCTTTCAGGGTAACGATGTCTTCGCGGCCCCCGCCTTCCCGCTCGACAACGTGGTGGATCCAACGGGCGCGGGTGATTCCTTCGCCGGCGGCTTCATGGGCTATCTCGCGCGCACCGGCGACACCTCGCCAGCCGGCGTGCGTTCGGCCCTGGTGGCCGGCACGGTGCTGGCCTCGTTCTGCGTCGAGGACTTCAGCCTGGATCGCTTCCGCACCCTGGACGCCGCCGCGATCCGCGCGCGCATCGCTGCCTTTGCCAGCTTGGTGCGCTTCGAATCGCCGAAAATCTAGCGGCCCGCTCGTTTGAGCAGGTAGCGAAGCAACGGGGCGACGTGCAGGGCTTGGATCATGTCGCCGCTGTCGATGAGGCTGGCGGCGTCGCCGACCCTGACCAGGTGGACGCGTAGATCCTCGGTCAGCTCGGGCGCGGGCGGGCCTGTGCTCGTCACGCCCACGGCGAGAAATGTGGCGGTCATGTTGTCCTGCAAGGCCGGGTTGGCCGACAGGTTCGCCAGCAGGCTCCACGTGCCGCCCGAAAACCCGGTCTCTTCCAGCAATTCGCGCCTGGCGCCGGCCTCGATGGCCTCGCCTTCTTCCACCACGCCGGCGGGAAGCTCGTAGTGAACCGCGCCGATGCCGGGGCGAAACTGGCGCACGAACACAAATTCATCGCTTGGGGTCACGGCCACCACGTTGACCCAGGGCGGATATTCCGAGATCCAGTAGTCGGCGATCTCGCGGCCCGTGGGCAGGCGGAAGCGTTGCTGACGCAGCACCAACCAGGGTGGGCGGCGAAACAGGTACTTCTGGTCGAAGCACTCCCAGGGCTGGGGATCGTCGGGAAGTTTCACGGGCACCCGCGCAGTATTCAGGATCGCAATCCCCCCTGCAAGGGTGCTGGAAGCTGGCATAATTTGGAGTACCCTACGGGGCTGCTGCCGTGAGTGAAAAACGCGATTACTACGAAATCCTAGGTGTCGGCCGCGACGCTGATGTGGCCGAGCTAAAACGCGCCTACCGCAAGCTCGCGCTTGAGCTCCACCCTGATCGCAATCCCGGCGACAGCGAGGCCGAGGCCCGCTTCAAGGAAGCCTCCGAGGCCTACCAGGTGCTCTCGGACGCCGAGAAACGCGGGTTGTACGATCGCTTCGGTCACGACGGACCGCGCGGCGGCGGCTTCGGCGGCGGCTTCTCGAACATGGGCGACATCTTTTCCGCCTTCGGCGACATCTTCGGCGACATGTTCGGCGGCTTCGGCGGCGGCCAATCGCGTGCATCGGCGCGCGGGGCCGACCTGGAAACGCGGGTCGAGCTGAGCCTGGCCGAGGTGGCCAAGGGCGCCACCAAGGAGATCAAGATTCGCCGTCGGGTTGCCTGCAAGGATTGCTCGGGATCGGGCGCGGCGGCAGGCAGCGGCCGAGAACGGTGCCAGCAGTGCGGCGGGCGTGGCCAGGTCATGCACCAGCAGGGCTTCCTGATGATCCAGACCACATGCCCCATCTGTCGCGGCGAGGGCACCATCGTGCGCAAGCCCTGTCAGACCTGCCGGGGCAGCGGCCTGACGGCGGCCGAGGAGACCTTGCAGGTCACCATCCCCGCTGGCGTCGAGGATGGTTCGACCCTGCGCATGACCGGTCGGGGCGAAGCCGCGCCCGGAGGCGGCCAGGCCGGCAATCTCTATGTCGGCCTGCACGTGGCAAACGATCCGCGTTTCGAGCGCGACGGCGCCGATCTGCACACCCAGGTTGCCCTGTCCTTTCCGCAAGCTGCCCTCGGCGCGACCCTCAAGGCGCCTTCGCTCGACGACGACCTCGACGTGGCGATCCCCGCGGGCACGCAGCCCGGCGACACCTTGACCTTGCGGGGCAAGGGCCTGCCCCGCCTGCACGGCCGTGGTACCGGCGACCTGGTGGTACACCTCAAGCTGGTGGTGCCGAAGACGCTTTCGCCAGAGCAGGAGCAATCCCTGCGCGCCTTTGCCAGCGCGGGCGGCGACCAGGTCGAGCCGCCCGGCGAGCGCGGCAGCTTCTGGCGCAAGAAACGCAAGTAGCGCGCGTCGCCTACTTCGACTTCTTTTTCGCGTCCTTGGCTGCCTTGGTGCTGGCTGGGGCCGGCTTCTTGTCCGTCTTGCCGTCGGGCTTTTTGAGGGTGAAGTTGATCTGCGGGACGGGCTTGTCGGACTGGTACAGCCACGCGTAGGTCAGGTAGCTTGACAGAACGCGTTTGGTGTAGCCGCGGGTTTCGTCGAACGGGATGGTTTCGATGAATTCGTCCAGCTCCAGGTTGCCGCGATCGCGCAGCCAGCGATCCACGCCGCCCTCGCCAGCGTTGTAGCCGCTGATCACCAGGGGGACCGCGCCGTCGTAGTGTTCGAGGAGGAAGGCCAGGAAGTGCGAGCCGATCTCGACGTTTTTGTCCGGGTCGAAAAGTGCCTCGCGCGTGACCGGCCATTTCGCGAAGCGGCCCGCGGTCTTCATCATCATCTGGGTGAGGCCGAGCGCATTGGCGAAGGATTCGGCGCGCGGATAGAACGAGCTCTCCTCGCGCATGATCGCCCATTGCAGGGCCTCGGGAACCTTGTTGGCGCGGCAGTGCTTGGCCACGATATCGTGGAAGGCCTTGGGGTAGCCCAGGCGCCACTTTGCCTCGGGCCGACCGCCATTGGGATACGTGCGGCGGAACGATGAGAGGGCGTAGCGGGGTACGGAATGGGACGCGTTCCACTGGTTGCCGCGGTCGAGGAGGATGGCGGTGATCCACAGGGCATCCTCGCGTCCGGCGCTGGGCGTGCCCTCGCCTTTGCTGCTGCCCACGCGCAGGCCCAGCTTGGCGAGCTCGCGGCGCGCCTCGCTGCCCAGGCCCATGCGTGCAAACTCCACCGCACGTAGAAATCCTGGTTCGCCAAACACGGCTTGCTTGCCGAATTCCCAGGGGGATTTCTTGTCGATGTCGCCCATGTGCTTGCGCAGGTCGTGCACAAGTTCCTTCCTGGCCTCAGGTGCGACCTTGCGCAGGCGTTCGAGCGAAAACAGGGTGTAGACCGACAACGGGTACTCGCGCACAGCGTGTTCGTAGCCCTCGCGTGCCTGCTTGCGCTCACCTTTCTTCTCGAAGATGCGCGCCTTCCAATACAGCGCGCGGCCCTCGGCGTAGAAGATATCCTCACGTGGGTAGCGCCGCAGCTCTTGGTCGAGCCAGTGCAAGGCTTTGTCGTAGTCGTGGTCGCGCAGGCGATCGAAGGCCAGCCGCCACAGGGCCTCGGGCGCCATGTCGCCCTTGGGGTAGATGTCGGCCAGATCGGACAGCAACTTCTCGGCCTCGGCATCCTTGTTGTCGTCGGTGTAGACCTCGGCCGCGCGTAGGCGGGCGTCGTCGGCCAGGCGGTGGCCGGCGTGATCCTTCTCGATCTGCGCGTAGAGCGCGATGGCCTTGTCTCTGTCACCTGCGGAGGCATAGGAACGCGCGCCCTGGTACAGCGAGCGCGCCAGCAGGTCGCGCTCGCTAGCCTCGCGGCAGCCGGCGATGGCCTGGTCGAAAAGCGGGGCCGCCCGCTGGCGCTGGCGCTGCTTCCACACCGACTGCGCCAGGTGGAAGCGCAACTTGCACTGGACGGTCTTGTCGAGGCCCGGAGTGGCCAGAGCGCTGCTGAAGGTCGCCTCGGCTTGCGTGTTCTGGTTGGCGTCGAACAGGATCATACCGCGCGAAAGCAGCTCGTCCACGCTGTGGGCGACGAGCGCGCCAGCCTCGGCGGCGGGTGCCGTCTTGGCCAGATCGTCCAGACGCTCGCTGGCGCGCGCGGCCCAGTTCTCGGTGGGCGACTCGGCCCACACCTTGCGATAGGCCGCCGCGATGTCCTGCAGCGGCCGTCCGAGCTCGCGCAAGGCCTCGGCGTGCTGAAACATGGCTTCAGCGCGGCGCGGGCCCTTGGGAAAGCGAGTCAGGAAGGTGCTGGTCTCGGTGTCCACCTCGGCCCAGCGCTTGGCCGCCACGAAGGCGTCTACCTTGACCATCACCGCCTCGGCCTCGGGTACGCTGCCTGCGGGGACACGCGCCAGCCAGGTGAAGGCACCGTCGCTGTCCCCCCTGCGCAAGCGGCAGCGGGCAGCGTTGTAGGCGTGGTAGGGGGCGAGCAGCGGGTACGACGACCAAAGTTCCTCGAACAGGTCGCCAGCGGCTTGCCAAGAGGATGGCGATTGGTTCATGAGCGCTAGCGCCAGCAGGAAGCGCAAGGGGTTGCGTTCAGGCGATTTCGCGGAGAGATCGGCGAGCACACGGGCGAGCTCTTTGCTTGCGCCGGTGAAGTCACCAGCCCGAAACCGGGCGGCGCCGACGCTCTGGGGACCGGACGCGAAGAAGGGCTCGAGCCACTTCTTGTCGAACGCGACGGGGGCTGTCTTGGGGCTGGGCGCGGCCTCAGCGGGCGTGCCTTGCTCGTCGTCCTCGTCGGAATTTCCCACCTCGCCGGCGCGCGCAAACCGGGGTGATGCAAGCAGCGCAGGCGCGGCAATCAGGACAAGCAAGGGAAGATTGACAGGTCGCCTCATGGGTACCGTCGAGAGTACGGATCTAGGCTTCCCGTCGCAAGTAAGCTGTCCGCGCGGTCCGCGCGTGGCCTACGCCTTGGGGCTGGCCACGGGAACGCTGGTGCCGCCCTGGTTTCCCGTCTTGCGGATGGCCTGGAATTCGCTGGTCAGGCTGCTGATGCTTTGGTCGAGCAGGTTGATGTCGTTTTCCACCATGGCCATCTTCGACTTGAGCAGCCGCACCTCGCGCGACAGGCGCGCCATGGCCCACAGGATGAGCAGCAGGTTGGGGATCAGGGCCAGGACCGTGTAAACGATGACCTGACCGTCGAGAAAACTCTTCAGCAGTCCCACGAGGTCCGTCCTTTCCAGCGGCACAGTCGCAAGATCGTCATTTGCGTTGTTTGTGTCATTTCGGTTGCCACGCGCACACGCGGTTGCGGCCCGTGCGCTTGGCTTCGTAGAGCGCGTGATCCGCGGCCGCGATGAGCGCCTGGGCGTCCGCGATGCGCGTGTCGGGAATCGAGGCCACGCCGGCGCTGACCGCGACGGGGATGGTCTTGTCGTCGGTGGTGAATGTCTGGCCAGCCACGGCTTGGCGCACGCGCTCGGCCACCGCCAGTCCTTGCACGCTGTCCGCACCTCGGCAAATCACCGCGAATTCCTCGCCGCCCACCCGCGCGAACACGTCTTCCGCCCGGATGAGCGCGGCCACGGCCTGGGCCATATCCGAGAGAACCAGATCGCCCACTGGGTGGCCATAGGTGTCGTTGATGGTTTTGAAGTGATCGAGGTCGAACACCACCAGCGACAGATCCGCCTTGGTGCGCATGGCGAAGGCGAATTCGCTTTCCAAACGATCGGTGAAGTATTTCTTGTTAAAGGTCTTGGTCAGATCGTCACGCAGCGCGGATTCGTACATCTGGCGCTGGAAGACCTCGTCCAGGCTGTCGTGGTAGGTGAATTTCAGCACCGTGCTCGAACCCACCAGGATCTTGTCCCCGTCCTCCAGTATATGCCGGTCGACGCGCAGGCCGCGGCAGAAGGTGCCGTTGGTCGACCCCAGATCGTGCAGGATCATGCTGTCGCCCTCGACTTGGATCTCGCAGTGCTCGCGGGAAATGCCGTCGTCCATCATGCGCACGTGCGCGGTCTGGCCGCGGCCGATGATGGTCTGCGGGCGGACAATTTTGAACATCTCGCCCATGGCGCTGCCCGCGAGGACGATCAGGTAGGCCTGGTCGCGGTCAATCGCCGTCTTGGTGGTGCCAGGCGGGTTTTCCTGCACCCGCGTGATGTCGTCCCAGCTGATCGTCACTGTGTTCTCGATCGTATCACTGGCCAGCCGCGGCGCTAGCGTCCAACTTCAAAGCTAGGGCGCGCAGCGGCGCCGCTTTCTCGCCCAATCCGTCCAAGGTTGCCGTCGCCTCGGTCACAAGTTCGTGAATGCGCCGCCGCGCCTCGGCCGCGAAGGCCGCGTGTTCGCGGTCGTCGCGGTCGTCCGCGTGTTGGAAGGCGATGCCGTAGCAATCGCCGAATCGCCCCAAAGCCGCGAGCTGCGCAGGCCTAGCGCCCGCCGCGGCCGCACCGATTTCCAGGGCCGCGCGAAACAGCGCCCCAGTCTTTTCTACGTGCAGGCGCTCGATGGCCGCCAGCGTGCTTGGCGGCATGGCCAGCGTGTCGCGCGCCTGTCCTCGCACCATGCCCGAGACGCCTGCCCCGTGCGCGAGGGCGGCGATGGCGGGCACGTAGCGACCGGGCGCATCCGCAAGCCTGGCCGCCTCGGCCAGCCATTCGAAGGCCAAGGTTAAAAGCGCGTCGCCGGCCAGGATGGCGGTGGCCTCGCCAAAGGCCTTGTGGCTGGTGGGTCGGCCGCGCCGGACGTCGTCGTCGTCCATGGCGGGCAAGTCATCGTGGATGAGCGAATAGCAGTGCACCAGCTCAACCGCCGCCGCCGCCACGCGCATAGGCTCGTCCACACGTGCGCCCACGGCCTCGGCTGCGGCCAGCGCCAGGATGGGGCGCAGGCGCTTGCCTGGGGCCAGCAGCGAATAGCGCATGGCCTCGACGAGGCGGCCGGGATCCTCGCTCGGTTGCGGCAGGCGGGCGTCCAGGAGCGCGTTGACCTCACCGCGTTTGGCCGCGAGCCAGGACTCAAGATCGAATGCGCTCACCGGCCCTCCTTGTTGTCTTGGTCGTCCTGGTCGCCTTGTGGCTCGTCGAGGGGGGCGGTGGTGGCACTGTCGCCGGCGCCCGCGAGCAGGACTTCGACGCGCTTTTCGGCCTTGTCGAGCACGGACGCGCCCTGCCGGCACAGCGCCATGCCCTCCTCGAAGTAGCGCAAGCTATCCTCGAGGGCCAGATTGCCGCTTTCCAAGCGCTCGACGAGCGCACGCAAGCGCGACAGGATATCGTCGAAACGCACGGGGTCGGCGGGGTCGGGTGCGGGCTTGGTCGCCATGACTTGGCGATTGTAGCAAGCCTTGCCGCCGCGAGGGCAAAGGTTCTGACACGGGATTTTCGCTGGTGTGACGATTCGCGTTTTGGCTACTTGCGGTGCTATCGTCATCTTTGAGGGTGGTTAGCGCGACGTCGATCTCGGAAACACCGCGGACGCGGGCCCGGCCGGGCTTGCGCGCGCAGATCATGCTGGGCATGACCGCGGTTACATTGGTGGCGATTCTGACCACTGGATACATTGCCCTGTGGGCGTCAGGGGACAGCCTGCGCCTGCAGCGCGAATCGATGAGCGCAACGCTGGCCGCGGCCGTGGCCCGTTCGGTGGCGGCCGAATGGGCGATGCACCCAGGGGCCGCGCTTCCCGAGAGGCGGGCCAACCTGCGCACCTTGCTGCGGGCGCTGGCCGAAACCACGGACGCTCTGGGACTGTCCGTGATCGGTCCGGACCACGGCGACCTTGCCTCGTGGCCGCTTCGCCGCGAGGGCGACAGCGACGCCGCCGTCATCAGCACTGCCTTGGCGGGCGGACCACCGGTCGTCAACTACCGTCCAGCACCGCAGGGGCGCGATGAAGAGCTCTTGGCCTACGCACCCGTCGAAGTCGGCGGGCGTGTTGTCGGCGCCGTGCGCGTGGCGATTGCGGCCAGCGAACCGACGAAATCGGTGCTGCGCCGATCGGGCTTGCTCTTGCTTCTGCTTGCCCTCGCCGACGCCTTGCTGGTGCTGGGGCTGGGCCTCTTCGTCCTCACCCAACTCGTGGTGCGGCCGCTCGGCCATTTGCGCCGGGCCACCGCCTTGATGACTGCTGGCGACTGGGAGCCGCGCATCGCCGAGGAGGGACCGAAGGAATTCGCCGCGCTCGCTTCCGCATTCAACCAGATGACGGTGTCGCTGTCGGTGCAGCGCGAGCAGATCATCCGTTCCGAGAAGCTGGCCTCGGTGGGTCAACTGGCGGCGGGCGTGGCGCACGAGATCGGCAATCCGCTGGCCACGATTCTGGGCTACGTGGACATTCTTCGTTCCGACCTTGCGGGCAAGGGCGACCTGCCCGTGGCCGATCGCCAGGATGCGCTCGATCGGGTCAAGGCCGAAACCCAGCGCATCCACCGCATCATTCGCGAGCTGCTCGAATTCTCGCGCCCCAGCCGCGAAGACCCGGTTTCCACGGATCCGCTGCGGGTCGTGCAGTCCGCGCAGGCGCTGTGTGCGCCGCAAAGCCGTTTTCGCGAGGTCCGCGTGGTGACCACGCCGCCCGGCGAGTCGTGGCCGCAGGTGATGGTGGCGCCGAGCCGGCTGGTGCAGGTGTTCGTGAACTTGATGTTGAACGCCGCGGACGCCATGGCAGGCAAGGGCACCATCGTGGTTTTGTGCCAGCCGGATGGCCGCAGGGTGATTCTCACCGTCACCGACGAAGGCCCAGGCATTCCCAAGGAAAACCGCCGCAAGGTCTTTGATCCCTTCTTCACCACCAAACCCGTCGGTCAAGGCACGGGGCTGGGGTTGTCGGTGTGCCGTTCGATCGTCGAGAGCTTCGGCGGTACCCTCGACCTGGCGCCCACTGCGGCTGGTGAGGGCGCCAGGTTCGTCATCGCGCTGCCGGGAGCCGAGAGCGAGACTAGCTCGGCCCGCTAGACAATATGTCGCCGCACTTATCCGCTGGAAGGCAAGCGCCGCCAAGTGGTGGTCGAATGTGCCCTGCTCGGCCAGATCTGCATGGTCGCGTCGGACGGCGAAGCGCTATGCGCCTACGTCGGCGAAGATCCCTTGCCCAAGCCCCCCATCACACCCGACGGGGGCGGCATCATCACCGTGGATGCGGGCACGAAGAGCGGACTGACCCTGGCCGCCTCGAAGGCCACGGTCGACGGCCTGGTCCAGCAAGCTCAGTCGTTCTTCCGGCCCGCGTTTGCACGGCAAGCGCCGTAGACAGCGGTACCTCGTTCTTCCTCGCCTTGCCCCGCGTCTCCTGGTTCCGTGGGGCAAGGCATTTTTTTTGTCGTGCTATTTCCCGCCAGCGTCGATCAGTTTGAATTCGGTGCGGCGGTTGGTGGCGCGGCCCGAGGAGGTCGAGTTGTCCGCGATGGGCCTATCCTTGCCGTAGCCGATGGACATCAGTCGCGTGGAGGCAATCCCGCGCGAGACGAAGTACA
>Ga0302322_100000696_pt1 | contig 26110 bp, 27 predicted proteins | sample Fen_T0_2_FD_203757 | JGI IMG/M metagenome (GOLD analysis project Ga0302322, IMG submission 203757) | Peat permafrost microbial communities from Stordalen Mire near Abisko, Sweden - Fen_T0_2 | ecosystem: Environmental > Terrestrial > Soil > Wetlands > Permafrost | place: Sweden: Abisko...
AAGGACGCCATTACTTCCTGATGCTCGAATACCTGGACCTGCGGCCCGGCGATGCCGCCGCCCAGGCGCGCCTGGGGCGCGAACTGGCGGCCCAGCACCGCCACGGCGCCGCGCTCTATGGCTTCGATCGCGACAACTACATTGGCGCCACCTTGCAGAGCAACCGGCAGGAGGCCGACTGGGTGCGCTTTTTTCGCGACCAGCGCCTGCTGCCGCAACTGCAACTGGCCGCGGCCAACCCGGCGTCCGCGCCCTGGGTGGGCGCGGGCGAGGAACTGGCGGAACGCCTGGGCGGCCTGTTTGCCGGCTACCAGCCGCAGGCCTCGCTGCTGCACGGCGACCTGTGGCCGGGCAACGCCGGCTTTGTCGAGGGCGGCGAACCGGTGCTCTACGACCCGGCGGTGTACTACGGCGACCGCGAGGCGGAGCTGGCAATGACCGAACTGTTCGGCGGTTTCGATCCGGCGTTCCAGGCGGCCTACCGGGAGGCCTGGCCCCTGGACGCCGGCTACGCCACGCGCAAGGGTCTTTACAAGCTGTACCATCTGCTGAACCATTTCAACCTGTTTGGCGCCAGTTACGGCGACGCGGTCGAGCAGGGCATCGCCGGGTTGCTCGCCGAATTGCGCTAGACGATTGCGCGTGTTTTTCGCGCCCGATACTTTGGCCGGCTTCTTTGTACGCTTTTTTTGTCCAATACTTTCGCCTGATCTTTCCGGAGACCCCGATGCCCAGCATGCACATCAAACTGTTCGAAGGCCGCAGCAAGGAACTCAAGCGCGAACTGGCCGAAGCCCTGACCCGCGAGACCTGCCGGGTCCTGAAGTGCGGCCCGGAAGCGGTGGACATCATTTTCGAGGACGTGAAAAAGGAGAACTGGGCGACCGCCGGCGTGCTCTGGTCGGACAAGCCCGCATGAGCGGCAAGCTCTATCACCTGTCGGCCCTGGAATTGACGACAGGATATGCGGCCCGGACCATCTCACCGGTGGAGGCGACCCGCGCCATCCTGGCCCGGATCGACGCGGTCAACCCGCAGGTCAATGCCTTTTGCCTGGTGGATCACAAGGGCGCCCTGGCGACGGCGCGCGCCTCCGCGGCACGCGGGCGCATGGGCGCGCCGCTCTCCTTCATCGACGGGGTACCGACCGGCATCAAGGACCTGATTCTCGCCAAGGGCTGGCCGACCCTGCGCGGCTCGAAGACGGTGGACCCGGCCGGGCCATGGAATGACGATGCACCCGCGACGGCGCGCCTGCGCGAAGCCGGCGCCGTGCTGCTGGGCAAGACCACCACCCCTGAATGGGGCTGGAAGGGTGCTACCGATTCACCGCTCACCGGCATCACCCGCAATCCCTGGAACCTGGCCATGACGCCGGGCGGCTCGTCCGGCGGCGCCTCCGCCGCGCTGGCCGCCGGGATGGGGCCGCTGCATGTGGGCACAGACGGCGGCGGCTCGATCCGCATTCCTGCTTCGTTTTGCGGCCTGGCGGGCATCAAGGCGCATTTCGGGCGCGTGCCGGCCTGGCCGCTTTCACCGATGGGCAACGTGGCCCACGTCGGCCCGATGGCGCGCACGGTGCGCGATTGCGCCGGGTTGCTCGATATCCTGGCACGCCCCGACCCGCGCGACTGGACCGCGCTGCCGCCGCCTGCCCACAACTGGCTGGCCGGCATAGGCAAGAACATCCGCGGGCTGCGCGTGGCCTACAGCCCGCGCCTGGGGTATATCCAGCATGTCGATCCGGAGGTCGAGGCCACGGTCAAACGCGCGGTGGCATTGTTGGAAAAACTGGGTGCGCACGTGGAGCAGGCCGACCCCGGGTTTGCAGACTGCGGACCACTGTTCTCCACCCATTGGTTCGCCACCGCGCGCAATACCTTCGGCAAGCTGGCGCCGGAAAAATTCAGCCAGCTCGACCCCGGCCTGCAACTGACCTGCGACTACGCGGCCAAGTACGGCATAGGCGATTTTCTCGACTACCAGCAGCAGCGCGTCGCGGTGGGCGAGGCGATGAAGCGCCTGCACATGCAGTACGACCTGCTGGTCACCCCGGCCACAGCGGTTCCGGCCTTCGACGTTGGCATGGTGATGCCCAAGGTTCCCAAGGGCATCACCGCCAGCCCGGCGGACTGGACCTGGTGGACCCCGTTCTCCTTCCCCTTCAACCTGACCCAGCAGCCGGCGCTGTCGGTCAACTGCGGGTTCACGAAAAAGGGCCTGCCGATCGGCCTGCAGATCGTCGCGCCGGCCTATCGCGAAGACCTGGCCCTGCGCGCCGCACTGGCCTTTGAAGGGGCGCAAGAACCGATGGTCTGGCCGGGCTTGAATTAGACTATTGATCATTACCAAAAACATGACAGGCTCGCCAGAGCCATGTTTTTGTCATTCTTTATGTAATTCTCAACAGATGGTGATCTGCATGCGGGAGTGCTTATGCTTTCGGCATGGGTCTTGCTGATTTTGGGCCATGAGCGTGCTGCAGCCATGGTTGAAACCTGTCGTGTGGTTTGGCGTAACCGTCTGAATATCCCGGAGGAAAAGTCCATGAATAGTCATCAATCGTGGCGGCGCGGTCTGGCCGTTGGCTTGGCGGCGATGCTCGCCGCCGGTGCGGCCCTGCTCCCGCAAGGTGCGGCGGCCCAGGAAAAAGTGCTGAAGGTGATTCCGCACTCCAACCTCGCCATCCTGGATCCGATCTGGACCACCCAGTACATGGCGCGCAATCACGGCTACATGATCTACGACACCCTGTTCGGCACTGACGAAAAGGGCCAGATCAAGCCGCAGATGGTCGACACCTGGACCGTCAGCCCGGACAACCGCCTGTGGACCTTCAAGTTGCGCCCGGGCCTGGAATTCCACGATGGCAAGCCGGTCACCGGGGACGACGTGATCGCTTCGCTGAACCGCTGGGGCAAGCGCGACGCGCTGGGCCAGAAGCTGTTCACCTTCATCGACCGGATGGACAGCACCGCGCCCGACACCTTCCGGATTTTCCTGCGCGAGGCCTGCGGCATCGTGCTCGAATCGCTGGGCAAGCCGTCTTCCAACGTGCCCTTCATCATGCCCAAGCGGATCGCCGACACCCCGGCCGACAAGCAGATCGAGGAGTACATCGGCTCCGGCCCCTATGTGTTCAAGCGCGACGAGTTCAAGCCCGGTGAAAAGGCGGTGTACACGAAGTTCGCCAAGTACGTGCCGCGCAAGGAGCCGCCGTCCGGCACCGCCGGTGGCAAGGTGGTCTACGTCGACCGCGTCGAATGGAATCTGGCCCTGCGTGACGCGCAGAGCCAGGTCAACGCGCTCTCCAAGGGCGAAGTGGACATCCTCGAGCAGCCCGCTTTTGAAAGTTATGCCGCGCTCAAGGCCGACGCCGGGGTGGAGATCGTCAACAAGAACCCGGTCGGCTTCGAGTACATGCTGCGCTTCAACTTCCTGCACCCGCCGTTCAATAACGTCAAGGTGCGCCAGGCGGCCCTGGCCGCGCTGGCACAGGAGCCTTTTCTGAAGGCCCAGGTCGGGGTCAAGGAGTATTACCGTTCCTGCGCATCGATGTTCGGCTGCAACACTCCCTACGGCGTGACCAAGGGCAGCGACATCCAGGCCAAGGGCAGCATCGCCAAGGCGCGCGAGCTGCTCAAGACATCGGGCTACAACAACGAGAAGATCGTGATCATGAAGCCCACCGACCTGGCCTCGATCAACAAGCTGCCCGACGTCGCCGCGCAATTGCTGCGCCAGGCCGGCTTCAATGTCGACCTGCAATCGATGGACTGGAACACCGTGGTGTCGCGGCGCGCCAAGAAGGATGCGCCCGCCAATGGCGGCTGGAACATCTTCGCCACCGCCTGGGTGGTGCCGGACATCTGGAGCCCGCTGTCGAACGCGGCGGTCGGCACGGCGGGCGAGAAGTCCTGGTTCGGCTGGCCCACCGACGAGCCGATGGAAAAGCTGCGCGACCAGTTCGCGCGCGAAACCGACCCGGTGAAAAAGAAGGCCATCACCGAGGCGATCCACGTTCGCGCCTTTGAAATCGGCACCCACGCGCCGCTCGGCGAATACATCAACCCGGCGGCGGTGCGCAAGGGCGTGATCTCGGGCCTGGTTACCGGCCCCGGCGACTTCTACTGGAACATCAAGAAGAAATAAGCAGTGGTGATGGCGCGCCAGCGCGCTCTTCTCCTTCCCCCTATGAGGGGGAAGGTCGGGATGGGGGTGGAAGCGCGCAACACCCTCATGCGTTACGCAATCCGCCTGACCATCTCCGCTTAAAGCCACCCACAAGGCGCAATGCCCCTTTTTCTCCTCAAGCGCATCCTGTCCACCGTGCCGGTGATGCTGATCGTCGCCGTGCTGGTGTTCATGCTGCTGCGCCTGACGCCCGGCGATCCGGCGGCGATCATCGCCGGCGACGCCGCCAGCCCGGAGAACATCGCCAGGATCCGCGCCAGCTTCGGGCTGGACAAGTCGCTGCTGGTGCAGTTCGGCATCTGGTTCGGCAACCTGCTCACCGGCAACCTGGGCGAGTCCTACTATTTCAAGAAGACCGTGGTCGAGCTGATTGTCCAGCGCATCGAGCCTACCCTGGCCTTGTCGTTGCTGACCATCCTGATCGCCGTCGTGGTTGCCGTGCCGCTGGGGGTGCTGGCCGCCTGGCGCATGGGCGGCCTGCTCGATCGCGCCCTGATGGGCTTTTCGGTGCTGGGCTTTTCCATCCCGGTGTTCGTGCTGGCCTACATCCTGATCTATCTCGTCTCGCTCAAGCTCGACTGGCTGCCGGTACAGGGTTACGTGCGGATCGGCGAAGGCAGTTTCTGGGATTTTCTGCGTCACCTGATCCTGCCCTCGGTGACACTGTCGGTGATCTACATCGCGCTGATCGCGCGGGTCACCCGCGCCGCCGTCAGCGAGGTGCTTGCCGAAGACTACATCCGCACCGCCCGTGCGAAGGGACTGCCGGAATCCAAGGTCCTGTGGCGCCACGCGTTCGCCAACGCCGCCGTGCCGATAGTCACGGTGATCGGGATAGGCATCGCCCTGCTGATCGGCGGGGTGGTGGTCACCGAGAGCGTGTACGGCATTCCGGGCCTCGGGCGCCTGACCGTGGACGCGGTGCTGGCGCGCGACTTTCCGACCATCCAGGGAGTGATCCTGCTGTTCTCGTTCGTGTACGTGCTGATCAACCTGCTGGTCGATCTTTCCTACGTGCTGTTCGATCCGCGGATCCGCTACTGATGGCCGTGACCGACAACCCTGTTTCCGCCGGCGCGGCCGTATCTACGCTGCTCGCGGCGAGCGCGCCCGAGCTCGGCCTGATGGCCCGGCTGTGGCGCAACTGGATGGTACGCGTCGGCGGGATGGTGTTGCTAGTGCTGGTCCTGATCGCGCTGGCCGCGCCTTGGCTGCACACTGTCGACCCCACCTTTTTCGACGCCGGCAGCCGCGATCTGCTGCCCGGCGCGATGGGCGACATCACCAACCTGGACAACGAGACCATCCGCCACAAGTTCCTGTTTGGTTCCGACTCCTTCGGCCGCGACATCTACAGCCGGGTGATCTACGGCACCCGGGTCTCGCTGATCATCGGCCTGGCTGTGGCCGTGCTGGCGCTTTCTTTCGGCGTGCTGCTCGGCCTGCTCTCGGGCACCCTGCGCTGGCTCGACGGGCCCTTGATGCGCCTGATGGACGGGGTGATGGCGATCCCCGGCATCCTCATCGCCATCGCTCTGGTGGCGCTCTGGCGCGCCAGCCTGCTGACGGTGGTGATCGCCATTGCCATCCCCGAGATTCCGCGGGTCACCCGCCTGACCCGCTCGCTGGTGCTGAGCATACGCGAGGAGCCCTATGTGGAGGCGGCGATCTCGCTGGGTACCTCCACCATCGTGCTGATGTTTCGCCACATTCTGCCCAACACGGTGGCGCCGCTGATCGTGCAGGGCACCTATATCTGCGCCTCGGCGATACTCACCGAGGCGATCCTCAGTTTTCTCGGCCTGGGCCTGCCGACCGACATCCCTACCTGGGGCAACATCATGGCCGAGGGCCGGGTGCAGTTCAACCAGTTCCCGCACAATGTGTTCTTCCCCGGCGTGTTCCTTGCGCTCACCGTGCTCTCGGTGAACATCCTGGGCGATGGCCTGCGGGACATCCTGGACCCTAAAATGAGCAAGCGTGTATGACCGCGCCCACCGCCGCCCCGGTGCTGGAAGTGCGCAATCTGGGCATCGCCCTGCCGGCCGGGGGCGACCGCAAGCATGCGGTCAGCGAAGTAAGCTTTAGCGTCGCGCCCGGCGAAATCGTCTGCCTGGTGGGCGAGTCGGGTTCCGGCAAATCGGTGATCGCGCACTCCGTGATGGGCCTGTTGCCCAAGGGCCTGACGGCCGTATCCGGCGAGATCCTGCTGCGGGGCGAGAATGTGTTGACGGCGAAACATGATCGTTTGCGCGACCTGCGCTGCACCCGGATGGCAATGATTTTCCAGGAGCCGATGACCGCGCTCAACCCGGTGATGCGCTGCGGCGAGCAGATCGACGAGGTGCTGCGCCAGCACACCACCCTGGGTGCGGACGAACGCCGGGCCCGAGTGCGAAATATCATCGAGGAAGTGCGTCTGCCCGACCCCGAGCGGATGATGGTTTCCTACCCGCATCAGCTCTCCGGCGGCCAGCGCCAGCGCATCGTGATCGCCATCGCGCTGATCCTCAATCCCGCGTTGCTGATCGCCGACGAGCCGACCACCGCGCTGGACGTCACCACCCAGGCGCAGATACTCAAGCTGATCCGCGACCTGCAGCGCGATCACGGCACCGGCGTGCTGTTCATCACCCATGATTTCGGCGTGGTCGCCGAGATCGCCGACCGCGTCGCCGTGCTCAAGTCCGGCGAGTTGGTGGAGATGAAGGTCAAGGCCGAACTGCTGGCCCGCCCCGAACATGCCTACACGCGCATGCTGATCGCTGCCGTCCCTTCGATCCACCCGCGGGTACGGCAGGTCGACGCCGACGCTCCCATCGTGCTCAAGGCCGAGCACCTGTCCAAGACCTATATGGAAAAGGGCTGGTTCCGCGGCGAGCGCAAGGTGCACGCCGCCGACGACGTGAGTTTCGAACTGCGGCGCGGCCAGACCCTGGGCATAGTCGGCGAATCGGGTTCCGGCAAGTCGACGGTCGCCCGCTGCATCACCCGCCTGATCGACCCGAGCGCCGGCAGCATCCGCCTGGGACAGGACGAAGTCGCCAGGCTGGGCGCGCGCGTCCTGCGGCCGCTGCGCCGGCGCATCCAGATCGTGTTCCAGGACCCCTACCGCTCGCTCAATCCGCGCCGCAGCATCGGCGCCTCCATCATCGAAGGGCCGATGAACTACGGCCTGTCGAGAGCACAAGCGGTCGAGCGCGCGCGCGAACTGATGCGTACCGTGCGCCTGGACCCGGATGCCCTGTCGCGCTACCCGCACCAATTCTCCGGCGGCCAGAGGCAGCGCATCTGCATCGCCCGCGCCCTGGCGATGGAGCCGGAACTGCTGGTCGCCGATGAGGCAGTTTCGGCACTCGACGTGTCGGTGCAGGCTCAGGTACTGGACCTGCTCGATGAAATTCGCGACCGGATGAATCTGGCCATGCTGTTTATCACCCACGACCTGCGGGTCGCCGCCCAGGTGTGCGACAACGTGGTGGTGATGTCGCAGGGCAGGGTGGTCGAATACGGCAGCGCCGCCCAGGTGTTTGGCGATCCGCAGCACGAGTACACGCGGGCCTTGTTCGCGGCCGCGCCGGGGCGCGGTTATACCTTCGGATAGTCGTATCCGACGGCCGTGCCGGGGCGCGGCTGCACCTTCGGGTATATGTGTGTGACGGCCGCGCCCGGCCGTAGGTATGTCTATGCGCTAGCCGCCTGCGCGGGGCGCAGCGATAGCTCGCCGCTGACCGCTTTCTCGACTCCGCGCGCGGTTGCCAGGTTCAACGCGCCGGTGGCATCCACGCCCTCCACAACGCCGGACCGCTCCACCTTGCCCTCGTTGATCATCATGACTTCGCGCCCCTGGTAGGCATGGTGGCTGTTCCACTCGCCGCGCAAGGCGCCAAATCCCTCCCGCGCGAACACCTCCAGCACGCCGTGCAGGTGCCGCAGCAGGGTAGCGAGCAACCGGTTGCGCGCCACCGCCAAGCCGGCCTCGGCCAGGTCGGACACCGGCAGGCCGCCCGTGCCCTGCGCGGCGCCGCGTGCCGCCTCCGGCAGACGCACATTCAGGCCGATGCCGATTACCGCGCGGGTTGGGCCGAGCGCGTCACCCGCCAACTCGATCAGGATGCCTCCCAGCTTGGCAGGGCCGCCTGGGCGGTCCAGCAGTACGTCGTTGGGCCATTTGAGTGCGACCCCCTGGGCGCCGAGTTCATCAAGGGCGCGGGCCACCGCCAGGCCGACCGCCAGGCTCAGGCCCGACAGGGCGGCGATGCCGCCCTCGAACTGGCGCAATACCGAGAAGGTCAGGCTCGTTCCCAGGCCCGAGACCCAGGCGCGGCCGCGCCGGCCCCGCCCGGCGGTCTGCAGTTCGGTGGCCAGCACCTGCGCCACGCCGCTGCCGCCGCCCTCGGCCAGGCGCAGGATCTCACTGTTCGTGGAGGCGCAGGCGCTGACCGTCTGGACCCTGAAGAAGGGGGCGGCCGCGCCGAGCGCGCGTGTGACCGCCGCGGTGTCCAGGGCGTCGTAGGGCCGGGCCAGGCGATAGCCCTGGCGCCGGACCTTGTAGATCTCCAGGCCCAGGGCTTCGAGCTGGCGTACCGCCTGCCAGACCGTGGCGCGGGATATGCCCAGGGCCTCAGCGATCGTCTCGCCGGAGACGAAGCCTTCGTGGGTCAGTCGCCCGAGGGTGGCAAAGGCATGCCCGTGCAGGGGCGTGGCAGGGAGGGGTAGTTCCATTGGCCGATTGTAAGCGTAGTGCCTTGCAGGTACACTGCAAAGGCTGGCCGCTTGGGGGGTGAAATCAAAATATAGGCGGACCGGTGCATTTGCAGAGACCGTGCCGGATTCGGCAGGGCAACCCCGTGGATGCATGTGTCGGACTTTTCCGGCCCTTCGGCAGTGGCGTCGCTCCGTCGCGCAGCGACGCAGCCGGGGGCTGGCCAGGCATACCCATAGAACAATGTCCGTCGAGCCACTCGCGCCACAACTAGACATCAGCCGCAGCGCCGAAGGGGTGACTGTCACTCCGCGCGGGCGCTGGAACGTGCAGGGACTGGCGAACGGGCGCGGCGGCAAGCTGGCGCATGTCCAGGTCGAAGGCCTGAAGCACCTGCTGGCCGAGCAGGGCGGTAGCCCCGCGGTGCGCTGGGACCTGACCCAGACCGACGCTCTGGACCATATCGGCGCCCTGATGTTCTGGCGTGCCTGGGGTGGCGGCATGCCGGCCCACCTGCGCATAGACGCCGGTCACGAGTTGCTGTTCACCCACTTCTCCAAGGCGGCGGAGGTGCCGCCCGCCGCCCGTTTCGACCCGCTGGCCGTGCTGGTGTTCATCGGCCATGAACTGTTCCGCTTCGCCGACCACATGACCGGCTTTGTGCGCCTGCTCGGGCAGATCGCGATCGATCTGGTCCGCTTTGCCAGGAAGCCACAGGCCGGGCCGTGGCGCGAGATTTCGGCCAATCTGTACCGCAGCGGCGCCCAAGCGCTGGCCATCACCGCCCTGGTCGGCTTCCTGATCGGCGTGGTGCTTTCCTACCTGTCGGCCAAGCAGCTCAAGCAGTTCGGCGCCGACGTCTACATCGTCGACCTGCTGGGCGTGGCGATCATTCGCGAACTCGGACCGGTGCTGGCGGCGATCCTGGTGGCGGGCCGCTCCGGCTCGGCGATGACCGCCTCCCTGGGCGTGATGCGGGTCACCGAAGAACTCGACGCGCTCACCGTGATGGGGATCCCGCAAGGCTTCCGGCTGCTGATGCCCAAGGTGGTGGCCCTGGCGGTGGCCTTGCCACTGCTGATCCTGTGGACCGACGCGGTATCGCTGCTGGGCGGCATGGTGGCCGCCAAGCTGCAGCTGGACCTGTCGATCAGCTACTTTTTCAATGCCCTGCCGGGCGCCGTCAAGGTGGCCAACCTGTACATCGGCGTCGGCAAGGGCATGGTGTTCGGCGCCCTGATCGCGCTGGTGTCCTGCCATTTCGGCCTGCGCATCCTGCCCAACACCGAGAGTCTGGGACAGGGCACCACCAGTTCGGTGGTCGCCTCGATCACAGTGGTGATCCTGGCCGACGCGGTGTTCGCGATCGCCTTTTCGAACGTCGGCATATGAAGCACAGCAGCGACCCGGCCTGGGACGGCAAGTACGTCATCGACATCGAGGGCTTGTGGACCAAGTTCGGCGATTTCGTGGTCCACCGCGGCGTCGATTTGAAGGTCACGCCCGGCGAGATCGTCGCCCTGGTGGGCGGCTCGGGTTCGGGCAAGACCACCCTGCTGCGGCAGATGCTGGGCCTGGAAACACCGCACCAGGGCGTGGTCAAGCTGTTCGGCCAGCGCCTGGAGTTGCAGGACCGCGACAGCCTGCAGGCCCTGCGCAACCGCTGGGGCGTGCTGTTCCAGGAAGGCGCACTGTACTCGGCCCTGCCGGTGTTCGACAACATCGCGCTGCCGCTGCGCGAGCTCAAGTGCTTCGACGAGGAGATCATCCGCGCCGCGGTGATGATGAAACTGGCGATGGTCGGCATCGAGGCGCGCCACGCCGCCGCCATGCCGGCCGACCTGTCCGGCGGGATGGTCAAGCGCATCGCCCTGGCGCGCGCCCTGGCCCTCGAACCCGAGCTGCTGTTCCTGGACGAGCCCACCGCCGGCCTGGACCCGGACCGCTCCGATTCATTCGTCAACCTGATCCGCGAACTGCACCGCGAACTCAAGCTCACGGTGGTGATGGTCACCCACGACCTGGATACCCTGTTCGAACTGTCCAGCAGCGTGGCCGTGCTGGCCGACCAGAAACTGTTGATCAAGGCGCCGGTGCGCGAGGTGATCGCGGTACCGCACCCGTTCATCAAGTCATTCTTTCTCGGTGACCGCGCCCAGCGCGCGATCGAAGTCATCCGTGAATATCCTTTCGTTGTATAGGAGAGCCATATGGAAAACCGCTCACACGCGCTGATCGCCGGCATTTTCACGGTGCTGCTGACCCTGGCCATCATCGCCACCGCCACCTGGCTGAACCGCGACACCATCGAGCGCGCGCCGTATACCCTGGTCACCAACGGCTCGGTGGCGGGCCTGAACCCGCAGGCCTCGGTGCGCTATCGCGGCATGGAGGTGGGCAAGGTTGAGGCTATCGAGTTCGACAAGGCCAAGCCGGGTCAGATCCTGGTCCAGGTCGGCATCGCCCCGAATACGCCGATCACCACCGCCACCTACGCCGAACTGGGCATGCAGGGCCTGACCGGCCTGGCCTACATCCAGCTCGATGCCGACCCGGCGGTCAAGGACATCAAGCTGCTGCCCTCGCCGGCGCGCCTGGCGATCCGGCCCTCGCTACTGGACCGCTTTTCGGTGTCCGGCGAAGAAATGATCGCGCGTGCCTCGGCGGCCCTGGTCCAGGTCAACAAGCTGCTCAATGACGACAACCAGCGCGTGCTTGCCGATACCCTGGGCAACCTGAAGACCGCCACCGGCAAGATCGGCCAGTTGGCCGACGAGGTGCAGCCGGCGGCCAAGGGCATCGCCGTACTGGCCGCCGATGGCCGGCGCACCCTGAAGAATTCGGATGAGACCCTGCGCGACTTCAGCAAACTGGCCAAGGACCTGAACGGCAAGCTGGAGGCGGTGGACCGTATCGCCAAGAGCGTCGAACAGGTGGCGCAGGCCGCCACCGCGGTCGAGAACTCGACCCTGCCGCGGGTGAACTCCTTTATGGAAGATGCCGGGCGCGGCGCGCGCACCATCGACCGCGCCGTCGACAAGTTGGGCGACGATCCGACCGCGGTGCTGTTCGGCCCGCAACCGGGCCTGCCCGGGCCCGGCGAGCCTGGATTTGTCGTCCCAAAATCTGTCGCACCCAAAGCCGCCGCGCCGGCGCAATAAGGGAAGGACCTGAACATGAAAATCGCAAGCCTCCTGATTCTTGCCATGCTGCTCGGCGGTTGCGGCGTCGGTCCCAAGCAGCTCCCGCCGGTCGGCAATTACGACTTCGGCCTGGCCACCGACAACGCGCCCAAGCTGGCCGTCAAAAGCATCAGCCAGATCGAGGTCGCCGCGCCGCGCTGGCTCGACAGCGTCAACCTCTATTACCGCCTGGCCTACATCGATCCGGCCCAGCCGCGCGCCTACACCCAGACCAAATGGGTAATGCCGCCGGCCAGCCTGGTCGAGTCGCGTCTGAAGGAGCGGGCCGTGGCCGGCGGCGCCACGGTAGGCAGCAGCGGGCCGGTGCTGCGCGTCGAACTCGACGAATTTTCCCAGGTGTTCACCAGCAGCAGCGCCAGCAAGGCGGTGTTGCGCGCCCGCGTCAGCCTGGTGTCGTCGCGCGACGTGCTGCGGCAAAAGGCCTTTGCTATCGAGGAACCGGCCACCACCGCCGACGGCCCCGGTGGCGCGGCAGCCCTGAAGCGCGCGGCCGAAGGCTTTGTCGACGCCGCGCTGGCCTGGGCCGGCCAGTAGCACCAAGCCGGGGCCGCGCCGGGGCATGCCCGGGTATGCCCGGTTCCGCTCGGCTGCGCTCTGCCATTCCGGCCCGGGTTCGGTTCGCCGCCCTCGGCCATGACTGGTGGGCCGGGCGCGCGTGACCGAAGGCGTGGTAAGCACACATCGCCACCGCCGGTACGGCCCGCCCCGGGCGCGATAGGGCTTGCGCTTACAATGCGGCAACTGCTCCCAAGCGCCGCGATGCCCAGCAAAATCGAACCACCCGACCGCCCGCGTCCGCCCGCTTCTGCGCTGGCGCGCGAGTTGTGCGTGGTCTATCTGCTCCTCATCATCTACGCCACCCTGCACCCGATCACCAGCTGGCGGGTGCAGAACACCTCACCCTGGGAATGGCTGGAACACTGGCCCAAGGTGGCCCTGCCGTTCGACTTCGCCTTCAATGTGGTGGCCTACGTGCCGCTCGGCTTGCTGCTCGTCTGGGCTCTCTACCATCGCCTGCGGGCAGGCGCGGCCCTGCTCGCCGCGACCGCGTGCGGGGCGATCCTGTCCTTGCTGCTCGAGTCCTTGCAGACCTACCTGCCGTCGCGCACCTCCTCGCTGGCGGACCTGGCGGCCAACGCCGGCGGTGCGCTGGTCGGGGCGATCCTTGGGGCGCTGCTCGCCGGGCCGCTGCTCGGGCGGGGCCGCCTGCGCCAGCTCAGCGCCGACTGGGTGGTGCCGGACCGCGGCGCCTCGCGCGCGCTGATCCTCACCGGCCTGTGGCTGTTCGCCCTGCTGTTCCCGGAAAGCATCCTGTTCGGTCACGGCAATGCGATTGCCTATGTAGGCGGCCCGATTTCGGGTTACCCCTTCACGCCGGCGGAATTCGTGCGGGTCGAAACCGCCGTCACCGCGGCCAGCCTGTTTGCCGTGGGCGCGGTACTGCTGTCGGCGCTCGGCCCGGCAGCGCCGCGCCCGCTCGCCCTGCTGCTGTTGGTTCTGGCGGCATGCACGCTGCGGGCCCTCTCGCAGACCATCCTGTTCGGCCCCGAATACGCCTGGGCCTGGCTCACTCCGGGAGCCCAGCGCGGCTTGATCGCGGGGGCCGTGGCCCTGCTGGCCACCCTGCCTCTTACCCGGCCGATGCGCCTGGCGCTGGTGATCATCGCGGTGACCTTCGCCACCGTGGTGGTCAATATCGCGCCGGCCAATCCCTATTACGTATCGACCGTGCAGGAACTGAACCCTGGGCGCTTTCTCAATTTCAACGGCCTGACCCAGCTGGTGTCGGCAGCCTGGCCGTTTCTGGCGCTGCTCTACTCGGTCGTGGTACTGGCCGAGGGCGGGCGGCGATGACGGTATACTCGATCCAGCCGATCCGGGCGTCGCGCCGGGTTTCCCTCGGGTTTCCCTCGAGTGTCCCTGATTCGGTGTCCATTTCCTTGCATCCAGCAACTGTGCCGGCCCTGGGGTTCAATCTTCCGCAATGAGCTACTACAAACACCACGTATTTTTTTGCACCAACCAGCGCGAACCCGATGCGAGCGGCAACGCGCGCCCCTGCTGTGCCGACAAGGGCGCGGCAGCGATGCGTGACTATGCCAAGAAAAAGGTCAAGTCTGCCGGTCTGGCCGGCCAGGGCGCGGTGCGCATCAACAACGCCGGCTGCCTGGACCGCTGCGAAGAAGGTCCCTGCATCGTGATCTACCCGGAAGCCACCTGGTATACCTATGTGGACGAAAAGGACATCGACGAAATCGTCGAGTCGCACCTGAAGAATGGCCAGGTGGTCGAGCGCCTGAAGATCTGACCTGGCGCCGCCGTGCGGCCAATTCCTGCATTTCCTCTGTCCTGATTCACCGGCCTGATTGACCGGTCCGATCTATCACCCTGATTTGCCGACTTACCGCAATAGATCATGCCCAGTTCCGAACCCATCCTCATCGAAGGCCCGGTCGGGGCCATTGAAACCGTCATCGACCATCCGGCCGGCGTACCGCGCGGCATCGCGCTGGTGGCGCACCCGCATCCCCTGTACGGGGGCACCCTGGACAACAAGGTCGCGCAGACCCTGGCCAAGACTTTTGTCGAGCTCGGCTACGTGGCGGTGCGGCCTAATTTCCGCGGTGTCGGCGCCAGCGCCGGCACCCATGACGAGGGCCGCGGCGAGACCGACGACCTGCTTGCCGTGATCCATGCCGTGCGCAGCCGCCTGGCCCTGCCGCAGGCCCCGCTGGTCCTGGCCGGGTTCTCGTTCGGCTCGCTGGTGCAATCGCGGGTCGCCAAGCGCGTTGTTGCCGAGCGCCTGGTTTTCGTCGGCACTGCCGTCACCAGGGGCGTCGTGGAAAGTGTGCCCGAGGACACCATCGTGATCCACGGCGAGCGCGACGAGACCGTGCCGCTCGATCTGGTGCTGCGCTGGGCCGAGCCGCAGGAACTGCCGGTGGTGGTGATCCCGGCGGCCGATCATTTTTTTCATCGCCGCCTGCACAGCATCCGCAACATCATCGTGCGCGCCTGGAAGTAGACCATGGACCTGCAATCGCACCGCCTGACCATGACCGTCCTGATGACTCCGGACATGGCCAATTTCACCGGCAAGGTGCATGGGGGCACGGTGCTCAAGCTGCTCGACCAGGTCGCCTATGCCTGCGCCAGCCGCTACGCGGCGCGCTACGTGGTGACCCTGTCGGTGGACCAGGTGATATTCCGCCAGCCTATCCACGTCGGCGAACTGGTTACCTTTCTGGCCTCGGTCAACCACACCGGCAATTCGTCGATGGAAGTGGGCATCAAGGTGGTGGCCGAGGATATCCGCACCCAGGTATTGCGCCACGCCAATAGTTGTTACTTCACCATGGTCGCGCTGGACGATGCCCACAAGCCGGTGACCGTGCCTGCGCTCACGCCGGGCACACCGGACGAAATCCGCCGCTTCGAAGCCGCCAAGGTGCGCAAGCAGTTGCGGCAGGAGATGCAACAGCGCTTCGAGGCGGCGCGCCGCAGTCCCTAGGCTAGACTTGGGATAACCGGTCCATAAGCGATGGGGCGGGGCAGCGGGCATATACTATTCCGATGCTGTGCAGCCCTTTGGCAATCATAGTCACCTGCCCCTGGACCGGCCGTCCGGCAGGCGGGGCGCGGTAAGGTTTGATCTGGAGATCCGAATATCATGAAGGTGTTGCTCGTCGAAGACAACGAGCTGGTGGCCAACTTCGTCAAGAAGGGCATGGCGGAGGCCGGCCACATGATCGATCATGCGCCGGATGGGCGCGACGGCATGTTCCGCGCCGCCAGCGGCAGCTATGACGCGATCATCATGGATCGCATGCTGCCCGGCGGCATCGACGGCCTGGGCATCATCGGAGCCCTGCGCCAGTCGGGCGGCAAGACGCCGGTATTGATCCTGTCGGCGCTGTCGGACGTCGACGAGCGCATCCGCGGCCTGAAAAGCGGTGCCGACGACTACCTGGTCAAGCCTTTTGCCTTCGGTGAACTGCTGGCCCGTCTGGACGCGCTGCTGCGCCGCTCGCAGGACAACCAGACCGTGACCACCCTGTCCCTGGGCGACCTGCGGATGGACATGCTGACACGCAAGGTGACGCGGGGCGGGCGCACCGTGAACCTGCAGCCGCGCGAATTCAAGCTGCTCGAATACCTGCTGCGCCATGCCGGCCAGGTGGTGACCCGCACCATGCTGCTGGAAAATGTCTGGAACTTCCATTTCGACCCGCAGACCAACGTGATCGACGTGCATGTCAGCAAGCTGCGCCAGAAGATCGACGCCGGCGCGGAGCGGCCGCTGCTGCGCACGATCCGCAACTCCGGCTACATGCTCAGCGCCGAGGACTAAGGCAAGGGGCGATCATGGACATATTCGAGCACCCCGCCGAGCACATCGTCGAGCACCTCGGCGCAGCGGCGGGGCTGTCCAAGCCGGCGCCGCGGGCGCGCGGGGTCGGCGTGCTCGGACGCTGGTGGCCAATCCGGCCGCTGCGGTTTTCGGCACTGACCCTGGCGCTGGGCTATGTCACCCTGAGCATCGTGGTGCTGGCGGTATTCGCGGCGCCTTTGTGGTTCGGCTGGCGCGAAGCCATCGAGCAAGGTCGCGCCGAACTGCTGCAGGAAGAAGCGATCTGGCTGACCGACATGTTCCAGAAGCACGGCCCGGAAGTGCTGGCCGCGACCATCGACCGGCGCGTCAACAAGGAGCCGGCCACCGGCAAGATCGTCCTGTTCGCCAATGCCGCGCATGCGCGCCTGGCCGGCAACCTGCATGGCTGGCCGGAAGGCATGTCCGATGCGCCCGGCCCGCAGCAAGTGTCGATAGACTCGAACGGCACGCAATTGCGGGTCGTGCTGATGAACGTGCCACTGGCGAACGGCTACACCCTATTGGTCGGCCGCGGCGCCAGCCGGTTCCGCCGTCTGGAGCTGTTCTTCATCTACGGGCTGATGGGCGCCGCCGGCGTGGTCCTGCTGGTCGGGGTACTCAGCGGCCTGATGATACGGCGCGCCTTTCTCGCCGAAGTTCAAAACATCAGCCTCACAGCCTCGGCGATCGTCGAAGGCAACCTGACACGGCGATTGCCGGTGCGCGCCGGCGGCGCCGACGAACTCGACATGCTGGCGCAGACCGTCAACCGCATGCTCGACCAGATCGAGCAACTGATCCACGGCGTGCGCAACGTCGCCAACGCGATCGCCCACGACCTGCGCACCCCGCTCACCGAACTGCGCTCGCGCCTGGAGGGCCTGTCGCTGTCGCGGCCGCCGGCGCCGCTGGCCTATGCCGAGGTGGAAGCGGCGGTCGCCGATGTTGACCGCGTGATCGGCCTGTTCAACGCCCTGTTGCGACTGGCCGAGATCGATACCGGCGCGCGCCGCTCCGGCTTTGTCGAGGTCGACCTGGCCACCGTGCTGGGCGAGACTGTCGAGTTCTACCAGCCGGTCGCCGAACTCAAAGGTGTCACCCTGGAGTTCAACACGCCGGGTGAACTCAAGGTGTCTGGCGACCCCTTGCTGCTTACCCAGGCGGTCGGCAACCTGATCGACAACGCCCTCAAGTTCGCGCGTGAGCGCGGCACCATCGTGGTGGCGGCGGTGCAGCGCGCCGACGGTGCCGTCGAACTGATCGTCGCCGATGACGGGCCCGGCATCAGCGACGCCGAGAAGCCGAAAGTCAGCGAGCGCTTTTACCGCGGCGACGCCAGCCGTGGCACCCCGGGCGTGGGGCTGGGACTGAGCCTGGTGGCGGCCGTGGCCAAGCTGCATCGAGGCACGCTCGAACTGGACGACAACCATCCGGGGCTGCGCGCCACCTTGCTGCTGTTCTCCGCCGCGCCTTAGTAGCGCGCGGACCGCTACGGCGCTTGCCTGGCGAGCAGGCGCGCAAACCCCGGCCGGATGCATCCAAAGCAGATACTGCCGCGTACTGTTGGCCACCCCCGCGGCGCCAGGATTAACACCGGATTGAGTTCCATTAATAGACGAACCGCGGCCGCCAGGGCGTTGTCAGAATTCGCGCATGTTCAAGCAGTAGAAAGCATCACGCCGCACCGGCGCGATGCCGGCATGCAACCGAGCGAATCTTCAACGCAAAGGAAACGTCATGAAAGCGACCCGACTCATCGTTGCACTCACCATCCTCGCCGCCGCCGGGGGGGCCTATGCCGCCGGCGCGGCGGACAATGCCTGGCTGATGCAAGCCCCGGTTGGCGGCCAGGCCAGCGCTCCCGCGCCCTCCAGCGCCGCGGGTAACACCAGCAGCGTCGACACGCTCAATCAGGCCGTCGAGCCTTGAGGGAGGTGCGGTAGTCCGACTTGAATCGATGCCGGGCAGGATACGCCCGGCATCGCTTGTAGTTCGCGATTCAGGCTGGTGGTTCAGCAGGGTGCGCACTTGCGATGCATCGGTGGAGAGCGAGACAAATGACTGCCGCCACGCGGGCGGTCGGTCCCGCTTGGGCCTGACCCGCAATTGCACATAGCGTCCATAACCCGGATTTCGCTGCAGTGCGAGTTCTTGCCGGGCCTCGCCCAGTAGAATGCCTTCCCGCATCCCGCATTCATACTCCGAGTCCCGCATGGAACAAGCGCTTCCTCCCTGGCCGAACGGCGCGAAAATCGCCGTCATGATCACCGTGATGTTCGAAAGCTGGCCCGAAGGCAAGGGCCCGCCCTACGGACCCATGGCCAGTTCGCTGCGCGAAGGCACGCTGGACCTGCAATCGATTTCCTGGGCCAACTATGGCGGGCGCACCGGCATCTGGCGCCTGCTGCGCCTGTTCGACAATTTCGGCGTCAAGGCGACCATCTGCGCCAACGCCAAGTCGCTGGAGCGCTATCCCGAGGCGGCGCGCGAACTGGCGCGCCAGGGCCACGAGATCGCCGGGCACTCGTACACCCAGAACATGTTCCTGCCCTACATGAGCGTCGAAGAGGAGCAGGCCCTGATCCGCCGCTGCGCGCAGATCATCGAGGCGACTTCCGGCTTCAAAATGGTCGGCTGGGCCAGCCCTCGCATGACCCCCACCGAACACACCGCGCGCTTTCTCGTCGAGGACGGCCATCTCTGGCACGGCGACTATCACGATACCGACCTGCCGTATGTCGTGAGCGTGGCCGGCAAGCAACTGGTAGCGCTGCCGCACAGCGACTTCACCGACAACCGGGTGATGCGCGGCAGCCCGAAGGACTTCTACGATGTCTACAAGGACACCTTCGACTACCTGTACGCCAACGAGCCGCAGTCCATGCTCAACCTCACCGTGCATACCCACTTCGGGGCGCGCCCGCCGCTGGCGGCGATGGTCCACGGGATATTGAAATATTTCAAAGGCCACGAAGGCGTCTGGTTTCCGCGCCATGACGAGATGGCGCGCCACGTGCTGGGCAAATAGACCGCAACGGCATGGGCCGTCCAATAAAAAGGGGAGACAAAACTTGAAGCTGAAATTTCCGCGGCGTCTGCTGCTCGCATCCATCGCGGCCGCGCTGGGCCTGCTGGCCTTCGCGCCGGCGGCTGCGCAGGCGCCGGCCTCTCCCAACAAGCTGGTGCGTCTGGTCGTGCCCTACGCCGCCGGCGGCGGGGTCGACACGGTGGGTCGTGCGATCGCCCAGCAGCTCACCGAATCCATGGGCCAGAGCGTGATTGTCGACAATCGTCCCGGCGCCAACAGCGTGATCGGCACCGAGCAGGTGGCGCGCGCGCCGGCCGACGGCTACACCCTGCTGGTGACCCTGGTCTCGCACTACGCCATGCCTTTTCTCTCGCGCAACGTCAGCTATGACCCGGTCAAGGACTTCACCCCCATCACCATCATCGGCAAGGCGCCGCAGGCGCTGTTCGTCAACGCCGCCACCGGCATCACCTCGGTGCAGGAACTGATCGCCTACGTGAAAAAGAATCCCGGCAAGGTGTCGTTCGCCACCTCCGGCGCCGGCACCTCGCAGCACCTGGGCGGCGAATTGCTCAACCACGCCGCCGGCCTGGACATGACCCACGTGCCCTACAAGGGTGGCGCCCCGGCGCTCACCGACGTGGTCGGCGGCCAGGTGCCGGTCGGCATCCTGATCTACTCGAACATCCGCCAGCACGTCGCCACCGGCAAGGTACGCGCCCTGGCGGTGATCGAGGCGACCCGCGCCAAGGCCGCGCCCAACCTGCCCACCGTCGCCGAAGCGGGCGTGCCCGGCTACGCCGTGCCCGACACCTGGATAGGCATCATCGGCCCCGCCGGCCTGCCGCGCGAAGTGGTCAGCCGCCTGGATGCTGAGATTGCCAAGGCAGCCAACGCGCCGGCCGTGCGCACCCGGCTCGAAGGCGCCGGCTTCGAAGTCGGGGTGGTGCCGGCCGAGGAATTTGCCGGCCAGGGGACGAAAATCACCGCGCTGTACAAGGCCATCATTTCGACCGCCGGCATAAAGCCGGAGTAGGCAATGCGACGTGGAAACGGAATCGATTCCGCGCCTTGGCCATCTCAGGCAGGCTGGGCCACGCGCGTGCCTATGATCTCCAGCGCCTGTTGCCAGGCTGGGATGGGAGTAACACCCGCTGGTACGCGAGTGCCGGGCTTTTGCGGGCCAAACAGGTAGCGGTGTGGCACCACGCCGGCCAGGTGCTCTAGGACGTCCAACCGGTCGTCGATGAAATAATCCAGCTTCAGGTCCCGGCAGTGATCGGCTTTTTGCGGACGCTCCAGGCAGAAGCGTAGATTATCGGGGGCTATGCCTGTCCTTTCGAAAAAGCGATGGTGGATCAGCCACAGTCGCGTCTTTTCCTGCATTTTGGGACGCGCTTTCGAAACTAGCCAGACCCTGCCGCCGAACATGCGCACCAGAGGCGGCACCGCGTCGAACATGCCATCGTAAGGCGGCGTGTTCAGCGCCGCCTGGAGCGACCCGCCGATAAAGGACGTATCGCCGCCGCCTGCAGGATCCGGACTGATCAACACCCGGCCGATATCTATTCCCAAGTTCATTTCATGCTCCATTCTTTGTTGTGATTGATCGGATGGCGCATGCTAGGCTTGGCAGTGCTATATTGGAACTATTAGATAGTTAGTAGGTATATATTAAAGTTATATATGCAAGTACTGGCGCGAATCAACTACGATGCCTTGCAATCGTTCGCGACATTCGCGGATTGCCTGAACTTCAGCCATGCGGCGCAGGCCCTGCGTATTTCCCAGCCGGCCTTGCATGTCAAGATACGCAAGCTGTCCGAGCAGCTCGAGCGCAGCCTGTATCGCCGCGTTGGCCGCCGCCTGGAATTGACCGAGCATGGCGAGCAGGTCGCCAGTTACGCGCGCGAGTTGCAGGCCCGTACTGCCGGCTTCGTCGAACGTTTGCGCACTGGGACGGATGGCCGGTCGGTCGTGCTGGCGGCCGGCGCCGGCGCCTACCTTTATTTGCTCGGTCCAGGGATTCGGCACTTTCTCGGCAAGGGGCGCAAGCGACCGGTACCGCCGCGTTTGCTCACGCTGGATCGCGAAGCCGCGGTCGATGCCGTCAGATCAGGGAAGGCCCAGTTTGGCGTGGCGCCGCTGGAGACCGTCCCGGATGGCTTCGAGGCCTGCAAACTCGCCGTGGTCGGGCAGATGCTGGTGATGCCCATGGGGCATTCGCTGGCGGCCAGGCGCAGTCTCAAGTTGTCCGATCTGGCCGGAGCGCATCTGATCGTGCCGCCGGGTGATCGTCCGCACCGGCGGATGCTCGCGCTGATGCTGCAGTCGGCGCATGTTCCCTGGCAGGTGGCTGTCGAGGCGTCGGGCTGGGACCTGATGATGCATTTTGTCCGCCTCGGCCTGGGCGTTGCCGTGGTCAATGCCTATTGCCGGCCTCCGAAGGGAACCGTGGCCAGGCCGATTCCCGAACTGCCCAGCCTGGAGTTCCAGTTGTTTCATTTACGGACTCTTGAGATTGAAGGCGAGCTGGCTCGCTTCAAGGCCTGCCTGCTGGATAGCCGGGACGACTGGAAAGCGCCGAAACCATGACATCCGCCGATCTGAAGGGCCTGAGCAAGCAAATGGCGTGGATACTGCGGCATGAAGCCGAGCGCTTGGGCATGCAGGTCGACCCGGAGGGGTATGTCAGCATGGGCGAGTTGCTGGCCGCGCTGCGCAGGACGGATCCGCAGGTCAACGAAGAGCGGGTCCGTGCGGTGGTCGAGCAGCTGGAGCAGCGCAAGCAGCGCTTTGGCATTCTCGGCGATGGTATCCGCGCCAATTACGGTCATAGCCTGGAAATGCGCATCGAGCACGCGCAGGCCGCTCCCATGGGGGCGCTGTTTCACGGCACCACCATCGCCGCGCAGGCGAACATTCTTCTGGAGGGGCTGCTGCCCATGCAGCGGCAGTATGTGCACCTGACCCCGGATGCCGAGCTGGCACGGGTGGTCGGAAGCCGTCACGGCAAACCCGGCTTGCTGCGGGTCGATGCCGTGCGCGCGCACGCGGACGGCGTGGCGTTTTTCAAGGCGAACCGTAACTTCTGGCTGGCGGTTCATGTGCCGGCCCGGTACTTGAGCGTCATCTAACGGCCCGGCGTTGCACAAAGGTCCCGGGGTGAGGGCTCTCTGGTATAATTTCAACCTTGATTTTTCAGGCTTTTTTCGGGTTTTAATGTCCCCAATCTCTCGTTTTGCGCGGGCCTACGCGGCCGGCGCCGTGGTCCTTTGCGCGGCCTTGTTTGGTTTTCCCGCCGCAGCCCAGAATCCACCTGCCCCGGTGCTCAACGCCAAGGCCTGGCTGCTCATCGACATGAGTAGCGGCCAGGTGTTGGCGAGCCAGAGTCCGGCTGAACGGGTCGAACCGGCCTCGCTGACCAAGCTGATGACGGCCTACCTTACCTTCGCGGCGCTCAAGTCCAAGGCGATCACCCTGGAGCAGGCGGTGCCGGTATCCGAGCGTGCCTGGAAGGCGATCGGCTCGCGCATGTTCATCGAGCCCAAGCACCCGGTGACGGTGGCCGAGGCGATGCGCGGGATGATCGTGCAGTCGGGCAACGACGCATCGATCGCCCTGGCCGAGATGATCGCCGGCAGCGAGGACCAGTTCGCGGCGATCATGAACCGCGAGGCGGTGCGCCTGGGGATGAAGAATACGAGCTTCAAGAACTCCACCGGGCTGCCCGACCCGCAACACTACACCACGGTGGAAGACCTGGCCAAGCTGGCCGGCGCGATCATCCGCGACTACCCGGACTTCTATCCGCTGTACTCGATGAAGGAGTACACCTACAACAACATCACCCAGCCGAACCGCAACCGCCTGCTCTGGCTGGACCCGAACGTCGACGGCATGAAAACCGGCCACACCGACTCCGCCGGATTTTGCCTGATCGCCTCGGCCAAGCGCGGCCCGCGCCGCTTGCTCTCGGTGGTGGTGGGTACGCAAAGTGAATCGGCGCGTTCGACCGAGTCGCAGAAACTGCTCAATTACGGCTTCCTGGGTTACGACGCGGTGCGCCTGTACCAAAAGGGCCAGAGTATTTCGTCGTTGGAGGTGTGGAAGGGCGAGTCGCGCGAGCTCAAGGCCGGTTTCGACCGCGAGCTGTTCGTCACCGTGCCCAAGGGCCAGGCCGAGAAGCTCAAGGCGACGCTGACTTCGCAAAAGCCCCTGATCGCGCCGATCGCGCTGGGCCAGAAGATCGGCACTGTGAAGGTCACCCTGGACGGCCGTGAAGTCGCCGACGTGCCGGTGGTGGCGCTGGAAAAAATCGAGGGCGCGGGATTTTTCGGCCGGGCTCTTGATACCATGCGCCTTTGGTTCGCCAAGAGCTGATCGTACCGCCCGGCGGACTGCACCAACCAGTCAAAGGATCACGAGAATCATGATGCCCCCAGAGTTGCTCAATCGCATCGTCTACCTGAACGGCGAATGGCTGCCCCTGAAGGACGCCAAGGTGTCGGTGCTGGATCGCGGTTTCATTTTCGGCGATGGCATCTACGAAGTGGTGGCCCTGTACAACAAGAAGCCGTTCCGCATGGAGCAGCACCTGGACCGCCTGGAGCGCTCGCTGGCCAAGATCAAGCTGAAAAACCCCTTCACGCGCGAGGGCTGGAAGGACCTGGTGGCCAAGCTTGCGGCGACCCTGCCGGACCCCGACCAGTTCATCTATTTCCAGATCACCCGCGGGGTGGCCAAGCGCGATTTCGGATTTCCCTCCGCCGACACCGTGCCCACGGTGTTCGCCATCACCTCGCCGTTCGAGCCGGTGCCCAAGGCGCAGCGCGAAGGGGGTCTTTCCCTGATCAAGCTGCCCGACCTGCGCTGGCTGCGCTGCGACGTCAAGGTGGTGTCGCTGCTGGGCGCGGTGCTGGCCAAGCAGGACGCTCTGGACGAAGGCGTGCACGACTGCGTGATGTTCCGCGACGGCTACCTCACCGAATCCTCGTCGGCCAATGTGTGGATCGTCAAGGACGGCAAGATGATCGCCCCGCCGCGCGACAACCTGATTCTCGAAGGCATACGCTATGGCCTGATGCAGGAAATGGCCGAAGCCACCGGCGTGCCTTTTGAAGTGCGCAAGATCACCGAAGCCGAAGTCGATGCCGCCGACGAGATCCTGATCACTTCCGCCACCCGCGAAGTGGTGGCCGGCACCGTGCTCAATGGCAAGCCGGTCGGCAAGGGTGACTACGTCGGCAAGCCCGGACCGGTGTATCACAAGTTCTATGCGGCCTACCAGGACGCGAAAAAGCGCCTTTGCGGCTGAGCGAGTGCGACGATGGAACCCGAATCGCTGATCGAATATCCGACCGTCTTTCCCATCAAGGTGATGGGCAAGACCCAGGCCGGTTTTGCCCAGGCGATCCTGGAGATCGTCAAGAAGCACGCGCCCGATTTCGACGAGGCCAGCATCGGCATGCGCCCCTCGCGGGAAGGCAAGTACTTGAGCCTGACCTTCGACATCAACGCCACCTCGCGCCAGCAGCTCGACGCGCTGTACCAGGAACTGTCGGACCATCCGATGGTGCAGATGGCGCTCTGATGCTCGCCGAGCCGATCGCGGCGGAATCGATCCGGCGGCGCGCCGTGCCGTCCGATATCGTGATCAAGCACCTGGGCCTGACCGAGCACGCAGCCACTTTCGCGGCGATGCGTGGATTCACCGCCACGCGCGATGTATCCACGCCGGATGAGATCTGGCTCACCGAGCACCCGCCGGTCTATACCCTGGGCCTGGCCGGCAAGCCCGGGCACGTGCTCAATCCCCGCGGCATCCCGGTGGTGGCCATTGACCGCGGTGGCCAGGTAACGTATCACGGGCCGGGCCAGGTGGTGGCGTATCTGCTGATCGACTTGCGGCGCCGCGACCTCAAGGTGCGCGAACTGGTCACGCGCATCGAAGATGCGGTGATAGCCACCCTGGCCGGCTACGGCGTCAGGGGCCACCGGCGCGCCGGCATGCCCGGGGTGTATGTGCAGGATGCGAAGATCGCCGCCCTCGGCCTGAAGATCAAGGGCGGCTGCAGCTACCACGGCGTCAGCCTGAACGTGGCGATGGACCTGGCGCCATTCGCCGGTATCAATCCTTGCGGTTACGAGGGGCTGACCAGCGTGCAACTGAGCGCACTGGCGCCCGGCGCCACACCGGCGCAAGCAGCGGATCGCCTCGCCGCCCAACTAGTGCGCTGCCTGGAACAACCTACCGCCATCAATTCATGAGCATAGTCCTGGGTATCGCAGCGTCGCACGACGCTTCGGCATGCATCTACCGCGACGGCACGCTGCTCGCCGCTGTGTCGGAGGAGCGCATCTCGCGCATCAAATGCGACGGCGACCGCCTGCCGCAGGGTGCGATCGACGAGTGCCTGCGCATTGCCGGCCTGATCCGCCGCGACATCGATCACATCGCCTGCAATTACGACCAGTTCTCCGAGCGCTATTGCCGGCGCCTCAACGACAGCCTGCCCAAGCGCCTTGAGCGCGCCCTGTCGGGCGGGGTCAAGCGCCTGCGCGGCCTGGAGGCTGACAAGCAGATTTTCCTGCGTGGTCTGCAAAAC
>Ga0302322_100000697_pt1 | contig 26086 bp, 15 predicted proteins | sample Fen_T0_2_FD_203757 | JGI IMG/M metagenome (GOLD analysis project Ga0302322, IMG submission 203757) | Peat permafrost microbial communities from Stordalen Mire near Abisko, Sweden - Fen_T0_2 | ecosystem: Environmental > Terrestrial > Soil > Wetlands > Permafrost | place: Sweden: Abisko...
CATCAAGGCCCTGGCGCTGTGGCGCGACGACTCGGGCACCCAGTGGGGCGCGCGCGGCAACGCCACCGATCTACCGCTGAGCGCTCCGGACTACGCGACCGTCCCGGCCAGTCAATTCAAGTGCAATGCCTACGTGTGCGAGGTGCTGTATCGCAGCAGGAGGCTCGTGTACAAGGTATATGAATCGGATCAGCAGGCCGGGAAATACTTCCCGTACAAGGCTGCGGCTGGCGACGCGATCCGTGTCCGGCTGACCCACCCAGAGAAGCACGCCTACTACCTGCTTGGCCACTGGCTCGAGGCGGTGTGGCAGTTCCAGGTCCCGCTGGCCGCGCTCGGAGTCGCCGCGCTCGTGATCGCCTGGTTCGTGGCCCCCCGCCGGTGATCCCATGGGCCGTGGCCTGCCGCCGGCGCCGCGATCAGCGCTTCTTCAGTAGATCGGCGAACGTGCCGAACCTGGCCGAAGGGTTGGCCTTGGCGACCTCGGCGACATCTGCGGCGGTGCCGTCGGTAGAGGCCGCGAGCGAGAGCCCGATGCGATGGCGCTCGTGGTCGATCGCGAGCACCACCGCCTCGACCTCCTGGCCGATCGAGACCACCTCCTTGGGGTGGTTGATCCGGCGGCCGGCGCCGAGCTCGCTGATGTGGACCAGGCCCTCGACCGCCGGCGCCAGCTCGACGAACGCGCCGAACGGCTGCAGCCGGGTGATCTTGCCCTTCACGCGGGAGCCCTCGACGAGGGTCGCCGCGGCCTCGCGCCACGGGTCGGTGGCGAGCGCCTTGAGCGACAGGCTGATCCGCTCGGTCGCCTTGTCGCCCTTGACCGCGGGCTCGATCTTGAGCACGGCGACCTCGACCTCCTGGCCCAGCGTGAGCACGTCCTCGGGCTTCTCGACCCGGGCGTAGCCCATCTCGGAGACGTGCAGCATGCCCTCGATGCCGCCGAGGTCGATGAACGCGCCGAACGGCTTGAACCCGACGACCTTGCCGCGCAGCACGGCACCCGGCTCGAGCTTCTTGCGGGTCGCGATCGCGAGCTTGGCGTTGTCTTCCTCGAGCAGCGCGCGGCGCGACAGCACGAGGTTGCGCGGCTCGTAGCGCGTGATCCGGAACACCAGCTTCTGGCCGACGTAGACGGCGAGATCGTCGACGAACCGGACGTCGATCTGCGACGCAGGGCAGAACCCGCGGACGCCGGCCACATCGACCGACACGCCGCCCTTGATCACCTCGGTGACCAGGCCCTCGACCGGGATCCCGAGCTCCTGCGCCTGCTGCAGCTCGGCGCGCGCCTCGGGGCCGCGGCCGAGCTTGATGCGCAGCGTGAGGGTGCCGCCGGCATCGGCGACCACCCGCGCTTCGACCGTGTCGCCGATCTTGACCCGCAGGTTACCCTCGGCGTCGCTGACCTGGCTGCGCTCGAGCACGCCCTCGGCCTTGCCGCCGACGTCGACGAACACCGAATCCTTGCCCACCGAGATCACCTTGCCGGTGATCTGGTCGCCGACGCGCGGGCGCTTCTTCGCCCTGGGAGCCCCACGCTCGGTCTCGGCGAGCATCGCCGCGAAATCTTCCTCTTGATCGGCCATCGCGCGCGCACTCTACGCGGCCTTGGCCGGACCCGCCAGCGGCGCCGCGCGCCCTGATCGGCTCAGAAGCGACCTGATCCGCCGGCCGCGGCTACCGCGGGGCGAACCCATCGCCGGGGTTCCAGCGGGGCCGCAGGTCGGCGTCGGCGACCTCGAGGGTGGTGGCGTACAGCAGCCGGGCCATCGTGATGCCCGACGCGAAGTCGATCGGCGGGTCGCGCTGGTCGATCTTGTCGAGCGGCGAGTGGTAGGCGGTGGACCGCCACCGGGCGAACAGCGCGCGGTTGTGGTCGGTGCTCCCGGCGCGATCGCGGAACCCGGGCCGGTAGATCATCGACGGCACGCCGGCGCGCGCGAACGGCGCCTGATCGCTGCGCAGGAAGAACCCCTGCTCGGGGACCGGATCGGGCGACACCGCGAGCCCGAGCGCGGCGGTGGCGCGGGCGACCGGCAGCGCGAGCGTGCTGCGCTCGGCGCCATCGGCGATGACGTCGGCCACCGGCCACATCATGCCGGTCTGATCGATGTTGAGATCGGCGACGATCTGCCCGATCGGCCAGGTCGGATGCGCCACGAACGCCTCGGCGCCGAGCAGGCCGAGCTCCTCGCCGGTGGTCGCGAGCAGGATCACCGTGCGGCGCGGCGGCCCCGGCCTCGCGGTCAGCGCGCGGCCGATCGCCAGCAGCTCCGCGATCCCCGAGGCATTGTCGATGGCGCCGTTGCGGATCGCGCCGCTGGCGTCGACCCCGAGGTGATCGAGGTGCGCGCTGACGACCACGGCCTCGCGCGACAGCTGCGGATCGGCGCCCGCGATCCGGCCGATCACGTTGGCCGACGCGAGGTCGCGCACCTGGGCGCGGTAGTGGAGGCGCAGCGTCCCCGGCAGGTCGAAGTGCGCGGGCGCGCCGGCCGCGGCCCGGGCCTCCTCGGCGGCGAGGTCGCGGTGGACCGCCGCGAGCACGGCGGCGGCCGCGGCGGCGTCGACGGCCACGATCGGCGCCGGCAGGAACCGCGACCGCGGGGTATCGCCGTCGAGGATGCCCATCGAACCCGCGCGGTACGACGCGACCGTGGAGCTCCACGCCAAGGTCGTCGCCTTGGGCGTGCGCAGCACGACCATGCCGATCGCGCCGTGCTGCGAGACGCACGCCCACTTGGCGGCGTTGTCCGAACGCACCGCGGCGCGCTCCCGCGGCAGCTCGTCGGCGATGCCGGCCAGCACCACCGCGAACCGGCCGCGCAGCGGGGCCCCGGCGGCGTCATCGCGCCCGGTCTCGGGGTCGCAGATCGCCTTGCCGACGTAGGTCATCGCGCCCGTGAGGTCGAGCTCGGGGTGCGCCAGGTCGGCGTTGACGATCGCGGTGTTCGGCACCTGGATCGCCGCCGCGAGCGCTGGGTCGGACAGCTCGACGCTCGTCGCCCCCAGATCGGGCACGACCTCGCGGAGCCGCACCGGCTGGAAGTAGCCGCCCAGGCCGGCCGGGGCGATGCCCAGCGTGGCGAACCGCGATGCGACGTACTCGGCCGCCGCGTCGTAGCCGCGGCTACCGGCGCGCCGGCCTTCCAGCGCGTCGCTGGCGAGAAACTGGATGTCGGCGCGCAGCTGCGCGACATCGAACGGCGGCGACGCGGGCCCGGGGGCCACCGGGGTGGTAGCGCTGGCGCAGTTCGCACACAGCACCGCGGCGACGAAATACGCACACTTCATCGGAGCATCCTACTCGAACGCGAGTGCATGAGTAGCCCCGACTACAGATTCTGGAACACGAGTGCACGGAGCGCTGTGTGTGCGACCAGCCCGGGATCGGTACACGCGAGTTGCGGTGTGTTCTTTGCCAGCTCTGCGGCGCCAGAACGGCGTGGAAGAAGTGCAGTGTTCTCGGAGCCCATCATGACTCTGTCGCGAGAGACCAGGGAGATGGCTCGGCGCCGGCTGGCGGCGGCGCTGGGCGTATCCGCCGTGTCGAAGGTGTTTCCGTGGCAGCTCGTGCTGCTGGACCGGCTGCTGGACGGGGCGGTAGGGGCAGACGATCGGCCCCTCGCGATCGATGTTCCCACCGGGCTGGGCAAGACGGCCACGATGGCGATCTGGCTGGTCGCTCGGGCGGCTGGGGCGGAGGTGCCGCGGCGGCTCGTTTATGTCGTCGATCGCCGCGCGGTGGTCGATCAAGCGACCGAGGTGGCCGACGGGCTGCGGACGCTCGTCGAGAACGATCCGGCGCTGAAGCAGGCGCTCGGGCTCGATCGGCCGCTGCCGATCTCGACGCTGCGAGGCCAGTTCGCGGACAATCGCGAATGGATGGTCGATCCGAGCGTGCCGGCGATCGTGCTGGGCACCGTCGACATGGTCGGTTCGCGGCTGCTGTTCGAGGGCTATGGCGTGTCGCGCAAGATGCGGCCGTATGCCGCCGGGCTGCTCGGCGTCGATTCGCTGATCGTGCTCGACGAGGCGCACCTGGTGGCTCCGTTCGAGCAGCTGATCGAACGGATCGCGCGTGGCGTCGCGGTGGCCGGCCGCGAAGCCGCGTCGCCGGTGCCGCGCTTGCGATTGCTGTCGCTGTCCGCGACGGGACGAGGCGGTGGGCGTGCGCGCGAGGTCGTGGGCCTGACCAAGCAGGATCACGCGCATTGCGTGGTATCGCTGCGGCTCACCGCGGCCAAGCGGCTCGTGCTGCGGCCCGAGGTGGCGGCCAAGCTGCTGGCGAGCCGGGTCGCCGATGAGGCATGGCAGATCGCGGCGGCGGCGCGTCGGCCGGTTCGCTGCGCCGTGTTCTGCGATCGGCGCACCGACGCCCAGGCGGTGGCCGACGCGCTGCGCGCGCGCCCCGGCGTCGCAGCAGGCGATGTCGAGTTGCTGGTCGGTGCCAGGCGGGTCCACGAGCGGACGCAGGTCACGAACTGGCTCCTCGAGCATGGCTTCTTGCCGCCGCGGCCGGGGGCCCAACCACCGGCGGCGCTCGAGCGTCCTGCCTTCGTGGTCGCCACGGCCGCCGGCGAAGTGGGCGTCGATCTGGATGCCGATCACATGGTGGCGGATCTGGTGGCGTGGGAGCGGATGGTGCAGCGGCTCGGGCGCGTGAACCGCCGCGGCGAGGGCGACGCGCAGGTCGTGGTGATCCCAGCTGCGCAAGACGACGCGGAGCGCACCGAGCGCTTGGCGGCGACCGCGCAGCTGATTCACCAGCTGCCGCACCGCGACGACGCCTATGACGCGAGTCCGGGGGCGCTGAGCGCGGTGAGGGCAGGGGCAGCGGCGCTGATCACGCGCGCTTCGACGCCGGCACCGCTGCATCCACCCCTGACGATGCCGGCGGTCGAGGCGTGGTCGATGACGTCGTTGATCGATCACACGGGACGCTCGGACATCTCGCCCTGGCTGCGCGGCTGGGTGGACGAGGAGCCGCAGACGACGGTCGTGTGGCGTGCGCAGCTGCCGATCCGGCGCGTGGCGGGCAAAGGCGAGCTGCTGGCGCCGCTGGATCTGGAGACGTTCTTCGACGCCGCCGGCCCGCATCTCGACGAGCGCCTCGAGACCGAGACCTCGGCGGTGATCACCTGGCTCGAGCAGCGAGCCCACGCATGGCAGCTGAAGCGCGGTCCGTCCTCCGGCGGTGGCGACGACGAGGCAGCGGGGCCGAGCGTTGTCGCCGAGGGCGAGGCCGACGTCGTGGAAGCGACGGGCTCGTCGGGTGGCGAGGCGGAGGCGGCAGCGCTGGGGGACGTGGGCGCCGGGGATGACGCCGGCGGAGATGGCGCAAGTAGCCAGGAGGAGGGCGGCGCTGGCGGGGTCGCCAGGCCCTGGTCACCGCGTGACGCTGACATCATCGGCGTGGTCGTCCCGCGCGGGAAGTCCGAGGCCTGGGCACTTCGCGCTCGCGACCTCCTGAGGAACGGGCGGCCTGTCAAAGAGGTTCACGGCCGGCTCGAAGCGCGCCTGGGGAACGCGGTGGTGATGGTCGATGCACGGATCGGCGGGCTCCGCGACGGGCTGCTCGCGGCTGACGCTGGCATCGCGGACGCGAGCGCGGCGGCGGCCCTGGACCTGGTGTCGGGCGAGCGCACGGACTCGGTCGTGCCGGTGCGCGTGCGGCGCACCGAGGACCTGCAGGACGAGGCTGCGGATCCGGCGTGGCGCCACGAGGCGCGCATCGCGATCGACCACGGCGATGATGGGGATGAGGTCGCGTGGCTGCTGATCGATAGCGACGCCAGGATCCCGGCGGAATCGGCGAACGGTCCGGCCAGCGGCCGCGCGCAGCTGCTCGACGAGCATCAGGCGTGGACGGCCGCCGCGGCGCGACGGATCGCCAGGCGCCTCGAGCTCGCTCCCGCGGACGAGGCGATGCTCGTGATCGCGGCCCGGCTGCATGACGAGGGCAAGCGCGCCAAGCGCTGGCAGCGTGCGTTTCGCGCGCCGCAGGATGGCGTGTATGGCAAGACGGCGAGCCGTCCCAACCAGCAGGTGCTCGGTGGCTACCGCCACGAGCTCGGTTCGCTGCCGCGCGCCGAGCGCGATCCGCAGGTGCAAGCGCTGGACGCCGAGCGCCGCGAGCTGTGCCTGCACTTGATCGCCGCGCATCACGGAAACGCGCGCTGCGTGCTGCCGACCCAGCACGCCGAGGAGCCCGAGAGCCTGCTCGAGCGTCGTGCCCAGGACGTCGCGCTGCGGTTCACCCAGCTGAGCCAGCGGCTCGGACCGTGGATGCTGGCGTGGTGGGAGACGCTGCTGCGCGCGGCGGACCAGCAGGCGTCGCGGAGCAACGATCGAGCCGGCGATTCCGGCGCTCCGCTCGGTGATCCAGCGACCGAGGAGCGCGGTACCACCGTGACGGACGCTCGCCTCGAGCACGCGCCGCCCGCCCAGCGCAGCGCGGCGACGCCGGCCGCGGAGGCGTCGATCCCGGTGGACCTGTTCAATCCCGGGCAGGTGCTCGCGTGCCTGGGGTTCATGGAGGCCGCCCAGGCGCTGTGCGGCGGGGCCGAGGCGACCTTCGACTGGAGCGACCCCGGCGGCGCCAGGTTCTGGCTGCGCGCGCCCGGCGCGCGGTCGCCGTTCGCGACGGTGCTCGGGTTCGTCGCGCGCGCCGAGGTGATCGCCGAGCTCCCCGAGGGCAGCACGGTCACCGCGGCGGACTGGAGATCGGCGTGGGGCGCGCTGCGCTTGCGGCCGCGCGAGGATGGCTATCCGTACGCGGATCCCGCGAGCGCGCAGACCGCGGTGTGCGTGCTGCGCCACGGCGAGCACGAGCTCCGGATCGATTCGTGGGGCGACGGGAGCGGTCGCGATCCGATGAAGCTGTGGGCCGGATCCGGCGGCTATCCCGGGGCGGCGCTGGCGCGCGATGCGCTCGAGCTGGTCCGCGATCGCGCCGAAGCGGCGGTGGCCGATCCGTTCTCCGTGAGCGCGCCGCAGAGCAGCAGCTTTCGGCTCGATTGGCGGCGCGACTATATTCCACTCGACGCAGGCTTCTCGTTGAACGAGCACAGCGGGCGGATCGAGGCCGTGGGGTACCCGCTGGTCGAGCTGCTCGCGGCGATCGGGCTCGGTCATGCGCGGCCGCAGCGGCCCGATCCGCGCGACAAGCTCAAGTACGTGTACGGCGTGATTGGCCACGGGGCCGCAGCGGCGAAGCGCTGGCTGCCACCCGCGATGCTGCGCGCAGCGCTCGGCGCGCCAGCGTTGCCATTTTCGATGCGGCGGTTCCGGATCCAGCTGGGATGGCCCGGCAAGGAGGGCCAGGCCCGCGCGATGACTACCGTGATGGAGGAGACGAAAAATGACCGTGAGTGATGCGACGATCCAGGCTTGGATCGACCCCCAGGGACCTGTGGCGCTGGTGCTCAAACAGCATTTCGTGCCGGTCGAAGGCAAGGGGGCGGTGGTGTTTCCAGCGACCTATGCCAAGGATCGCCTCGCCGCTGGCGAGGTGCCGTATGACCTCGACGAGCTCGGCGATGGCACGTTCGTCGTGTCGATCGATAGCGTCGGTTCTCAGGCCAACCGGATGGAGCCGCTGTTCGGCCATGGGCCGGCCGGGGTTCCGGCGCTGGCCAAGCTGGTACCTCAGATCGAGATCGTGATCGACGATGGCAAGCGGGTGTCGCTGCTCGACGCGGGCCATCGCCTCGGCGACGCGATCGTGCGGTCGTCGTCGTTGAAGGACGAGGTGCGGGCTGCGTTCGAGCGGTTCGTCGCGACCGGCGATGCCACGGAGATCGCGAAGCTGAGCCCGACATCGCTGGTGTTCGGGGTGTGGGATTCGCGCGGGACCCAGGCCAAGCTGCCCAGGCTCGTTCAATCGGTGATCCGGGCGTGGGACGTCGAGGTGCTGCACCGATCGGCGCAGTACAGCCCGCCGCTCGATTATGCCAAGTTCGATGTGTTCTCCGATGCGGAGAAGCAGAAGGCGGAGGGCAATCACAAGAGTCCGCTGGCGCAGCGCGGGTTCGTACCGGTACCGTCGACGGGACAGCACGGCGGGGTGGTGGCGCGCGGGCCGATCGTCCGCGATCTCACGATCAATCTCGTCGCGCTGCGGCGGCTGCAGGTCGGCGAGCGCACCGCGCTGCTCCTCCGCTACGTGCTCGGTCTGTGCCTGGTGGCGGCCACCGAGCCGCTCGACGGCTTCTTGCGCCAGGGCTGCTTGATCGTGCCCGATCCGGATCTTCCCAGCGAGTGGATCGAGGTGACGCGCATCGGCGAGCGCCGCGCGGTGGCGCTGACCAGCGAGCTCGCGCGCGCGTATGCGGCGCGGCAAGCAGCGGAGTTCGGCGTCGGCGCGTCGAAGACGGCGACGTTCGATCGCGCGTTCGCCAAGGCGGATATCGCGGACAAGGACAAGGACGGCGCGAGGAAGCCGGCCGCCGAGCCCAAGCCGCCGTCCGAGAAGGAAGCTGAAAAGAAGTCGCCCAAGAAGGGTAACCGGTGACCGCGCAGCATCTGGTGCTGACGATCCGGCTCCACGATGCGCGTTATCACGGAGTCGGGGAGTGGCCGCCTGCGCCGGCGCGCTTGTTTCAAGCGCTGGTGGCGGGCGTCGGGCGCGGGCAGAAGCTCGGGGAGGAGCCGGTGGTCGGCCTCGCGTGGCTCGAGCGGCTCCCCCCGCCGGTGATCGCCGCGCCGCGGGTCCGCGCCGGTCATCCCGTGGGCCTGTTCGTGCCGAACAACGATGCCGACACGGTCGGCGGCGATCCCGAGAGGCTCCGCGACCTCCGGGTCAGGAAGCAGGTATCGCCGCGGCTGTTCGAGACCGCGGATCCGCTCGTGTACGCGTGGCCGATCGAAGGCGATCCTGCCCCGGCGGCGGCCGTCGTGGCGGCGGCCGATGAGCTCTATCAGCTCGGGCGCGGCGTCGACATGGCGTGGGCCGTGGGGGAGGTGCTCGACGACGACGCGTGGAGTACCCGGCTCGCCAGCCACGGCGGCACGGTGCATCGCCCCGAGGCGACGGGCGGTCGCCATGCGCTGCTGTGCCCGGCGCCTGGTTCGCTGGCGAGCTTGGTCGAGCGGCATCGCGCCGCGCTCGCCCGCATCCGCGTCGAGGGAGAACGCCAGGACGCGCGTACGCTGTTCGTGCAGCCGCCCAAGCCGCGGTTCCGCGCGGTGGACTATGGCGCCGAGCCGCGGTGGTCGGCGTACGAGCTGCGCGACGCCGGCGACGCGACGAAGCTGTGGCCGTGGCCGGTCGAGCGGATCGTGGCGCTCACCGAACGGCTGCGCGACGGGGCGGCGGCGCGGCTCCGCGAGGCGTTGATCGACCAGGACGAGGCGATCGATCGCAGCTTGATCGGGCGCCGTCCCGGGGACGAGCGGGCTTTGCCGGTCGAGCAGCGGGTGCGGATCCTGGCGCTGCCGTCGATCGGGCATACCCACGCCGACCGCGCCGTGCGCCGCTTCGCCGTCGAGGTACCGAGCGGCTGTCCGCTGCGGGCCGGTGATGTGGCGTGGGCATTCTCGGGTCTCGAGCCCGCGGCGCCGGAGCTGGACGCGGCGCGCTTCGTGGTGGTGGAGAGCGACGACCGCACGATGTTCGAGAGCTACTGCCGGACCGCACGGCGCTGGCGATCGGTGACGCCGGTCGCGCTTCCGGTGGCGGTGGCGCGGCGCCGGATCGAGCCCTCGCGGCGTGCCGATGAGGCCAAGGCAGGGGCCGAACGCGTCGAGGAGGAGCGCCGCGCGAGCCGCGCGGTGGCCGTGGCGCTGCGCCATGCCGGTGTCCGCGCGCCCCTGGTCGCGGTCACGGTGCAGCGCGAGCCGTTCGCGTCGCGCGGGACCCGCGCGGAGCCGTTCGCGGCGGACACGCGGTTCGCCAAGGAGCGGCTGTGGCACGTCGAGGTCGAGCTCGGCGCGTCGATCCAGGGGCCCTTGATCCTGGGCGACGGCCGGTTCCTCGGGCTCGGCGTCATGGCACCGGTGAGCGAACCGGCGGCGCTGTTCGGCTTCGCGCTGGGGGGCGATCGGGCGGCGATCGTCGATCCCGAGCAGCTCGTGCGAGCGGCGCGCCGCGCGGTGATGTCGCGGGCGCAGCAGGTGCTCGGAGATCAGCCGCTCCGGACTTTTTTTAGCGGGCACGACTCCGAAGGGGGACCGGCGCGCACCGAGCAGTCGGGGCATCTTGCCGTGCAATGGGATCCGATCGCGGGGCGGCTTTTGGTGATCGCGCCGCACCTGCTCGATCGCCGGAGTCCGAGCAGCGAGGAGCAGCGCGAACTGCGCCATCTCGCGAAAGCGCTGGATGGGTTCATCGATCTGCGCGCGGGTCGGGCCGGCCGGTTCTCGCTCACGCGGTGTGCGGAGTCCGAGCTCGGTGTGTACGCCACGCATGCGAGGCAGTGGTCGTCGGTGCGGCCGTATGCCGCGACGCGCCACGGTCGTGGGGAGTCGGCGGCGAGCGCGCTGGCCGCCGACGTGATCGTCGAATGCGAGCGCCGCGGGCTGCCGCGTCCGCGCGTCACGGTCGAGAGCTTGCGCGGCATCGCCGGGCGTGGCCTCGAGGGCATGGTGCAGCTCGAGTTCGCGCGCGCGGTCGAGGGGCCCGTGGTGCTCGGCCGGACTCGCTATCTCGGCGGTGGGTTGTTTCTGCCCGACCGCGGGCTCGCTTGACGGTCAATCTCGCTGGGCCCGATGAGCCCGATGGGGGCTCGCGGCGCGCGGTTGCGCGGAGCGCACGGGCTTGCTGATCCCCTGGCGGCGCTCGGCGTCGGCGCGCGCCTTCGACATCGCCCAGCTGCAGATCGGGCAATCCGCCGGCTCGTGACCGCGGGCGGGGCAGTACATGCGGCCGAAGTAGATGATCTGCAGGTGCAGCGTGGTCCAGCGATCGCGCGGAAACACGGCCTTGAGATCGCGCTCGACCTCGGCGACGTTGCGCGCTCGCGATAGCTGCCAGCGCCCGGCGAGCCGGTGAATGTGCGTGTCGACCGGAAACGCCGGCTCGTGGAACGCCTGCGCCATGACGACGCTCGCGGTCTTGTGGCCGACCCCGGGGAGCGCCTCGAGCGCTTCGAGGCCGCGCGGGACCTCGCCGCCGTGCGAGGCGACGAGGATCCGGCTCATCGCCGCGAGCGCCGCGGCCTTGCGGGGCGCCAGGCCGCAGCTGCGGATGTAGGGCATGATCTGCGCTGCGCTGAGCTGGGCCATCGCGCGGGCATCGGGTGCGCGCGCGAACAACGCCGGCGTGACCTGGTTGACGCGGGCGTCGGTGCACTGCGCTGACAGGATCACCGCGACCAGCAGCTGGAACGCGTCGCCGTGGTCGAGCGGGATCTCGACCTTCGGAAAGCACTCGTCGAGGATCACCAGGATGCGCGCGGCCCGCGCCTTGCGATCGCGCGGCGTGGCGTCGGCCGTGGCGGAGCTCGCGGGGGTCTCGGAGCGCGACAGGCCTCTTGTGTAGCAGAACGCGCTCGCCAGGCGCAGTGTGCTACCTGACGATCATTACCGGACGATCGCGCGCGCGGTCGCGACCGGGATCGACGCCGGCTGGCTGCGGCGGGTCCAGCGCTCGACCCAGAGCGCGGCGATGACGGTCGGTAGGCTGGCGACCGCGACGTAGACCTGCATGCCGACCAGCCAGGACAGCGCGAGCGTGACGCCGACCGCCGCCACGATGACCGCTCCCGAGCGGCGCCGGCGCGCGTGCATCGCCGCCAGCTGCGCGACCGGCGCGGACGCCGCGCCGTTCCCGGGGAGCTCGTGGAGCGTCATGATCGTATCGGCTTCGCGCCGCTTGTCGATCACCGAGAGCACGACCGCCACCATCGCGACGTTGAGTCCGCCGAGCAGCGCGCCGATCACGACCCCCGTGGTCACCGCCATATAAGCCATATAAGAATCGTAGCAGCCCGGCCCGAGACTGACAATGATTCGCTGACGTGCGCCGCGTCGCCTCAGCTCCCATGGCTACCGAGAGAGCGTGCGCGCCGTCGCAACGGGGACGGCTGCGCGGGTGGTCAAGCCAAGCATCCCGCGGTCGCCGATTGGCTACAGCGGGAGCTGGGCCTGGGTCGCGATCGGCACCGGCCGCGGCGGCGGATGGTACGTCAGATCGTCGTCGATGCGCGCGCCGGGGGCCAGCGGCGCGCGGAGCACGAGCCTGCCGCCCTCGAGCGAGGCGACCGCGTGGCCATCGACGAACAGCACGAGGTTGCCGACGATCGCCGGCACGCGAGGGCCGGGGGTCAGGATGCCGACCAGGTTGGTCGGGTCGGTCGCGGCGACCCGGCAGACGTCGGCGGTGGGGCCCGGGCTGCGGACGCCGCGCAGCTCGTCGAGCGCCTCGGGCAGCGCGAACTGCTCGCCGACGAAGCCGGTGACGAACCGCCCGCCGCGGATCTCGCCGCGCGCCTCGAGCCGGCGCAGCGCGACCAGCAGATCGCGCCACGGCGGCAGGCTCGATTCGCGGAGCAGCAGATCGCGGAACACGACGCCGTAGCGGTGGAGCAGCTGGCGCGCCGAGGCCTCGGCGTCGATCGCCGATGGATCGGTCGGCGGGAGCAGCGACCAGCGGCCGGCGGCGGTCGGCAGCGAGCGCAGCGCGTGGCTGGGGCGCTCGCGGTCGCGGGTCCGCGCCTTGCGGAGCGCGTCCTGCCACTTGCGGACCGGGGTCGCCGCGGCGGCGGTCGCGGTCATCCGGTCGAAGTGGCTCTTGACCTCGCCGCGCCGCCGCGACACCAGCACGCGGAGGCTGGCGAAACCATCGGCGGTGGCCAGGCCCGCGCCGACCAGCTCCCACAGCGCGTCCTCGATCTCGTCGGGAGGCAGGTCGATCGTCGCGACGAGATCGGCGAGGAAGGAGGCCCCCGCCGTGGCGAGGTGGGCGCGGATCCGGCTGGCCTGCGGGCCGAGCGCCGCGGGCTCGGTCACGCCGACCGCGGCGGCGCTGCGCAGCCAGGACGCATCGCGCCGCAGGATCAGCGCGAGCGGGGCCGAGCGCGAGGGTGCGCAGCGCGGTCCGCGCCCGGCCGGCTCGGCGGGCATCGGCGCCGCGTCGAACGCCGGCGGGGTGCCGCGGGCGACGCGGGGCGGGGGCGCGTCCGGTCCGGCGCCGGCGTCGCCGACCATCGCGAGGGCGTCGCGCACGAACTGTTCGCGCTCGTCGACGAGCGGCGGGGGCGGCGCGGCCGCGGCGGTCGGTGCGGGCCGTGACCGGCTGCGGGCGCGGGACAGCGCGGCGGCGAGCTTGTCGCTCTTGCTCTCGCTGCCGGCCGGGGCCGCCGGCCCGCCGCCGTCGGCCTCGAGGCCGCGGCGCAGCATCGCGCTGGTGGTGACCAGCGAGACGATCACCTCGGCGTCGTGCCGCGGGCACCGGCCGGCGATCGCGGCCGCGGCGGCCGCGGCGATCTGATCGCGGGGCGCCCCGGCGAGCCGGGCGGCTTCGGCGCCGGCCTCGGCGAGGTTGTACGGCTCGCCGCGCGGCTCGGGCACCGGGGCTCGGGCGCGGCCGGGCGGGGCGGCGCCGGGGAGCTCGGCCTCGGCCTCGGGCTCGAGTTCGGGCTCGGCCGCGGCGCGCCGCGGGCTCAGCCGGCACCACACGACCTGGCCGGCCAGGCACAGCTGATCGAGCCAGGTCTGATCGTAGCCGTGGAGGCGGGCCGGCAGCACCTCGCGCTCCCAGGCGCCGGCCGCGGTCTCGAACCCCTGGAGCTGCTCGACGATCCGGGCGAGCCCGTCGGCGCCGATCAGCTGGGTGTTGCGCGCGACGCGCTGCCAGCGCAGCACGAACCGCATCAGCGCCGCCGCGCTGACCGGCTCGATCTCCTTGCGCAGCCGCGCCAAGGTCAGGCGGTGGATCCGCGCCAGCACGCGGCGGTTGCACCACTCGAGGTCGTGCAGCAGCGCGGTGTCGTCGGTCGCCGCGATCGCCTCGCGCATCGTCGCGCCCGCCCGGCGGACCGCGGGGGCGGCGGCGGTGAACGAGCCGCGCAGGATCGCGCCGTCGGCCTCGAGCGCGAGCAGCGCCGCGACGATGTCCGGCAGCGCGAGGCCGAGCTCGGCGGCGAGCGCGCGCGCGCTGACCGGGCCCCGGTGATCGAGGTGCGCGTTCACGATCCTGGCGATCGCGGCCTCGCGCTCGGGGATCACCGACCACGCCGGCGTGGCGATCGCCGGCACGCACGCGAGCTCGGCGACGCCGCCGAGCACGGCGCGGACGGCGCCGAGCCGCTCGGTCGCGACCCAGGCGGCGTGCACCACCCCGCCGGCCTCCCAGCCGAGCCGGCAGGCGCGGCCGTGCGCGGCCAGCGCGGCGAACCAGTCCCCGGCGCCGGGCGCGAGCCGCTGGCCGTACGGCTCGGGCACGAGCCACAGCCCGAGCAGCGCGTCGTGGAGCTCGTCGGCGTCGCGCACCGTGGGGGCGACCTCCTCGGTCGCGGCGGCGATCGCGGCGTCGTCGAGCGCGCCGATCGCGGCGTCGTCGGCCTGGGCCGGCAGGCCGCGGCGCAGCTGGACCGCGCGGGTCCGGCGCTCCTCGAGGGGCGCGTCGTCGAGGAAGGCGTACGGGTTGGCGTTGATGAGCTCGTGCGACAGCGGGCTCGGCTCGACGGTATCGCGCGCGATCACCTGGATCTCGCCGGCCTCGAGCCGCTCGATCATCTGGCGCAGCCCGGCGAGATCCATCGCCTCGACCAGGCAGTCGCGGATCGTCTCGAACACCAGCGGGTGATCGGGGATCTCGCGGTCGCCGACGATGTTCTCGCCGCACGCCTGCGCGGCCGGGAACACCACGGACAGCGTATCGGCGGCCCGCATCTTCACCAGGTGGGGCGGCACCTTCTTGCCGCCGCGCCGGCGCAGCACGGTCAGCGCGCGCGTCACGTTCCACCGCCACCGGATCTCGAACATCGGGCGATCGAGCAGCGCCTGGACCAGCGTGGCCTCGGCCTGGTGCGACGGCACGAAGCCGAACACGGTGTCGAGCGGGAAGCTGTGCGGCTGGCCGAGCGAGATCACGATGCCGTCGTCGGTGGCCGCCGCCTGGAGCTCGAAGTCGAACGTGCGGCAGAACTTCTTGCGCAGCGCCAGGCCCCACGCGCGGTTGATCCGGCCGCCGAGCGGCGCGTGCAGCACGAGCTGCATCCCGCCGGCCTCGTCGAAGAACCGCTCGGCGATCAGCAAATCCTTGCGCGGCAGCGCGCCGAGCGCGGCCCGCCCGGCCGCGAGGTAGGCGACGATCTGGCGCGCGGCGACCAGCGACATGCGGGTCTCGTCGGCGAGCCACGCGGCGATCGCGTCGGCGTCGTCCCCGGCGGTGAGCCGGGCATCGATCGCGCCGCGCAGGTCGCTGACCTCGTCGGACAGCTCGGCCGTGCGCGCCGGGGCCTCGCCGAACCAGAACGGGATCGTCGGCGGCTGGCCGCGCGCGTCCTCGACCAGCACGCGGCCGGCCTCGACGCGGCGGATCCGCCACGCGGTGTTGCCGAGCTGGAAGATATCGCCCGCCGAGCTCTCGATCGCGAAGTCCTCGTCGATCTCGCCGACCTTGGTCTCCTCGGGCCACTGCACGACGGCGTAGTTGTTGCTGTCGGGGATCGCGCCGCCCGACAGGATCGCCGCGAGCCGGGCGCCGCGCCGGCCGCGCAGCATCCCGGCGATCCGGTCGCGGTGGATGTGCGCGCCGACCCGACCGCGCCGATCCGAGACGCCCTCCGACAGCATGCCGAGCACCTGCTCGAGCTGGACGTCGGACAGCGCGGCGTACGGCGCGGCGCCGCGCACCATCGCCGCGAGCTCGGCCTCGGGGATGTCCTCGGCCGCGGTCGCCGCGACGATCTGCTGGGCGAGGATATCGAGCGGGGCGTCGCGCAGCGCGATCGCATCGAGGTTGCCGCGCCGGAGCCCGCGGACCAGCGCCGCGCACTCGATGAGCTGGTCGCGGGTCAGCGCGAACAGCCGGCCCTTCGGCGTGCCGCCCAGGTGGTGGCCCGAGCGGCCGACCCGCTGGAGCAAGGTCGCGATCGATCGCGGCGAGCCGAGCTGGACCACCAGATCGACCGTGCCGACGTCGATGCCGAGCTCGAGCGACGCGGTCGCCACCGCGCACTTGACCTGGCCGTGCTTGAGCTTGTGCTCGGCGGCGAGCCGCAGCGCGCGCGACATCGAGCCGTGGTGCGCCACCACGTGGTCCTCGCCGAGCCGCTGCTCGAGCGCCGCCGCCGCCCGCTCGACCAGCCGGCGCGTGTTGACGAACACGATCGTCGAGCGGTGCTCGGCGACCAGCGCCGCGATCCGGTCGTAGATCCGGCCGAACTGCTCGTTCGACGCGACCGCGCCGAGCTCGTCGTCGGTGATCTCGATCGCCAGGTCGATCTCGCGGCGGTGGCCGGCATCGACGACGTGCGGCATCGCGCGCCGCGATCCGACCAGCAGCCGGGCGATCGTCGCGATCGGCTTCTGGGTCGCCGACAGCCCGACCCGCACCGGCCCGGCTCCGGTGGCCTGGGTGACCAGCCGGTCGAGCCGCTCGAGCGACAGCGCGAGGTGCGCGCCGCGCTTGTCGCCCGCGATCGCGTGGATCTCGTCGACGATCACGGTGCGGAGCTGGCCGAGCCCGGCGCGGCCCTTGGCGGTCGTGAGCAGGATGTACAGCGACTCCGGCGTGGTCACCAGGATGTGCGGCGGCCGCTTGGCCATCTTCGCGCGCTCGCTGACCGGGGTGTCGCCGGTGCGTACGGCGACCCGGATCTCGGGCAGCTTCACCCCGCGCGCGGCGGCGTACACCGCGAGCTCGGCGAGCGGCGCCTCGAGGTTCCTGTGGACGTCGTTCGACAGCGCCTTGAGCGGGGAGAGGTACAGGATCGACGTGTGATCGCCGAGCGGCTGGTCGAGCCCTTTGCGGACCAGCTCGTCCATGCACGCCAGGAACGCCGCCAGCGTCTTGCCAGACCCGGTCGGCGCCGCGATCAAGACGTCGCCGCGCGCGCCGATCCGCGGCCAGCCCTCGCGCTGCGGCGCGGTCGGCTCACCGAACCGCTCGCGGAACCAGCCTGCGACGAGTGGATGAAACGCGTCGAGGACGTCGACCACAGCAGGCTACCCTACCGCAGTGAACCGCGATCGGATACGAGCAGATCTCCCCGGCGGCCCTGGCGGCTGCGCTGGACGCATGCCCAGAAAAAAAACTACCGGGCGGATGGACGTCACGGCCGCGCCGGTTCTCGCCGCGAGGGCCGCGCCGGCGGCGCGCCGCTGGGATATGGTGCGCGCCTCGCTCCCATGTCCATCGAAGCCACGAGATTCGGCGCGCTCGGCGACGGCCGCGAGGTCGCGCTGTTCACCCTCGAGAACGCGGGGATCCGCGCCCGGATCACGAGCTGGGGCGGCGCGATCGTGTCGCTCGAGGTGCCCGACCGCCGCGGCGTGCTCGGCGACGTGGTGCTCGGGTTCGACGATCTGGCGAGCTACCTGGCGGACCGCAGCTACCAGGGCGCGTTGATCGGCCGCTACGGCAACCGGATCGCGGCGGGGCGGTTCACGCTGGACGGCACGTCGTACCAGCTCGCCACCAATGACGGCGCCAACCATCTCCACGGCGGGTACGCCGGGTTCGACAAGGTGCTGTGGACCGCGGCGCCGCGGACGACGCCCGATGGGCCGGCGCTGCACCTCGACTACCACAGTCCGGACGGCGAGCAAGGCTACCCGGGGAACCTGTCGGTGCGCGTGGTGTACACGCTGACCCGCGATCGCGCGCTGCGGATCGACTACGCGGCGACCACCGACCGTACCACCGTGGTCAACCTGACGAATCACGCGTACTGGAACCTCGCCGGTCACGCGGCCGGGTCGATCCTCGATCATCAGGTCGTGCTCGACGCGGCGCAGTTCGCGGCGGCCGGTGTGGGGCTGATCCCCACCGGCGAGCTGCGCGACGTGACCGGAACGCCGTTCGACTTCCGGACCGCGGTGGCGATCGGCGCCCGGATCGAGGGGGACGACGACCAGCTCCGCGTCGCCGCCGGGTACGATCACAGCTTCGCGATCGCAGGCGCCGCGGGAGCGCTGCGCCGCGCGGCACGGGTCACCGAGCCGACCACCGGCCGGGTGCTCGAGGTGCTGACGACCGAGCTTGCAGTCCAGCTGTATTCCGGAAACTTCCTCGATGGCGCGCGCGGAAAAGCCGGCGCGACGTATGCTCACCGAACCGGATTCTGTCTCGAAACTCAACACCACCCGGATTCACCCAATCAGCCCTCGTTTCCGACCACGGTGCTGGCACCCGGCTCCCGCTACGAGAGCACGACGATCTATCGGCTCGGCGTGGAATGACGCACGTGCTCGTAACGCGCAGTGTTAATCGGGGCGGAGTCGGGCGGAGAATGTAGCGGGCTGATGCAGTTCGTGGGCATCCGGGGCCAATCGGCGTGCACGTTCATGTAGATTCCACGCCAGTCGTTACTACCTCAAAGGAGTTTGTCGTCATGCGGTCAACGGTCGGAGCTCTCGCAGCCAGCGGACTCTTTCTCTTTGCTTGTGGCAAGTCTGCGCCCAAGGCTGAGGATAAGTCTGAGGCCAAAACGGAAACCAAGCCGGAAGCCAAGGCGGAGGCCAAGTCGGAGAGCAAGGGTAAGATCGGTTGTGCGATCTACAAGTTCGACGACACCTTCATGTCCTATGTGCGCAACAAGATCGAGTCGAGCGCAAAGGGCAAGATCGAGCTGTCGGTGCAAGACAGTCAGTTTGATCAGCCCAAGCAGAACGATCAGGTCGATCAGTTCCTGACCCAGGGCGCGACCTCGCTGGCGATCAACCTCGTCGATCCGCCGGCGGTGTCGGTGATCATCGAGAAGGCCAAGGCCAAGAACATCCCGGTGGTGTTCTTCAACCGCGAGCCTGCGGCCGCGGACATGGCCAAGTACGACAAGGCGTACTACGTCGGCGCCAAGGCCCAGCAGTCGGGTACCATGGAAGGCGAGATCGTCGTCGACTTCTGGAAGGCCCACCCCGAGGCCGACAAGAACAAGGACGGCAAGATCCAGTACGTCATGCTGATGGGTGACCCGTCGAACTCCGACGCCGCGCTGCGCACCGAGTACTCGATCAAGGCGATCGAGGCGGCCGGCCTCAAGGTCGACAAGCTCGCCGACGACACGGCGATGTGGGACAAGATCAAGGGCCAGGAGAAGACCGCCGCGTGGCTCGCCAAGTTCGGCGACAAGATCGAGGTCGTGCTCGCCAACAACGACGACATGGCGCTCGGCGCGATCGAGGCCCTGAAGGCCGCGGGCTACTTCAAGGACAAGAAGTCGATGCCGGTGGTCGGCGTCGATGCCACCCCGCCGGCGCTCGACGCGCTGGAGCAGGGCCTGCTGGTCGGCACCGTGCTGAACGACGCCGAGAAGCAGGGCCAGGCCACGTTCGACCTCGCGTACGCCCTCGGCACCGGCGCCAAGGACGTGTCGACCACGGCGGCCCCGCTGGCGTCGGCCGACGGCGCGCCTGGCGCGGGTGGCAAGTACGTCTGGGTGCCGTACGTCAAGGTGACCAAGGAGAACTACAAGACCTTCAAGAAATAGGGCCGCACCGCGAGCGGCGCCTCGCATCTACGGGTACACCACGGCGACCCGACGGAACTTGACATGATGGCTTCCAGTGCAGTCCTGGAGATGCGCGGCATCTCGAAGAGCTTTCCGGGCGTCAAGGCGCTCGACGACGTCAGCCTGACGGTGCGCAGAGGTACCGTGCACGCGCTGATGGGCGAGAACGGCGCTGGGAAGTCCACGCTGATGAAGTGCCTTTTCGGGATCTATCGTCCCGACGCAGGCAGCATCGTGCTCGACGGCAAGCAGGTCTCGCTGCGCGACGCGCGCGAGGCGCTGGACCAGGGGATCTCCATGATCCACCAGGAGCTGCATCCGATCCCGCACCGCAGCGTGATGGAGAACATCTGGCTGGGGCGCTACCCGGTCCGCCGGTTCGGGCCGCTCAAGCTGATCGACCGGCCGCGCATGCTGCGCGATACCAAGCTGCTGTTCGAGGAGCTGAAGATCGACCTCGATCCCGAGGCGTGGGTGGTCGATCTCTCGGTCTCGAAGATCCAGTCGATGGAGATCGCCCGCGCGGTGTCGTACCGCTCGAAGGTGATCATCATGGACGAGCCGACCTCGTCGCTGACGTCCAACGAGGTCGATCACCTGTTCGGGATCATCCGCAAGCTCAGGTCCGAGGGCGTGGCGATCATCTACATCTCGCACAAGATGGAGGAGATCCTGACGATCGCCGACGATGTCACGATCATGCGTGACGGCAAGCACGTCGGCACCTACGCGGCGGCCGACCTGACGACCGATCTCGTGATCAAGCACATGGTCGGCCGCGACCTGACCCAGCGGTTCCCGACCCGCGAGCGCGTGGCGGGCGAGACGATCCTGCGCGTCGAGCACCTGACGTCGGCCGAGCACCGGTCGTTCTCCGATATCTCGTTCGAGGTCCGCACGGGCGAGGTGTTCGGCATCGGCGGGCTGGTCGGGGCCAAGCGCAGCGAGCTGGTCGAGTCGCTGTTCGGCCTGCGCGGGCTCAAGAGCGGCCGGATGTGGGTCCGAGGCGTCGAGGTCGATATGTCGACCCCGGTCAAGGCCAAGGAGCACAAGCTGGCGCTCCTGACCGAAGATCGCCGGCAGACCGGCATCTTCCCGGTGCTGTCGGTGTTCGACAACACGCTGATCGCCAACCTGCGCGCGTACGTCGGGCGGCTGTCGTTGCTCGATCGGCGGCGCGGCGCGGCCGACGTGGCCCGCAGCATCGAGATGCTCCGGGTGAAGACGCCTTCCGCGCGCACCGCGATCGAGAACCTGTCGGGCGGCAACCAGCAGAAGGTGATCCTCGCCCGCTGGCTCCTGACCGACCCGGACATCCTGATCCTCGACGAGCCGACCCGCGGCATCGATGTCGGCGCGAAGTACGAGATCTACGCGCTGATCGCCGAGCTCGCCAAGCGCGGCAAGGCGATCATCATGATCTCGTCCGAGATGCCCGAACTCCTGGGCATGTCGGATCGGATCCTCGTGATGTGCGAGGGTCGCATGACGGCGATCCTCGACGCCGCCACGGCGACGCAAGAGCACGTCATGGCACATGCTACACAGTTCCGCTAGAGAAGGACCCAGAGGCGATATGGCCATGATCGACACAGCGCGCACCAAGGAGCTCGCGAGCAAATACGCGATCGTATTGGTGCTCGCGGGACTCGTGATCGGGATCGGGCTCCGCGAGCACACGTTCCTCAGCCTCGACAACCTGAGCAACATCCTGCGGATCTCGTCGGTGCGCGTGATCATCGCGCTCGGCGTCGGCGGGATCTTGATCACGCGCGGCACCGACCTGTCGGCGGGGCGCACGGTCGGGCTATGCGCGTGTATCGCGGCGTCGCTGATGCAGCGGCCCGACTACGCGAGCAAGATGTTTCCGGACCTGCCGTACCTGCCGCTCGTGGTGCCGATCGTCTGTGCGCTCGCCGCCGGCCTCCTGGTGGGCCTGGTCAACGGCCTGGTCGTGGCCTACCTGAAGGTGCCGCCGTTCATCACGACGCTCGGCACGATGGTCATGGTCTACGGCGCGTGCTCGCTGTACGTCGACCGGCCGCCGCGCGGCGCGATGCCGATCGGCGGCCTGCGCGAAGACTTCGCGAGCCTTGGGACCGGCAGCTGGGCCGGCGTGCCCAAGCTCATCGTGATCGCCGGCGCCGTGCTGTTCATGTACTGGGTGATCTTGAACTGGACGCGGTTCGGCAAGAACACCTACGCGATCGGCGGTAACCCCGAGGCCGCCAAGGTCGCCGGCGTCGACGTGAAGCGTAACCTGATCCTGGTCTACGTGCTCGGCGGCGCGATGTACGGCCTGGCCGGCGTGCTGCTGGCGGCGCGCAGCGGCGGCGCGACCAACAACTACGGCCTCATGTACGAGCTCGACGCGATCGCCGCCGCGGTGATCGGCGGTGTGTCGACCGCGGGCGGCGTCGGCACCGTGGCCGGCATGCTGACCGGTGTCTTGATCTTCCAGGTGCTCGACAACGGCCTCGTGATCCTCGGCGTGTCGCCCTACTGGCAGCAGATCGTCAAGGGCACGATCATCGTCGCGGCGGTCGCGATCGATATCCGCAAGTACGTGACCAGGAAGTAGCGCGCACGCGATCATGGAGCCTTCTGTGACCAATCAAGCTGAACGTGTGCGGGCCGGGTTTCGCGACCATTTCGGGCAGCCCGAGGTGGTCGTGCGGTCCCCGGGCCGCGTGAACCTGATCGGCGAGCACACCGACCACAACCTCGGCTATGTGCTGCCCGCCGCGATCGACCGCGCGATCTGGATCGCGATCCGCCTGCGCGACGACCGCGCGCTGCGGTTCGTTGCGCTCGACAAGAACGAGCACTTCGAGGGCTCGGTCGACGCGCTCCACACGGTGGACGCCGGCTGGCCGAACTACCTGATGGGCATCCTGTCCGAGCTCCAGAAGCTGGGGGTCGAGCTGCGCGGCGTCGACTGCGTGTTCGGCGGCAACGTGCCGATCGGGTGCGGCGTGTCGAGCAGCGCCGCGCTCGAGTGCGGCTTTGCGTTCGGCCTGAACGCGCAGCTCCAGATCGGCCTGTCGCGCGTGGCGATAGCCCAGCTCGGGCAGCGCTCGGAGAACCGGTTCGTCGGCGTGAACTGCGGGATCATGGACCAGTTCGCGTCGTGCATGGGCAAGGAGCGGCGGTTGATCCGGATCGACTGCCGCGATCTGTCCTATCAATACGTGCCGTTCGAGCGCGAAGATCTGAGCCTGGTGCTGTGCGATAGCCAGGTGCCGCGCACGCTGACGACCAGCGCGTACAACCTGCGCCGCGCGCAGTGCGAGGCCGGCGTCGCCAAGCTCGCCGAGCGCGATCCGGAGATCTCCAGCCTGCGCGACGCCACGGCGGCCGACGTCGAGGCGCTCCGCGACGAGCTCGACCCCGCGGTGTACCGGCGCTGCGCGTACGTCGTCGCCGAGAACCAGCGCGTGCTGTCGGTGTGCGCGTCGCTCGAGCGCGGCGACATGGCCGCGGTCGGCGCCGCGATGTACGCGACGCACGACGGGCTCGCCCACGGCTACGAGGTGAGCTGCCCCGAGCTCGACATCCTGGTCGACGCCGCGCACGGCCTGCCCGGCGTGCTCGGCGCGCGGATGATGGGCGGCGGGTTCGGCGGCTGCACGATCAACCTCGTCGAGAACGATCACCTGGCCGCGTTTCACGCCGGCATGGCGGTCGCGTATCACGACCGGCTCGGCAAGGAGCCGGCGATCCACGTGTGCCGGCCGACCGCCGGGACCGAGCTGCTCGCCTAGCGGCGGGCGAGGGGCCGATGTCGCTTCGACCGCACCGACGTCTGAATCCGCTCACCGGCGAGCACGTGCTGGTGAGCCCGCACCGCACGCAGCGGCCGTGGCAAGGCGAGCGCGCGCCCACGGCGCCGGCGCAGCGGCCGAGCTACGACCCGACGTGCTATCTGTGCCCGGGCAACCCCCGATCGAGCGGCCAGCTCAACCCCGCCTACGCGGCCACGTTCGCGTTCGATAATGACTTTCCGGCGCTGCTGCCCGATCTGCCCGCCGAGCCGCCGGGCGCGGAGCCCGATCCGCTGTTCTGGAGCGCCCCGGAGGCCGGCGCGTGCCGCGTCGTGTGCTTCTCCCCGCGCCACGACCTCAGCCTGCCCGAGCTCGAGGTCGGCGAGCTCGCCCAGGTGCTCGCGACCTGGACCGACGAGACCCGCGCGCTGAGCGCGCGCCCGGCGATCCACAACGTGCAGGTGTTCGAGAACAAGGGCGAGATGATGGGGTGCTCCAACCCGCATCCGCACAGCCAGATCTGGGCGACCGAGCACCTGCCCAACGAGGTGACCAAGGAGCTGGCGCAGCAGCGCGGCTATCTCGCGCGCCACGGCACGCCGCTGCTCGAGGCCTACCTCGCGCGCGAGCTCGCCAGCGGCGAGCGGGTCGTGGTCGCCAATGACGACTGGGTGGCGGTGGTGCCGTTCTGGGCGGTGTGGCCGTTCGAGACCCTGGTGCTGCCGCGCCGGCCGCTGCGCACGCTGCTCGATCTGAGCGCCGCCGACCGCGCCTCGCTGGCCGATCTGCTGAAGCGGCTGACCACGCGATACGACAATCTGTTCGAGATCTCGTTTCCCTACTCCATGGGCTTTCACCAGGCGCCGTTCGACGACGCGCCGCACCCCGAGTGGCTGTTGCACATGCACTTCTATCCACCGCTGTTGCGCAGCGCGACGGTGAAGAAATTCATGGTCGGCTTCGAGATGCTGGGCTCGCCCGGCCGCGACATCACGCCGGAGTCTGCCGCGCAGCGGCTGCGCGAGATGTCCGAGGTCCACTACAAGGCGAGGGGCTGATCGCATGCGCGTGCTCGTCACCGGCGGCGCCGGCTACGTCGGCAGCCACGTGGTCGATCTGTTGATCCGCGAAGGCCACGCGGTCACCGTGATCGACAGCCTCGAGAACGGCCATCGCGAGGCGGTGCACCCGGCCGCCCAGATGATCCACGGCAACTGCGGCGATCCGGCGCTGCTCGACAGCGTGCTCGGCCAGGCTGCGTTCGACGCCGCGATGCACTTCGCCGCCTACATCGAGGCCGGCGAGAGCATGGTCGATCCTGGCCGGTTCTTCGTCAACAACACCGGGCGCGCGCTGGTCCTGCTCGACCGGCTGGTCGCGCACGGCGTGACCCGGTTCCTGTTCTCGAGTACGGCGGCGACCTACGGCAATCCTGCGTACACGCCGATCGACGAGGCGCACCCGCAGCTGCCGACCAACGCGTACGGCTACTCCAAGCTCCTGGTCGAAGGCGCGCTCGACTGGATGAACCGCCTGCGCGGCCTCAGCTGCGCGTCGCTGCGCTACTTCAACGTCGCCGGCTGCGGCGCCGAGCTCGGCGAGGACCACGCCCCGGAGAGCCACCTGATCCCGCTGGTGCTCGAGGTCGCCCAGGGCAAGCGCGCGTCGATCAAGATCTTCGGCACGGACTACCCGACGCCGGATGGCACCGCGGTGCGCGACTATGTCCACGTGCTCGATCTCGCGCGCGCCCACGTGATCGCGCTGGCCGCGCTCGGCGAAGGCAAGCGGCTCGCCTATAACCTCGGCAACGGCGCGGGCTACAGCGTCCGCCAGGTCGTCGAGGCGGCGCGGCGGGTCACCGGGCACGCGATCCCGGTCGAGGAGGTGCCGCGTCGGGCCGGCGATCCCGCGATCCTGATCGCGTCGAGCCAGAAGATCCAGGACGAGCTCGGCTGGCAGCCGGCGCACGCCGATCTCGACGCGATCATCCGCAGCGCGTGGCTGTGGCGGCAGCGGTATCCCCAGGGGTATGCCACGCCCGGGCAGTCGCCGAACTGGAATCACCACATCTCCTGATCGCGCGCTGGCGCAAGCGCGGGTGCGCGGCGCTTGGTCGCACGGCGACCTGGCGCACGGCCCACGCGTCTGGAGGTGAATCCACCGCGCTCGGCTCGCCGCGCCACGCGGCGTCGGCTTATCATCGCTGGCGATGGGAATCCCGCGTTGTATCGCGCTGATATGCCTCACGGCCGCGGTCGGCACCGCGCGCGCCGATGGGCTCGATGGCGAGCGCTTCGTGCCCTCCGTGGGGGCCGCCGGCACGTTCGTCAACGAGCACCCGGCCGTGGCGTCGCACCTGGGCTTCGGCCTCGGCCTGTTCCTCAACTACGCCGACGACCCGATCGTGCTCCGCGACAGCACCGGCGGGATCGGCGCCAAGCCGCTGCACACCGCGCTCACGACCGACCTGACCGCGTCGCTCGGGCTGTTTGGCTGGGCCGAGCTCGGCATCGGCGTGCCGCTCCACCTGGTCTACGACGGCGATACTTACACCGCCGGGACCGCGCGTCTCGACGCCAACGCCGGGATCGGCGATCTGCGGCTGGTGCCGAAGTTCGCGCTGCTCCGCCGCGGCGACCTCGATCGCCACCTGGTGCTGGGCGTCGCGGCGCCGGTCAGCGTGCCGACCGGCAACGA
>Ga0302322_100000698_pt1 | contig 26070 bp, 20 predicted proteins | sample Fen_T0_2_FD_203757 | JGI IMG/M metagenome (GOLD analysis project Ga0302322, IMG submission 203757) | Peat permafrost microbial communities from Stordalen Mire near Abisko, Sweden - Fen_T0_2 | ecosystem: Environmental > Terrestrial > Soil > Wetlands > Permafrost | place: Sweden: Abisko...
GAACTCGGCATCATGTCCGATGAAAAAAAGGCGGTCGCCGATGTTGGCCCGGACCCTGAAGCCAGGCACGAGCAAGAGGTCACTCCCTGAATTGGCCAGGCAGTCTTGTTTTAAAGACGCAAAGTTGGCCGCGGACAAAGTATTAAAGTCCTCCAGAAAAACAACGAACTGTATGCCGGCAGTCCGGGCGGCCGCCGCATACTGGGCTACCGTTGAGGTGCCTCCGCTGTAGGTTGTTTGAGCCCCAATCAAACCCCGGTAGGCCGGTGCAAAAACGGGTGGTTGTGAGCATTGTTTTTGCAACGAGTCCCAAGAGGCATTGAATGCGAATTGATCCTTGATCTCTTGGGCGGCATTGGGTGGTTGCAGTTTGGATGCTACGGTCACATAGCCGCCAACCGCGCCGGTTTGCAGGGACGGCTGACTCAGCCAGCGGAGAGTGTTCTCGAGTAATTTGCCCATATCGCTGGGGCGATTGTCGGAGCCCGCGGAAAGCACCTGACTGTCGAAGATCCACCCTAGGCCAGAGCCGAGGGTGTATTGAGGCCATTGGTCTAGCATCGCCACCCGCCCAGGGCCGGCCTGGCCAGCGCCATTTAAAGAGGCTCGGACTGCCATCAAGGCGGGAGCGGAAACGGGTGACGCGCGCGGTGCAGTGCCCGGCTGAGTAGGCACATTCGCTGTCAGCCCGTTATACAGACTGTTGTCGATGGGCTGCGTTTTTGCATCAAGAGCGGTTGACATCACTACTGTCCATCGAGCATCCGGAGCGAGCGGGCCACTCGCCCCGGCCAGCCACTCAGGCCCCGGAGGCGCCACGGGGTACCAGACACCGTTTACGCCGTTGACGATTTCAGCCAGTTCGGCAATTTTGTTGATATTACCCGTAAAGGCGATGGGTACCGGCAGTAAAGCGTGATGCAACGTCGAAAGGTTAGGTGAACCGCTGGGATGCTCGATCGTTTCCATCGGCAGATTAATGCCCCACGGATGCGCCAGGTCGTAGAGCATCTGCTTGTGCAGGTTCATTTCCCGGGGAAACAGAAAGACGCCGCCGCCTTTGTCTACGTAGTCGCGAATCAACTTGAGAAAAGCCTGGTTGTCGCTGCCGTCTTGAGCGAAGGGGTTGTACCCCATCCAGTCTATCGCGGTTTCCGGTGTAGCGTAAAGTACCACCGAATTGTAACGATAGAGGTCGATCTTTGCGTGAAGCGTTCCGTCCGCCGCCTTTTGTTTTGGCAAGACGTCGAGGAGCGACTCGGTAAAATCGACCTCAAAACCAGCCTCACGGAGATGGGCAAGGTATTTAACATCGATCCAGCCGTAAGCGGCGCCCTGGGGAGAGCAGAATAAAATGGCCGGGTGGGGCGAAACCGTGGTCTCCCGTAGGATGCCCATGGACGTGACGGCGGAGCGCGGCGATTCGGGTGCTGTCTGCGCGGTCAAACCGCTCGCCAGGCGAAACACGCCACCGAGTATCGCTACAAGCCAGTTGATATGAATTTGTCTAAAGGTAGTCATCGATCTGCATCTCCCGAGGGGGTGATTTGATTGCCGGTCGCGCTCTCGAATATTTCCCATCCCGACACGAGTTCGCGATTATATATTCAATTCTGTTCAGTATAACAATCTTGTTTGATCAAGTTCTTCCGCCGGACACAGGGCAAGGTAAGCCGCCGTTTTTGGTTCGCAACCCGGTTGATTGATATTGCCGCAGCACCCCAGCGCCACGAAGGTGTCCTTTCCGTTGCACGCAGGCGTTTGCCCGTCGGGTGCCGGAATCTGATCAGGGGGTGGAGGCGATTCGTACCGGTTCTCTTTCAAACGCATAATCGGCTCCGACGTTTTGAGGGTAGGGACGGCCCGCCGGGCCGTCCGGTTGGATGTGGGCTGTCGGCAGGTAACGTTCGCGGACGACCCGGGTTGCCGTCCGACCTTTGCCTCTTTGGGTATGTCTATGTGAAAAATGGGATCAGAGGGTTCGAACCCCGTCGGACACTTTCGGAATATCGCCAGCCTGCTAAGTTACAATCGTGCGTCTTTCATTCAGTTTCTGCCGAAGCCGAGAAGGGATTTGCGCGATTTAACCTTGGCGTAACGCAGCGAGTTCAATTCCCCTTGAACAGGCTTCGGTCGAATCGAGACTTTGGGCGTGAGTTTTCTTCGCCAGTCCAACCGGCCAAACCGGACCAACGCCCGTGCAGTCGCGTCTGCGACTGCAGCGGCTGAAGACCTGTCTGACCGCCCGGCGCGGAAGACGCCTCGCCGCCGGTTGAGTGCGGCCCAGCGTGAGATTATTCAGGTGTGTGAGGCTGCGGTTCTGCAGTTTGGCTTTTCCCGTTCGGTCGGGCAGATTTTCGGAGTAATTTACTGCTCGCCCGATCCGCTGGCATTTGCCGATGTGGCTGCCAGGTTGGAGCTGAGCAATGGATCGGTTAGCCAGGGTTTGCATTTTTTGCGCGAATTTGGGGCGATCAAATTAGTCGCCGTACCGGGTGACCGCCGCGAATTTTTTGCTGCCGAGACGGAGCTGCGCCGACTTTTGGTGAGTGCGTTACAGACGCGGCTGCGTATGCCGCTGGAATCTGGTTCGGAAAGGCTGAAGGCGCTTAAGAAACGGCTCCGAACCTCGACCGAACCCGACCGTGAATTTCTCTCCCAGCGCCTCGACAGCCTGCAGATCTGGCATCGCAAGGCGCTTCTCATTTTGCCTCTGGTTCAGCGTTTTCTCGGATCTGGCCCAGGCTGACTCTCAACTCTCCTTCGATGCGACCCGCCGCATTGGACTCGTTTCCCTCAGGTGCCTTCGGTCAATCGAAGCAACGGGGCGAAGCTCGGAATTGTGGTACGGAGCGGGATCGAGATTTTGTATTTATTAGTGAATTCTATTCGGCGGGAGGAGCACATGATGGTTAACCTACCTTCAACGGACGTTGCGGCTAGCATGAAGGTTGGGCTCAGCGATGCCAGGAATTCGCTGATCAGAGTAGCGATCTGCGCGACTCATCCCATCCAGTATCAAGCACCGTTATGGCGTCTGCTGGCCCGTCAGCCAGGCTTACACGTCCGCGCTTTTTTTGGCACTGACATGAGCATTCGCGGGTATCGTGACCCGGGTTTCGGCGTGTCCGTTAAATGGGATACGCCGCTTCTGGACGGATATGAACATGAGTTTATATCAACGGACCCGAAGGTGCAGCAGATTAGTTTCACGCACCCAGGTTTTAGGGGAATATATGCTCGGCTTCGGGCATTCGCACCTGACGTAGTTGTTTTGACGGCTTATGCCAGTTTGTTCCACCTGGGATCATTACGGGCTGCGCGAAGGCTAGGCGCGAAGGTTGTTATGCGTCACGAGGCGTCCGACATTGCACAATCGCGTTCGCGATTCAAAGGTGCGATTCGCGACATTCTTCTTAGGGTTCTATATAATCGCGTTGACGAGTTCGCCGCCATCGGCACCGAGGCTCGCCGGCACCTTATTCGACTCGGCACAAAGAAGGAACGCATTGGGTTTTCCCCCTATTGCGTCGATTCGGACTTCATGGAAACGCAGGTGGAGAACTGGCAGCCACAACGGGCCAATCTACGAACCGAGATCGAAGCACGGCCCGACGATATTGTCTTTGTCTTTGCGGGAAAACTTGTGGCGAAAAAGGATCCGTTATTGATCGTCTCCGCCTTGAAATTGCTGCCGGAAGAGTTGAGGCAGCGAATACACCTCGTGGTTGCAGGAGATGGCGAACTAAAATCGGACCTGGAGAGTCAAGGACGGGCGGTTCTTGGACCTCGTCTACACACGATGGGATTTCTAAATCAATCCGAGATTGGTCGAGCCTATACAATGGGCGACGTGCTCATACTTCCATCTCGCCGCGGTGAAGGCGAAACGTGGGGATTGGTTGTGAATGAGGCGATGCAATTTGGCCTGCCTGCGATTGTGAGTGACGGCGTTGGCAGCAGATCAGATTTGGTAGAGGAAGGTGAAGCCGGATTTAGTTTTCAGTCCGGTGACGCAACGGAATTATCGTATGCGATAAAGAAGTATGCTGCGCTTCTCCCGGCGCGGCGATTATCTATGAGCGAAGATGCACGCCGAAGGGTGAAAGAATTTACAATCGATGAAGCTGCGCGCGGACTGAGCGAGTCGATTCTGAAGTTAAATTCTCAAAGGTGAGTTCATCCCGACTCTGTAAATGTGATTTGGTACGATTGTTACGTCTGGCTTTTCTGTGAAAACTACCGTTCTGATTGCCGTTCATAACCGACTTGCATTTACCCAGCGTTGCGTCGAATCGCTGCGAGTTGCATCGCGGGAAAAGGCGGTCCGTTATGTAGTTGTCGACGACGGATCGACAGATGGCACGGCGGAGTGGCTGGCTGGTCAGCCGGATATAGAGACGCTCAGGGGGAATGGAGATCTCTGGTTTGGTGGCGCAACTGACCTAGGGATTCGATTTATAATAGACAATCACGGGGAATGCACCCACTTGCTGATTATTAATAATGATACTTTCGTTCGACCCGGAGCGCTGGACTCAATATTTGAGGCGGCGGGAGGCGACGAGCGAGCAGTGGTCGCGGCGGCCTTCTGGGTTGAGGACCGACAGTGCGCGAACAGCGCGGGTTTTCGTTGGTTGCCATGGCATGGTTTGACCGATGCTTGTACGTTGGACGAGTGGCGCGCGCGGCATAGGATTGTGGACAAAAATCGCCGCGACCTTCCCGTCGATGCTGTCGCAACTACGGTGACTCTGTTTCCAATGATTTTATTGCGGAAGATAATGCTACCGTCTCTTCGGCTGCATCCGCACCATCGGTATGATGCTGTCCTCTCGGCGCGATTACGGAGTGCTGGAGCTCACTTCATATGTACGACTGATCTGCTTGCCGATCATATTTATGGGCCGGTGACTCATCGCGCGACCGTGCGAAATATGCGGGTTGGCCGGTATCTTCATGAATCGTTCCGGGATCCGTTGTCTGTTTGGTATCTAGCGGGTGGATTGGCACTCAGCTGGGAGTCTGCGCCTGACCGGCTTCAGGCCTGCTGGGCGATTGCCATGCGGCTCGGTCAGTTCCTTCGCCAACTGGCTTGGGTATCGTTCAACTCAGTCCGGTGCCGTAGCCTCCAGTCCGAGCCGGACCCGAAAGCCGCATGAAGATATTATTTATATGCGCGCCTGAGGAGGACTATTTGGCCGATGCTTTACTGCACGGCCTGCGCAAGCTGCATGGCGCGGACGTGGTGGATTTTCCAAAATGCGAGCCTCTCTACAAAAACTGTTCGGATGTGATAAAACCGCAGGTGCGAGGGAACGGGTTTACACTCTATACGGGGTTGTTGGATGACGTAGAAAGTGACCGTTACAAAATCCGCGAGAAGGTTGCCAATGGGTGGTTTGATTTAGTGATATTCGCAGATATATGGCGAACATTCGGTTACTTTGTGCAGTGGAGACCTTGGTTGAAGCCAGAAAATTGTATACTTCTTGATGGAGAAGACACTGCGCAAGTCTATCCCCACGCTGGTTATTGGTGGCGGCGCCCATATTATTGGTTTTTGCCCAAAGGTGACGCCGGTTTTCTCTATTTCAAACGTGAATGGGAAGACGAAAGCCGCTTTAATATCTGGCACCGGCTGCTTCCAAAAAGGTGGAGAAGATTATTTTCCAACTATGACGGCTTGCGCCGGATATCATTCTCATTTCCAGGGGAGAAAATTGTCACTTCACTGCCTTACAAGAAAGTACGGTTTGCTCGCCACATCGTGGACGAAGAGATCGCCGCGCGCGTGCCTGGCAGTTCAACCCAATATGCGTTTTCCAGCGAACAGTCGTATTACTCAGATTTACAGGCCGCCCGGTTCGGCATTACCATAAGAAGAGCAGGCTGGGACTGTCTGCGGCATTATGAAATAGCTGCAAATGGTTGTGTCCCGTGTTTTCGGGATCTTGATAAAAAGCCAGTATCTTGTGCGCCCCACGGTCTATTGCCTGGGGAAAACTGCCTTAGCTACAGTAGTTATGACGATCTTGTTGCTCAGATCGAAAGCTTGTCAGAAGAAGGATACGCCCGGGTTCAACGCAATACTCTGAACTGGGTCCGATCGAAGACTACATTGATTGTTGCGGCGGAGGTCTTGGCGGAATGGAGAAGGTCCTTCGGTTCCATCGATACCGGACGCTAAAAATCGCATTTTCTGTTTCACATAAAAAGCAGTTTCATGAGTCCTCCGCAGCGTATAAGTGCTTTTTTTTCGGCCAGACACCTGGGGCCCTGGCGTTTCGAAAACGGATTTAACCTCCATCTTTCGCTCAGCGGAACCGATCGACCGTTTCTTTGGCTGGCCGGTGCGCTGGCACACAAGGGGTGGAGTCTGGATTTATTTTGCGATAATCTTCCTTTGAACGCTGCTGATGAAATGTTGAGATTCATTCGGCCGGCAGAAAACCTTGTAGATGCCGTTCGGAAGTCGTTTGCATCTGGAGCGCGATTGTTAATCGCAAATGCCAATGACCCTTGTTTGATTGAGGCCGCTCGCGTGGCCGAATTATCGAGCCTGACCTTGTTGTTATGGGATCAAAATGGCCCCAGACCTGAGTTAGTGCGGTTCTTAACAACCATACCTTCTCTCAACCGCCTTGTGTGCGTGTCTCAGGCACAGGCGGACGGAGCACGGCACTTGGATTGTTTTGAGAAGATATCAGTCGTCTATAATGCAATAGATTTGGATTTTTGGCATCCCATTAAATCGGCAGAGATTGAACCTGCTGTTGTTTTCTTAGGGGCTTTGACACCTTCGAAGGGGTTTCATCATCTCGCGCGAGCATGGCCTGCGATTAAGAGTGCTCACCCGAAGGCTCGGCTTCACGTCTGTGGTTCGGCAAAGTTATATGATCGTAATGCAACTGTCGGCCCTTTAGGGGTCGCCTTGCAAGCGTACGAGCGTGAGGGCATAATGCCATATCTCGGTGAAAGTCGAGAGGCTGCGGAAGCACTTGGCGTACAGTTCCATGGACTGACAACGCCCGAGCAGACCAGGTCGTTGCTTTGGACCTCGTGTGTCGGCGTTGTGAATCCAAACATCGATGGCTCGAGCGAAACTTTTTGTGTGAGTGCTGTTGAAATGCAGGCGTGTGGACTTCCCGTAGTTGGCGGATGTGTTGGAGGATTACTCGAAACTGTTGCACACGGTCGGTCGGGGGTCCTATTGCAACCGGCGGAACTTGCTCACGCGATTTGCAGGGTGCTTGGCAACCGGCCATTTCGCGCGAGACTTTCGCAAGGGGCAATTGCGCATGCGGCTCAGTTCGGTCCTGCAAAAACGATCGTCGAATGGGAGAACTTAATTGGTGATATACTCGCGAATCGTAGGCTTCAACCTCCCTCGTTTCGGGTTTTTCCTTTGAAGTCGCGGAGATACGCCAAGCAGCTATTGCGGCTGTCACGATTGCAGCGGCTCGTACGCTCTTGGCGAGGATGATTAAAAAGAATGGTTAATACAATAGATCGTAAACCAGTCGCGGCCGAACACCGGGCGGCCCACGGTGCCGTTGTCGGAATAGTTGGGTTACTGCTGGGCTTGGCGCAATCGGTTGTGCAGGTGCCATTATTGCTCAACTTCTGGAGTTCGCAGAATTATGGGCTGTGGGCGGCGATTACTGCTTCGAGTGCCCTGCTCACTGCTCTCGATGCAGGCCACCAAAACTACTTGGGCAACGAATTCAATCGGCTGTGGGTAAGCGGGGCAGCGGAAATTCGACAGGTGGTGGCAAGCGGCTTCCGTTGTGCGTTCTGCATTGCTGCTTTCGAACTTATGCTCGCACTCGGAGTATGCTATAACCGGGAAGCGGGTCTCCTGCTTTTTGGCGATATCGATCCGTCCGCGACGCCCCAGATAGCCAGTGCGGTCTTGGTCTATATTGTGTTTTGGGGGCTCAATGGGTCTGTCGGGGGAATTCTCGTACGGCTTTATCCGCCTGCGGGCCTGTATGCTTGGGGACAATGGCTGGGCATTGCCTCCCGACTCACTGGTTTTGCAGCACTGGTTTGCGCGGTAGCGTCAGGTGCCTCTCTGTTGGGTGTTATGTTTGCTCAGGTCGCGGCATATTCAGCTTTCAATCTATTTTTGTTTTCGGATCTTAGGCGGCGCATTCCGGGGGTCTATCCTTGGTGGCAGGGCGGAGACTGGAAGACTGCATGGAGCAACTTCCGGGCTTCGATTGTACTCACATTTAACAGCATTATTGATCAGGTCGCGAACAACGGGCTCGTTTTGATCCTTGTTCATGCAGTCAATCCCGTGGGCATAGCGGTGTTCACGACACTACGGACCGTGGCAAATACCGCGACGCAGGGGAGCACAGTCATTATGCAACCCATAGTGCCGGATGCTGTTCGGTATTATGTAAACCGGGAGCCCACAAAACTAGCAGCTGTATTTTCGGTCGGTTGGATGGTAGGTAATTCGCTTGTATGTGCAGGGTTCTTACTCGGGCTTCCGGTTGTTGAATTCCTTTATATGCAGTGGACGCGGCATCGGCTGCCATTTGATCGCGTGTTGTTTGTGATGCTTGTTTTTGCCGTGGCTGCACGACAATGGGCAGCTCCGGCTCAAACTTTGCTCGTTGGATTGAATTCGCTGCGAGAGCAAACCGTGCTGGTCTTGCTTCGTGTGTTCATAACACTGGTGTTAATTCTGGTTCTCTTGAACCGATTTGGACTCGCTGCTGCAGGTGTAGGTTTAGCCGCTGGTGAGACTTCAGGTGCGATCGCGGCGATAATATTTGCCCGGCTGGTACTGAGAAAGATTTCCGGCTCCCTTCCTTGCCGGGCGCTGTGGCTTTCGATAGCGCAGCTTGCACTTCTCGCCGCTGGGTTGCTTTGTTTTGTCTTATCGGAAAACCATGGTGCCCTGCCGTGGATTATACTTTCCGCGATAGGTGTGCTCATTCTCGCAGTATGGCAATGGATTGAATTGCCGCGCGGCGTACAATCGCGACTTGGAATGGTGATGCCCAGAATAAACCGGTTTGGGGCACGATTCGCTTAGTTATAGCCATGCAGTCAAAAGATCGCTCCCGAGCAATGAGAATGGCTCAAGGGTGGGCGCCGTCCTCCGGGCGGCGTTTCCGGAGGTTCTCGTGAACAAATGCGTCGGAGGGCGTGTTCCACCTCGATCGCACTGCATCGTTTCGGTTAAATATATACTTAAGGTCACACCTCTATTTTGGGAAATTTAGCGCACTAAACATGGACGCGTACATATCTTCCGCTGATAATCTCGCCAGGTTCCGTAAATACTTTCCGGTCGCATCGTGGGTGGTCTGCAATGTCTGGCTGTTGCTGCCTATCTTTGCTGCTCCTGCAATTTTTGCGGGGTTCGCGTCAATACACTACGGACTTTCGCTTATGTGCATCTGGCTGGGGCTGGTATGTTTCTGGGTGGATCGAAAACATCTCAATTACTGCCTTTTTACCCCGCTGCAGCCCTTGGCCACTATTCTCATCATGTCGCTCGGGGCTGGCATAAGCATGGTAGTACATGATTCGACCGAGAAATTCCAATATGGTTTGTTTGTGATGCAGTTGATCGGTTTGCTGGGTTTTCCTCTTTTTATGGGAGCCTATTACCTCGTGACGAGCAAGGTTCCGGGTTTCGTATTTCCAGGAATGGTCAAAGTTGGTGTAAGCCCGTTGGTGCGACCACTGATATTGGTGGCTTGGTTTTGTCTCTTGCATGAACTGGCCCGTGTGGTCGCGGGTGTTGCGAGCGGTACGATGGACCGTGGGTATGCCGGCGATTTCCAATTGGATACGCCGTATGGGTGGTGGAGTATTTTTAGTGTGTTCTTACGTCTCCAAACATTAGGTTATTTACTCGTTCCATTAATTTGGCGGGAGAGCAGGATGCCGGCACGGTTGGCAGCTGTTGCGGTCGTTGCATCGATCCTTTTTCTCAATCTTGTTGCGGCGGCCAGAGGTGCAGTATTTTTCCCGCCATTTATATTGATGGTTGGATGCTATATGTTTCTCGAATTCAACCACGTGAAATATGAAGTGCTCGTGATTATCGGCGTCATTGCACTCTTTCCGTTCGTGACAATCATGTCGCACTACCGAAATACGGAGGCCTTTCGCGAGACCGATATTCGTAACGTGTTTCAGAAAATTGGCACCATGAAAGATGCTCTTGCGCGTAAAGCGGAGGTTGAGGAGAGTAGTGGAGAACACTATTCGGAAGCAGGTCGTGCATACATTGGAGTTGCTGATTCGATAATTTATGAAATGACGCCTGACTTGATTCCGTTCGAGGGATTTGCGCGATTGGATGATCTCAAATGGATGTATGTACCCTATATGTTTTCTTCGGGGTCTCGTCCAGTCTTGCAGGATGGGTATCAGATATATGTGAACTATACAGGAGTTCAGCAGGAGCGATCCACGATTGGCATCTCCTGGCCTGCAGACCTGTATCGACGTTGGGGTTGGCTGGGGATTCCCGTCGGTCTGATCATTTATGGACTCTTTTACGGGTTGTTTTTTCGGTACATATTTAGCCTATATTTAAACCGTAACGCATTGTTGGGGTTCATGATCAGCGGGATATTTTTTCATTCATTCATTTCGTGGATTTTTACCACCGTGCTTTCGACTGCTTGGTATTGGTTATATGACATACCTAAGCATTTTATGCTGATCGCAGTTGTATATTGGGTGGTTAAACTTCTGTGTAGTTCGGATGGCGTGCCGGGCGCCCTCGCACTGATGGGAGGAAGCAGTTCGCCTGCAATATTTTCAACTCCCAACCTTCCGGTCATTGTTGCGCCCCGCCCCTTGCGCGCTTTCCGGCGCGAACCGAGCACCTGAGCTCGCACGGGTATTCATGGCATGCTGAGGGTAATCCATTTTCTCCGGAAGCCTGCCGCGCGGAGTTTTAGTATAGAACGGCTTTTTACTGATGTGCGGGCGGCCTTGCCTTCAGACATTGATTGCAGCGTGCGCGTTTCGCACTTCGTGAGTCTCGGGTTTTTCCGCCGTCTTTACAATGCCCTTGAGGCGGGCTGGCGACGTGGACAGGTGAACCATGTCACGGGTGATGTCCATTTCCTCGCAATGGGGCTGCCGCGCAACCGGACGATCCTCACGGTCCACGATTGCGGCAACCTCCATCGCCTGACGGGCTGGCGCCTTACCGTGTTGCGCTTTTTCTGGTTCACCTGGCCGCTGCGTTGTGTGCGGATCGTCACGACGATCTCGGAGGCCACCCGCCAGGAACTCATTAAGCTCGCCGGAGCGCCGCCGGAGAAAGTGCGCGTGGTCTATAATTGTGTTTCTCCTGAATTCAGTGGGCACCCAAAGGCGTTCAACGCGGAACGGCCTTTGATCCTCATGCTGGGCACGGCTCCAAACAAAAACCTGGAACGAATGGCCGAGGCCTTGGCGGGTATCACTTGTTCGGTGGAAATTATCGGGCGACCGTCGCCGGCTCAATCGGCTGTTTTTGCGCAGCATGGAGTCGAATTGATCACGCGAGGCAGCGTGACCAACGAGCAGATTGTTGATGCCTATCGACGGTGCGATTTTTTGCTCTTTGCCTCCACGCATGAAGGCTTTGGTCTGCCCATCATCGAGGCGCAAGCGGTGGGCCGGCCGGTGGTGACGAGCAAGTGTTCCTCCATGGCCGAAGTGGCGGCCGACAGCGCCTGCCTGGTCGACCCGTTCGATGTGCGTTCGATCCGGGCCGGCATTCAGCGTGTGATCGGCGATCCGGTTTATCGCGCCGAGTTAGTGCGCCTTGGTTTTGAAAATCAAAGTAGGTTTTCTGCAGCTGCAGTCGCAGCCCAGTACGCCGCCCTCTACCGCGAAATCGCCGGAGCTCGCATCAGCCAATGAAAATCGTCCATATCTGCCCGCGCCCTTTTCCTTCGTTGGGGGGGCCGGCTAAGAATTACCGGCAATTCCAGGAAGCTCTGGGTGGCTCCTCCATCGCGTGGGTGGCAGCGCATGACGGGATCGGAGAAGAACCGGTTATGCCTTTGTCTGAAACCGTTAGGACCGCAGGCGGGCGGCTTTTGGGGCAGTATTATTATGCTCCCGCGGCGCGTCTGCAGAATGTTGAGCGACTGGTTGCGGAAGCGGACATGGTTTTTTTTCACGGTCTCTATACCTACCCATTGGTTGCGGTGTCGCGCATGTGCTGGCGCTACGGTGTGCCCTATGGAATTGCCTTGCATGGGATCCTGGATCCGTGGGCGAGGCGTAAGCGGCGTATTGTAAAGGGCACGTGGATGCGGTTGTACGGGTGGGAAATATTGCGCAGGGCTTCAGCCGTGCTCTGTACCACGCAACGCGAAGCCGACAAAGTAGCGCCCTATCTGCGCGATGCTGGTCCGCGGCGCGTGGTCAGCTGGGCCCAGGAACTTCCTGACTTGGGAAAGATTCAAGGGCGGCGGGCTGAACTTCGCCGGGAATTGGGTTTTGGGGCAGACGATAGGGTTCTGGTTTTCCTTGGACGTCTTCATTCAATGAAGCGACCGCAAGAAACCGTTCGGCTGGCGGCGAAGCACGGAGGAAGCCGGGTAAAGCTTTTGATGATCGGACCCGACGACGACGTCACCAAGAAGCAGCTCGAAGCGGATGCCCGTGAACTCGGTTGGGCGGGTTTGAGAGTTGTAGGGCCGGTGTTTGGCGACCGGAAATATGAATTACTCGGTGCGGGCGATGCGTATATCTCGTGGTCCTACCGTGAAAATTTTAACTATTCGCTCACGGAGGCAATGGCAGCGGGTTTGCCGCCAATTCTCTCCCGCGGCAACGATTTGGGGTGGGAGTTCGCGGACGAAGGATTTTCCTGGCAAATGCATACCGACGAGGTCGCGGAAGTCGGGGCGGCGATAGAGGCGTTCAGCCTTCTGTCTGATCCGCAACTGCGCCAACGAGGCGATGCTGCGCGCGGGTGGACCGAGCACCATCTGAGCATTGACCGGTTCCGACGTGAACTGGAAGCAATCGTGCGGGAGGCGGGCGGCGGGAGGAAAATTTCATGACGCTGATCACGGCAGTCATACTCACCAAGAACGAAGCGCAAAACCTGGAGCGCTGTTTTGCCTCCTTGCGTTGGTGTGCCGAGATCGTCGTCGTGGATTCTGGCAGCACCGACGGCACACAAGCACGTGCCCGTGAGCTAGGGGCGCGCGTGCTCGAACGGGAAATTAAGCCCTTCCTGGCGGTTCGGCAAAGGAACTGGGTTCTGGAGCATGGAGGGATTACAACGCCCTGGGTGTTGTTCATGGATGCAGACGAAGCGGTGACGCCGCAGTTGGCGGAGGCCCTGACCCGTTTCAGTAACGCGCCAGACACGGATGTGGCTGCGTTGGAATTGACGCCGCGCTATCTATTTTGGGGACGTTGGTTGCGTCGCACGCAAGGATACCCGAACTGGCATCCACGCGTGTTTCGGGTTGGGGCGGCGCGCTTGGACGAGAACAGCCTATGGGAACAGTTTGCGCCCGGCTTCAAGGTGGGTCGGCTCGACATACCCTATGATCATTTTGCGAACTCGAAAGGGTTCTCGGACTGGCTCGAACGACATGATCGGTATTCCGGCTGGGATGCGCAGAAGATTGTCGATTTTCTCGAAGCGGGCGATCCGGAAAAACTCAGCACGACTCGCAAGCTCAAGCTGCGCACTTGGGCGGCGCGCTGGTGGCCCCTTCGACCCTGGGCGCGTTTTGCCCAGATGTATTTTTTCCGGTTGGGATTTCTTGAAGGCCGGGCGGCGTTCGTGTTTTGCCTGCTTTATTTTTTTTACGAATGGATGACGGTGGTAAAGACAGTGGAACTATTACGACGCCGACGCGGGCTGCCGCTTTGAGCCCAAAGCGCGGGCTGCCGATTTGGTTTTGCAGCAATGTGGGTGGCGGGGTGTTTGGCGGATTTCATACTGCGGCCTGGCGGGAGCTGGGCCTGGACGCCCGCCTGCTCTCGACGATCGCGTTGGGTGATTATTGGCGAGCCAAGTCCAAGTCCGGACTGGCCTCGAAGTTGAAGTTGCGCTGGCGGATGTACTTCGAATACCCGCTCACGTTGCGCCGGGCCGTCCTTCGCGCCCGGCCAGGCGAGGTTTTTGTAGTGACCACAAATCCTTTCTTCTCGGCGGCGCTGGCAAGCTTTGCCGCCCGCCGGAGCGGTGCGAAAATCGTGAACCTCGTCTACGATCTATATCCCGATGCGCTGTATTTCGGTGGAGGCTGGTCGCGTTCGAATCTGGCGGCACGCTTCGCCGCCTGGACGACGCGCCGGGCTATACACCAGTGTGCGGTGACGGTGTACCTCGGAGAACGGCTCCAACGCCATGCCGAAAAGGCTTATGGTGTCGCTCCTGAAACCGTCGTCATCTCCGTCGGCACGGATGCCTCGGTGTTTCGCAAGTCTGAGCCGCAGTTGCGGACTGCGCCAGGACTTCGGTGTCTGTACTCGGGGCACATGGGCTTGCTCCATGACTGGCGTACTCTGGCCGGTGTTTTTGAGCGCGGTCTGCCCCCGGGTGTGGCGGTGGAGATCGCTGCTGACGGACCTGGCGCGGTGCAACTCAAGACGGTGGTTCAGGGTTGTGACGCGAAGACCCGTGACCGTATCCAGCTTGCGGGTACACGAGGGGATGCGGACTGGCGTGCGGCCATGCTGGGCGCCGATGTCGCCCTGGTGACCATGACCCCGAGTGCCGGGAAAGTTGTCATGCCGAGCAAAACTTACAGTGCCATGGCGGCCGGACAGGCTGTGCTGGCGGTCTGCGCGGCCGGTTCCGATCTCGCGAACCTGGTTTCAACGCATGATTGCGGTTGGGTGGTTGCGCCGGGTGATGGCGACGCGCTGCATCAACTTTTGACGAACCTTGCCTCAGCGCCAGACAAAGTGCTGGCAAAGCGCCGCAATGCCTTTGCCGCAGCCCACGCTCATTATTCAATGGAGGCGGTCTCGCAGCAATGGGTTGATTTATTCAACCAGCTTCACGAATGAAAACGGAAGCATCTCATTTGGTTGTTGTCACGGGTGCGAGCGGATGGATCGGACAGGAGGTTTGCCGCCGGCTGACAGGACTTGGATTGGGCGTGGTGGCTTTTGGTCGGGCCGCAGTGGCTGGTCCTGGCATCGAGTTTATCGCCGGCACACTGGATGATTTTCGCGATCCAAACCAACGGCTCTTCCAGATGCTGGAACGCTCCGATGCGATCATTCACTGCGCCGGCCGTGCCCACCGCCCGGTGGAGACGCCAGCGGAAATCGAGGAATTCACCCAGACAAATATCCGCGGAACGGAAGCGGTCATTTCCGCCTGCACGAAGGCAGGGATCCGGAGGCTGGTGTATGTTTCCACGATTGCGGCCTACGACTGGACTGCCGCGCACGGAGCCGGGGTGAATGAAGATGCCTCTCTGTATCCGAAAACTGCCTACGCAAAAACCAAGCTTGAAGGGGAACGGCGGGTTCGCGATTCCGGTTTGGACTGGCGCGCGGTGCGGCTGTCGACGGTTTTCGGAGCGGGGGACCGCGCCAATTTCGGCAAGCTGGCTTCTGCCCTCAAGCGCGGGCGCTTTGTTGTGCCAGGTGGGGGCACGGCGAGGAAGAGCGTGATCCCGGTAGGATTGGCGGCAGAACTTCTGGTGCGCCTGGCGATCGAACCGTCGCCGCTCCACCGGCTTGTCAATGCCGCGGTCCCCGAGGCTCCGACGTTGCGGGAGATCTGTGACGGCTTTTCCGACATTTGCGAGTTTCCCCGGGCGCGCTCCCTGCCACTATCGGCGCTGAAGGCAGGTGCATTGTTGGGTGATGTTGTCGGGCGGGTTCGTCCGGGGTTCCCGTTGACACGTGCAAACCTGGCCAAACTGACGACTGCGACGGTGATCGATTCCTCGCGGATGTACGAAACGTTTCCGGATTTCCCGCGGACTTCTTTTGCCGAGGCGCTCAAGCCCGCGGCAGACTATTACCGGCAAGTTTAGCTGAAGAACGTATCTTTGCTCCGCTTATCACATCTGCCTTTGGGTGTTCTAAAGTAGTTTAAATAAACCCAGAGCCGTAGCCGCTGAAATTAAACAGCGGTCATCAGAGGAGCGCACAATCCCGCGTCTAAATGGGCGCGGCTACGCCATTTTTTGAAACGCTTTAGAACGCACGAGTCCGCCACGTATTCGCGGAACCATACAATTTAACCCTGTTGCTTATGATTGATTTTGGAAAATTACTTTTGGTGATCGATATAGGCACGTTCTTGGCGGCATGGGCCGCCGTTCTTACCTTGATCTGGCTCGCGCCGAGGATTGGGCTGCTCGACCGGCCGAATGAGCGTAGTTCCCACACCCGGGTCACCCCGCGTGGAGGAGGTCTGGGTTTCGTCATTCTGGTTGGTCTCATGTTGGGAGCTTTTCTTGTCTGGCTGACGGTCGAGCTGGCCGCGGATTCTGGAGAGAATATAATATCGGCGCTGGCGGCCTATATTGGCCCCGCTATGTTCGTGGCCGCGATCAGCCTGCGCGATGACTTTAAATCACTTGGCCCTGGATTACGGTTTCTCTGCCAGCTGGTGGCGGCGGTGATTGCCGCTTTGGGCGTCGCATCTTTCCGGGAGGTCTCCTTACCGATAGTTGGCGTGGTCGATTCAAGATGGTTTGGTATCGGGCTGACGATCGTCTGGATCGTCGGCATGACCAATGTCTACAATTTTATGGACGGGATCGATGGAATCGCCGGCGTACAAGGGGCAATCGCGGGCCTGGCATGGGCGATGGCGGGTGCCTGGCTGGGATCGCCGGTTCTGGCCATGCTCGGTTTGACGCTCGCGGGTGGATGCGCCGGTTTTCTGGTTCACAACTGGCCCCCGGCGGAAATCTTCATGGGCGATGTCGGTAGTGCGTTCCTTGGTTTCTCGTTTGCAGTTGTACCGTTGATTGCCCTTCGTTTTCCATTGCCAGAAAAGTTACCTCAGGTGGCTGGTTTGCTACCGATCTTTTCCTTGTTGGCGGTCTGGCCTTTTGTCGGCGATGGATTTTATACGTTTCAACGCCGACTCTTTCGTGGCGAACAAGTCTGGAAACCGCATCGGACCCATCTTTACCAACGCTTGGTGCTAAGCGGCTGGTCGCACGCCCGGGTGAGCACGCTGTACGCGATCTGGTGCGGGGTGTCGGCCCAGATCGGACTTTTCTGTTTAAAGAGTATCATCGATGTCTCTACAACTTTTGGGTATATGATAATTTCGCTGGCGGGCATGGTGCTATTGACCAGAGGCCGTGAGCGAAAGGCGCGTAAGCTGCATGCGTAGGTGGCACAACCTAGCATGTAGATGGGTTTTGCTCCCGCTGATTCTGGGTCTTGCCGCCGTGGGATCGGCGGCGACTTCTGTTTTTCGTGATGGGCGGGTTTTGCTGCCGGTCTTCGTGGCGGCAGAGGCCGTGCCTGAGGAGCGCGCGGCAGCGGTGGAACTCGCGCGTGTGCTTGGGGTGATGTCGGGGATTGCCTGGCCGGTGCAGGAGGAGGGAGCGGTTGCTGCGAACGGATTTTATGTGGGACGAACACGGGCGGCAACGAGCCGGGAGATAGGGTTGCAGCTCGCGACTGATTTGTTCGAGCACAAAGCGGGTGAGTCTGGCCCTGATGGTTTCAAGCTCTTAGTTCGGAACGGATGCGTCTTTGTGGTGGGCGCGACGCCCGAGGCCACGGCGTACGCGGTTTCGTGGCTTTTGCAGCGGGAGGCCGGGGTGCGCTGGTACGCTCCAGGCGAAATTGGGGAGGTTGTTCCCAGGCGCTCCGAGTGGTCGCTGCCCGATCTCAATGTCATGCGTGAACCCGCTTATCTTTCCCGCGAGATTGCCGGGTTGGAAACACCGGATGGTCGATTGTGGGCGATGCGCAATGGTTTGCGTAGCCGGTTGGAGTTTAGCCATGCGCTGAACCGGGTGTTTCCCGCGACGCGCATCGCTCAGCATCCCGAATGGTATGGTACGATCGGGGGGCAACGCCTGGGGCCAACCTCACCTAGCGACCACCACTGGCAGCCGAACCTTGCGCTACCGGCAGTCGCGGAGGAAGCGGCCAGAATGGCGGCGCAGGCCTTCGCCCGCGAACCGGGCAGAATCAGTTTTTCCCTGGGGATAAACGACACGGTTCGTTTCGATCAAAGCGAAGCGACGCGAAAATGGGTTGAGCCGCTGCGCTATTTTAGGGGGATGCCTGACTATTCGCCCCTTGTATTCACGTTCATGAACCGGGCTGCTGACGCACTTCAAAAAACCAGTGCAAACCGCTATTTGGGCTGCCTGGCGTATTTTTGGTGTGAAAACCCTCCGCCATTTCCCGTTCATCGATGCGTTGTTCCTTATGTTACAACCGATCGGGGCCAGTACTATGACGCAGAATATCGTTTGGCGGATCTGGATCTGATGTCACGTTGGGCGGCCTCGGGCGTTACCGCCTTTGGTCTCTGGGAGTATGGTTACGGTCAGGGTTTCATTGTCCCGAGAGAGCCTTGTCATGCGCTGACTGACGCCCTGCGCGAAGGCTGGCGGCGCGGTGCCCGGGGATACATGGCGGACATTGGGCCGCAGTCGGGTTTTGATGAATTCAAAGTCTGGATACTGTCCCGGCTGCTCTGGGAGCCGGAACTTTCTTACGAGGAGCTGGCGGATGATTTTGCCCGTGGTTATTTCGGCCCTGCGGCTGAACCGATGCGGAAATTTCTGGAGCGCTGCGAGGAGCAATGGATGACGCAGTCGGGTCCGCCTTTCTGGCTCAAGTATTACCAGCAGGAGGATCAGGCCTTGCTGTTCCCGCCCGCGGTGTGCCGCGAATTGCGTGGCTTGCTCGAAGCCGCGACACAAATGGCCAAGCATGATGGCGTAGTCACAGAGCGCATCGCGCGGACCTCACAGTCGTTTTCGGTTACCGAAACCTACGTTGATTTTGACGCGGGCCGGCGTAAACTTGCGGCGATCGAGGACGGCCCGAGTTTGCGAGACGGCGATTCCTTATTGGCGGAGGAAATTCACGGGTTTCTCGAAAAACGGAACCGGTTTGTTGAGGCCTTTTCCGATGCGCGTGGCGGGAAGCCGCCGGCGGTGACCCAAGCGGAACTAGCCTATTTCGTAAGCAACGATCCGGTGCCGCGCCTGCTCTGGCTGGCTGGCCAGCGCGACCCGACCGCGCCGAAACGCCTGCTCGAAAAGGTCGGACCAGTGGTAGCGAAGCAGGAACCGTGGCGTACATTGGCTAGGACGCTTGCGGATGCCCGGCCAGTCGCAAATCTGGCCGTCAATTCTTCGTTCGAGAAATCAGCGAACCAGTTCCAAGAGCCACGTTTTTTGTATCCGCGCTCGGGCAAACTTCCCGCCGCTTGGGAAGTGCATGCGATGCCGACCGAAAAGGGCAGCGTGGCACTGGTCGACACAGCCGGGGCTCCGCCGCGTTTACGCATCGAAGGCGCGTGGGATACACAAGTTTATCAGTGGCTGCCCGCGACACAGGGGTTTTTCTATGTGGCGACGGCAAAATTACGCGGCGTTACCAGTCCCGCCAACGATTCAGCGTTGTTCCTGACTTTCCTTGATGCCTCCCAGAAACCCATTGGTGTGCATCGGATGCAGTCGCTGCCAAAAGGAATAACTCAAGACTGGCGTACGGGGGTTCTTGCCGACCGGGTGCCTGCGGGCGCTGCGTGGGTCGGCGTCGGGATCGGAGCGTCCAGGCAAGTCGCGGGCGATTGGTTGGAAATCTGCTCGCTCGAGCTGCGGGGTCTTAAGAGCGAAGGAGTGCCGTAGAGGGTTTTATACCGACGTCACAAATGATCTGGACTGTCGGGCCGGACCTTGGTCCGTGTCTTGAACCATCTGAACGCGGGAAGGCTCCGAGCAAGCTCGGGCCCTATAAAATCCAATTTTTAAGAGGCGTGGTATTATATTGGCCTACGGCTGTGGCCGGGGGGCGCGTCGCCGGAGCTGAGATGCGCCACGCGTGCTCACGGTAGCGCCGACGTCGGATGCGGCGGCAGAACGAATCTTGCGCGGATTTGCGCTGACCATTTTACCCAAAAGTCACCTCCGCGCAGTTGTGCGGTCGGGCAACGTTTTAAAGACTGCTTCAATTTCATACTGACCTCGATTCCCAACCCATGAAACGTATCATCATCATAGGCGCTGGCGGCTTCGGTCGCGAGATGCTGACCTGGGTGCGTCAATCTTTGGCGGGCGCGCCGGTGAAAGGTTTTCTCGATGACAACGTGCAGGCGCTCGACCGTTTTTCGAAAGACGTGCCGGTCTTGGGTCGGGTCCAGGACTACCAGCCGTGCGAAGAGGATTTGTTCGTTTGTGCGCTCGGTCGGATCGAATATAAACGGCAGAGCATCGAGCAGATCGTCGCTCGGGGCGGTGTCTTTGCGAATGTGGTTCATCCGAGCGTGGTGCTGGGCGAAGATGTGAAGTTTGGCCAGGGGGTGATTCTATGCCCCTATGCGGTGGTTGGCGCTGACGCGAAGCTAGGCGATTTTGCCACGGTAAACATCCACTCCATGGTGGCACACGATGCCGTCCTTGGTCGGTGGACGCAGTTGCACTGCCACGTCGGCATCACGGGCGGCGCGGTTTTGGGCGAAAGCGTAGCGGTGGGCAGTCATGCGTCGGTTCAGCCGGGGGTTCGGGTGGGTGATGGAGCAGTGATTGGTGCGGGCGCGATCGTGACGTGCGATGTGCCCGCCGGAGCCAAGGTGTTCGGTGTGCCGGCCCGGCTCGAAACAATCCAGGAGGTGGCAGGTGGTTAAGATTTTTCAATCGTGGCGTTGGTCCTTGGTTTTGCCGGTATTGGTCCTGTTCGTGTCGGCGACGGTGCAGGGCGTGAACATATTCCATGACGTGCCCAAGCCGAAAGGTGCGCACCTGGGGAAAACAGTCCCCGTGTCATTGCCGGGCTGGAGCAGCCGCGATCTGCCGTTGGGCGAAAACGAGTTCGTCACCAAGCAGGCCGAAAAAATCCTCAATTTGGACGAGGTGCTTTATCGTGAATTTCGCCGGAACGACGAGTATTTTACGGTTTACGTTTCTTATTGGGGCGCGGGCAAGATGCCGAGCCAGCTCGTGGCCAGTCACACCCCGGACCGGTGCTGGACAGAGAACGGCTGGCATTGCCTCGCGATGAAGTTCAGGCAGGTGATGAGGGTCGACGGCATGCCGTTACAACCGGCCGAGTGGCGTCTTTTCGAACCACCAAACGGAGGTAAACCAACTTATGTGGTTTTCTGGCATCTCGTGGAAGGGCGTGTCTACGACTACGGCGAGCGCTTCAACGAAAACCCTGAACCATTCCGGTGGCTTAGGGACGCGGTGCAGCAGGCATTTCTCGGCAACCGGGAACAATACTTCATCCGTATCACGAGCAGCGCGCCGTCGGAAGAGCTATGGCTCGACCCTGGGTTTATCGAGTGCCTGCGAGGCTTACGGCAGCTCGGTCTGACTGAAGTCCGCCAAAGAAACGGAAAGAACCAATGAATCCTGCCATAACCATCCAGCGTCCGGTGAAGCATTCCAGTGATCAGCGGCGAAGCGCGGGCGCTGTACAGCCCCGGTCAGGTGGTGCGCAGGCTTTTTCTCTGAACGTCTTTTCTTAATTTTCATGTCCAGCGCCATCAGTCAGCCAGACATTCAGGTCGTACCCGCCATCAACGGCTGGTTGAGCGAGCGTTTTAAAAGTGGTGCACGGCCTTTGCTGGCGTTGATTGACCGCTACGTCGGTCGACGCCGCAGCACGCGGTCGCTCTCTCTTTTGTTGGTGTATGCGCTCATCCTCTGGCTCGTCTTTCACCTCGCGTACGAGTTGCGTTGGGACTTTGAGCTGTCCGAAGAATACAAGCGGCAGTGTGCTTCGCTGATCATCGCCGTTGTCGTCTGCAAATTGATACTTCTGCATTCGTTCGGGCAGTTTCGGAGTGTCTTGAGTTATTTTGGACTGGCCGATTTTGCGGGCGTGGCAGGTGCAATGAGTGCGGTGTCCGGGCTGATGTTGATCCTGTGGCTGGCGGCGACGGCGAATGCAGCGCCACCACGTGGCGTGATCTTGATGGATTTTGTTCTGAGCGTATCTTTGGTGTCAGCATTTCGTTTGTCGCTGCGGGTGGTTAGGAGCTGGTCGATGTCTGGAAACTTGAACTCCGGCTTGGCGGCGCGACGGGTGGTGATCATCGGCGCGGGCGACGTCGGTGAGGCGCTGGCGAAAGATCTCCTCGGGCGAAACGGAAACGGGCTACATCCGGTTTTCTTTATTGATGACGATCCGGTGAAAATCGGGCGCAGCGTTCACGGCCTGCCGGTTTACGGGCCGCTGGAGAAGCTGCTCAAGCTCGGCACCGACGCTCGCGTGAACGAACTCGTGATTGCCATGACCGCGCCGCCGCCGAAGCTGGTGAAGGCGGTGGTTGAATTGGGCCGAAAAATCGGTGCAACCACCCAGATCGTTCCGTCATTGACGCAACTCGCTTCGGGGGTCGTTAAAGTGGACCGCTCGAGGCCGGTCGCCATTGAGGATTTGCTTGGGCGTGATCCGGTGGACTTGAATTCTGCCGGTATTGAGCGGTTGTTGTGTGATCGTGTGGTGCTGGTCACGGGTGCCGGCGGCAGCATCGGCAGCGAGCTCTGCCGGCAGATCCTTGCGCATGAACCGCGGCAGCTCATCATGGTCGAACAAACCGAGGCTGTGCTTTTTGAAATTGAACAAGAGCTGCTCGGGACCGGGCGCGGGCGGCTCATTTTGCCCTTGATTGCCGATATCGTGGACGAGCATGCGATCCGCGCAGTCTTTGCGAACCACAGGCCTGAAATCGTTTTTCATGCGGCAGCGCACAAACACGTGCCGCTGATGGAGCGGCAGCCGGCGGAAGCCTTGAAGAATAACACGCTGGCGACCGCAAGTCTGACCCGGCTGGCCAGCGAATTTGGCGTCGATCGCTTTGTTTTCATCTCGACCGATAAGGCGGTGAATCCCACCAGCGTGATGGGCTGCAGCAAACGGCTCGCGGAAAAAGCGCTCCAGGCCCAGCAGCGAGCCCCAGGCAACAATTCCACCTTTATGGCAGTTCGGTTCGGAAACGTTCTTGGCTCGAGCGGCAGTGTTATCCCGACTTTCCGGCGCCAAATTGCGCAGGGCGGGCCAGTGACGGTCACGCATGCCGAGATGACCCGCTATTTCATGACCATCCCTGAGGCGGTCGGGTTGGTTCTGCAAACAGCGACCCTGGGCCAAGGTGGAGAAGTTTTCATCCTCGATATGAGCCAGCCGGTGAAGATCATCGACCTGGCGCGACAGATGATCGAGCTGAGTGGCTACAAGCCGGATATCGACATAGAGATCAAGATTACGGGTCTGCGCCCCGGCGAAAAACTTTATGAAGAGTTGCGCCACACCGAAGAGGCGCATGCTCCGACCGAGCATCCGCGTATTTTTCAACTTAGAAACGAGTCCATTCCCGAGGATGTTTCAAGCTGGCTGAAGGAACTGCGCGCGGTGGCGGCTGGAAGTGATCGGCAAGCGATCAAGCAGGCGATGAAGCGTCTCGTTCCTGAGTACACGCCCTTTATGGATTGAGCTTAGAGCCGCCGTTGAACCTCGGTGAAATCCGCCGCGTTACCCGGCCCCGTTCCCTTTGGTTAGTATTTTCCTGAGTTTGCTCCATTTTGGTTGGATGTCTAAAAAGCGCAGTTGGAACCGCTAATTTTCGCTGATCAGCGCTAAGTCAATGCTTTCCAGAAACAGAAGGTTTCACCTGGTGGGAAATGTGATTGAATTGATCCTTTGAGTACAACGGTCCGAATTAGCGCCTGTTAGCGTGCATTAGGGGTTAAATCGATGGAGGAATTTAGGATGATTGAAGGTGGAACGCATCACTCCCGTGCGCGATTGGTCTTTGCCGGGCAGAGCCTGCAGGGCGAGGTCCCGCCGCAGATTGGCACCGTCGCTCAAACCCGCAGCGGAGTGCGGGTTCCACCTCGTAAAATCCCGCGTCCCAAACATTGCAGTACTGGTGGAACGCGTCACTCCCGTACGCGTTCGATTTGCGATGCTGGCGGGACAGCGATAATCCTAGAAAACGGAGTTGGAATCGCAAACTTTTGCTAGTCCGGAGCTCGCTCCGTGGGGCCTTATGGAATGAGGCGTTGCGGCCGGCGGGAGAAGGCAGTCAAACCGCCGGGAAGTTGGCGGGGTTGAGCAGTTGTGTTTTTATCGTCGGCTGGGCTTCGACCCGACCGGGAGAATCTTGCGACCAGTCGGCCCGAGCCTGGCTGATCGAGCTCGATCCAACGGACAGCGGCAACGAAAAGCACGCACCAGGTCAGAAGCACGGCCGGGTTTTGAAATACAAAATCGAGGCAGGCATTGCAGGCGACAAGCGCGCAGCCCACCACGAGGGAGAACGAAACGCCGTTTCGCCAGAATTTGAGACGAACGATCTGCCAGATATAAAAACCAAAAGCAGCCACCAGCGGGATCAGACCGACAACACCGAGTTCGATCGGGAATTCGAGGAGATCGTCGTGGACGTGCTCCCAATATCTCAATGTGCCGCGCTCGGAGTAATAGATTAGAGGATACTTCTGCGCGTAGAGCGGGAAGCCGTGGCGGAAGCAGCCTGCGCCCCAGCCATACAGCCAGTGGTCGCGCAGCATTTCGCCCGCCGCCTGCCGGCCGATGCTGCGGAAGCCAGTTGAGTTGATCGGGTCGGTCGCGATCGAGGCGAACCTTTGCCACACTTTGTCCGCGCGGAAAGAGACGAAGCAGACGGCGAAAAATGCGCCCACGGCAACGCAAAGCAGGATCACATCCTGGCGACGACGAGACTGCCCCGCCTGTCCCCAAAACCGCCGGACCGCCAGTGCGACCGCGAGGCAAAGCGTGAAGGCCACCAAAACCCCAATTGAGGCCCGCGAATAGGAAAAGATCACCATGATGCCGACGAAAACTGCGGCGAAGACCAGAAACATGGCCACGGCCAGGTTCGTTTTTCCATGTCGTCGTTGCGGCCGGTTAAAGTGCCAGCAGCTAAGGCCAACCGCCAGCGAAACCATCAGATTGAGGTAAGGGCCGGCATGGTTGCGGTAAATGAAGCTGGCGATGAACGAGCCGTTGCTCGGCAGGTAAGACCAGAAGATTTGTTTGGCATCGGTCAGTTGCTGCAGGACGCCGAGTAACGCGAGGAGGAAGCCGTTGCCAACGAGCACCGTGAAAAGCTGCCGGTAGCTTCGCCGCCGCGTAAAGCCGGTCCAGACCGAGCACACCAGCAGCCAGAGCGAAGCAAAGATGACGAGGGCGCTCCAAGGGTTCGAACGGGCGAAGGGCGCCTGCACGCCGGTGGGCAACCAGGTTAGGTGTGAGACCGGTTCCAACCACCAGCAATCGGCATTTTGCCGGTATGACCAAGCCGGGTTGAGCCCCTGAACGGCGACGTAGAGAAGCAGGGCAAGTCCGGCCCAGAATAGGGGGAAGCGTCGGAGTCGGATCGCCGGTGAGAAATTATTCTCGCCCTCCGTCCGCGGCCACAGGCTCAGGACGAAACCGGACAGCGCGAAAACCAGACTGACGAGCTGGCTCCACCGATGCATGGAGCCCAGCGCCCACGGCAGGAAACACAGATGTACGGCGATGACGCCGATCAATGCATTTTCCAACCGATGCAAGGGAGGACTGGCTGGTTCGCTTTGGGTGCGAGCCTTCGTGTGAAAGAAATCCGAAGCAGGCGATTGAAAGAATGCTGACACGCTGCAATCAGAAAGTCCGGGCCGGGGGTGCGTCGAGAGCGTTATACGCCGCTTGGTTCCCTGCGCACAAATGTAACATTTCCGGGGCGTTTTCCGGGTGGAATCCGCTTGAAGAAGGGGGGGCGGGCCGGTTCTTTCGCCGGGCCATGCCTAAACTCGTGAGCCGGCTTCGGTCCGGCGCCCCTGACTCGTTTCTAGCTGCACTCGTGGTGGGATTGGCATTCATGGCGTTCTTGGTGGTGGACCAGATGCACTGGTGGCAGCTCAAGCCGGACTA